>OGEU01001099.1_pt1 | contig 24223 bp, 18 predicted proteins | sample 1570651 | NCBI WGS metagenome assembly OGEU01 (sample SAMEA2582129, study PRJEB24529) | metagenome | biome: Human gut stool | place: China | collected 2011 | reverse complement strand
CAAGACCGTTCTGGCCTGCGCCACCTATGACGGCTTCCTCTTCCCGCCGATGGAGGCTCTGCTGACCCACCTCAAGACCAAGAACTTCCAGAACCGCACCGTCGGCCTGATGGAGAACGGCACCTGGGCTCCCATGGCGGCCAAACTCATGCGGGCCGAGCTGGACAGCATGAAAAACATGACCGTCTGTGATGCTGTCGTTACCATCCGCTCTGCTGTCAATGCCGCTGCGGAGGCGCAGATGGATGCTCTGGCAGACGAGATCACCCGCAAATAAATCTGAGCAACAATCAACACAAAGGCTCCCGTCATTTCTGGCGGGAGCCTTTTGCTGTATGTTTATGTGTTATGAGAAAATTACTGCTTTTTGTAAATCAGGATTCCACTTGCAGCCACCAGAAGCCCCAGCACCACGAGCCCGGCACCGGCCTGCCCAAAGGCATCGCCCACGGCACCCACCAGCGGGCTGGCAGGGATCATGAGCAGACTGTAGGCCATACCGTCCACACTGATGAGGGTGGCGCGCTGGTCACTGGGGATGTTGTCGTTCAGCATCCGGTCCTCATGGAGGCTCCAAGCTTCCAGAGAACCCTGCACCAGCATACAGCCAAAGATGCTGCCCAGCGCGGGGGCCGTGCCGACCAGTACACACCCGACTCCGCAGAGGAGGGCGCAGATGGTGTAGAACCGCCGCAGACGGCGAGGGTGCAGCCGCCTGCCAACCTCCGTGCCCAGCATGGCGGCAAGTCCGCTGAGCAGCAGAGGTAAAAAGAGCAGGGCAGTGGGCCAGCCCAGCTCCACAAGGCGCTGCTGGACGAACATCTTGGTCAGGTAGCTGGGCACGCAGATAACGGCAGCGGAGACGATGAGCTTTGCCGCCAGCGGGCAGGAGCGCAGGACTTTGATGCTGTCCTTTACCAGCTGGACGAGCTGGCCGGGTAGATCGCGGAGCGCCTGCTTTTCCCGGCTGGCCTGTGCCTCGGTGACGATGGGCTCTTCCATCAGGGCAGTGGCGAGGGTTCCGGTACACTCAAAGGCGGCGCTCAGCAGGTAGAAGCCGGAAAAGCGCAGAAAACGCTCCAGTGTGCTGGCGAGGGAGCCGATGGCCGTGGCCAGCAGAGTGATCTGGGAACAGTTGGCGGATACTTTGAGGTAGTCGTCGGTTTTGCCGCACTGCTTGAGGCTGTCGTAGGTCAGGGCTGAAAAAGTGCCGGTAAACATGGCGTTGGCCAGTGCATACAGGCCCATGGCCACGCAGATAGAGAACAGGTCCGGCGCAAAGGCCATCAGCAGGTTATAGAGCACGACGCACACGCCACCGACCACAAGCGTCTTTTTGCGGCCAAGCAGATCGGCCGCCATGCCGCTGGGCACCTCGCACAGGAGGCTGATGATGTGAAATACACTCTCGGCAAAGCCGATCTCCCAGAGGGAAAAGCCCCGGGCCGCCAGCAGCGCCACCCACACGGCATCGGTGATGCGCAGGCCGGTAAAGAAATAATTGGTATATAAACAGGCAAGCTGCTTTTTTAAATTCATGGGGAACACCTTTCCTATCATAACAAAGAAATGTGCGCCCTTTTTCCGATTTTCAGGCAAAACAAAAACGCCCCATAGCAAAGCTACGCGGCGCTGAAAATCATGCTCCACGCTTTGCTGAAAGAGAGAAAAGGGTACACTTCGAGCCGGAACTGCATAAAATTTGCTTAAAAATTAAAAAGCAAACGCATTCCGGGCCATACCGTGTACCTCTCTTTCTGCAAACTGTATGTTAAGACTACCATAGACGGAGCCAAAAGGCAAGCAAAAACGCCAATTTCCCGGAAAATAGCCGCCCGCACTTGCAAATGGGGCAAAAGTGTGCTAAGATAACTCATGGTTATCAACACCAACAAACCTGAATACCTCGAAACGCAGCGACGGAGAAAGTACGCACGCGGTTCCACAGCAAAGAGAGAAGCTTCACCGGCTGAAAGGGCTTCCGCGTGGATGTGTGCCGAAGTTCGCTCCTGAGCGGCCTGCGCGAACAGCCTGGATTTTGAAAGGCTTATTAGCACAGGACGGCGCGCCCCGTTACGGCGTTTGAGAGCCGCTGAGAGCTTTTGTGCTTTCGGGCGGAAACCGGGTGGTACCGCGGAGTGAAATTACAGCGCTTCGTCCCTTTTGCTTGGAGCTTGGCTCTGAGCAGGGGACGGGGCGCTTTTGCTTTGCCCCGCTTTGACAACACGAACACGAGAAGGAGAGAACATCCATGCAAGCAATGATCGACGAGCTGGCAAAACAGGCCGAAGCTGCCTTGAGCCAGGTCTCTTCCAAGGAAACGCTGGCAACTTTCTGGCAGGAGTACCTCAGCAAAAACGGTAAGATCCCTGCCCTGATGAAAAATCTGCGCTCTGTCGCGCCCGAAGAGCGTCCTGCCATGGGCTATCCCGCTGGGAGTGTCCGGCTTCGGCTTGCTGCTGCTTGGAATTTTCTCGTCGATATTCCCGGCGGAATATATGGTCGCGTCCACAGTGATCGCGGGAAATCAGGAACCGGCGGACCGGATCTATCGCGGCCTGGCAGGCTTTTTGAAGTGCAACAACTTGGAGTGGCTGTTCCGGCTGTGTCTGGTCATCGCCATCGGTTCGCTGTTGGCGGGCCTGTGGCAAAAGGGCGTGATGAAGAGGTTTGAAGACGCCGTGGATCACAAGCTGGATGAACTGGGGGAGAAGAACCGGGATGTATCCGCATAAGCATTGACTTCCGTCCCGTTTCCGCGTATCATAAAAAGGCTATGAACGAAAACGGAAGGGTTTGAAGGACGATGCTGTATATCATGCGCCACGGCAGGACCGTGTGGAATATGGAACACAAGCTGCAGGGGAAAACGGATGTGCCTCTCAGCGAGGCGGGACGGCCTGTGGTGGAGCAGGCCGCAGCTGCCTGCCGGGATACGCACATTGATGTTTGTTACTGTTCGCCGCTGATCCGGGCCATGGAGACGGCGGAGATCGTGCTGCGGGGACGGGAGATCCCCATCATCACGGACGTCCGGCTGGAGGAGATGGGCTTCGGCATCTGCGAGGGCACAACGGACTTTCAGGATAACCCGGACAACCCCATCTACCCGCTGTTCGCTGCCCCGGAGACCTATCGAATCCCGGTGGAGGGCGGCGAGAGCCTGGAGCGTCTGGAAATCGGGCCGGACGGCCTGAACCGCTGTTCCGCCATCAAGCAGGTGGCTTCGGGACGTTTCGGCGTAACCTCCCGGTATCTGGTCAGCGCCAAAGAGCTGCAGATCAAGATGGCCCAGGGCGCGAAGCCCGGTGAGGGCGGCCATCTGCCGGGCGGAAAGGTGTACCCGTGGATCGCGAAGACCCGTCACTCCACGCCGGGCGTGAGCCTGATTTCCCCGCCGCCTCATCACGATATCTATTCCATCGAGGATTTGGCGCAGCTGATTTATGATTTGAAGAATTCCAACCGGGACGCGCGGATTTCCGTGAAGCTGGTTTCCGAAGCCGGCGTGGGAACGGTCGCAGCCGGTGTAGCCAAGGCCGGAGCCCAGGTTATCCTGATTTCCGGATACGACGGAGGTACCGGAGCGGCGCCCAGAAGCTCTATCCACAACGCGGGACTTCCCTGGGAGCTGGGACTGGCGGAGACACACCAGACCCTGATCATGAATGGCCTCCGGGGCCGTGTCCGCATTGAGACCGACGGCAAGCTGATGACCGGCGAGGACGTGGCCATTGCGGCTATGCTGGGAGCCGAGGAGTTCGGCTTCGCGACGGCTCCGCTGGTAACCATGGGCTGCGTCATGATGCGTGTCTGCAATCTGGATACCTGCCCGGTTGGTGTGGCAACCCAGAATCCGGAACTGAGAAAACGATTCAAAGGAAAACCGGAATACGTTGAAAACTTCATGTGTTTTATCGCAGAAGAAGTTCGTGAGCTGATGGCAAAACTTGGAGTAAGACAGCTCGATGAGTTAATTGGACGTACGGATTTATTGAAAGTGCGTGATGACATTCAGGATGATGAGAGAACGAAGAAACTGGATTTGTCCGCAATTATTGATAATCCATTTGCAAAAGATAAAAAACATTTATATAATCCGAAAGATGCGTATGATTTTAAATTGTCAAAGACAATGGATGAGAAAGTATTCTTAAAGAAATTTAAGCATGCGCTGGAAACCGGAGAAAAGGCAAAAATTAGTGCAAAAATCAGCAATGTGGATCGTGCACTTGGCACAATTCTTGGTTCTGAAATCACAAAGAACTTAGGAGACGATGTACCGGCCGATACCTTTACGGTAGAATGTATCGGAAGCGGCGGACAAAGTTTTGGTGCCTTTATTCCAAAAGGACTTACGCTTACGTTGGAAGGTGACAGCAACGATTACTTCGGAAAAGGACTTTCCGGTGGTAAACTGGTTGTCTTTCCACCGGAAAATGTACAGTACAAAGCAGAAGATAACATTATCATCGGTAACGTTGCTTTGTATGGTGCGACAAGCGGTGAGGCTTATATCAACGGTATGGCAGGCGAGCGTTTCTGTGTCAGAAACTCCGGTGCACACGCTGTTGTAGAAGGTGTTGGCGACCACGGCTGTGAATATATGACAGGCGGCTGTGTCGTTGTCTTAGGTCCGACCGGAAAGAACTTTGCAGCCGGTATGAGCGGTGGTATCGCTTATGTACTGGATGAAAATAGTGACTTGTATCTCAAACTGAATAAAGAGCTGGTATCATCCAATGCAGTAACGGATAAATACGACGTTATGCAGTTGAAAGATATGATTCGTGAGCATGTAGAAGCAACCGATTCGGAACGTGGTAAAGAAATTTTAGCTAACTTTAGTGAGTACCTGCCAAAATTCAAGAAAATCATTCCTCATGATTATCAGGCAATGTTACAGGCAATTGCCCAGATGGAAGAAAAGGGACTGAGCAATGAGCAGGCACAGATTGAAGCATTTTACCAGTTGAAAAAAGCACGCTAAGATTTTTTGAAAACGAAGAAAGAAAGGATGATTACAATGGGTAAACCAACCGGATTTATGGAATATAAACGAGAGAACAACCTTGAGATAAAGCCACTTGAACGCATTAAAAACTTCAATGAATTTCATGTGCCGATGAGTGAAGAGGAGCGCAGTGTGCAGGCTTCCAGATGTATGGACTGCGGTGTTCCGTTCTGTCAGTCGGGCATGATGATTGGCGGTATGGCAAGCGGCTGTCCGTTAAACAACTTAATTCCTGAGTGGAATGATATGGTTTATCGTAACGGATACGAACAGGCACTTGGCAGACTGCTTAAGACAAATAATTTTCCGGAATTTACTTCCCGTGTCTGCCCGTCTCCATGTGAGGCAGCATGTACCTGTGGATTAAATGATTCACCGGTAACCATTAAGGAAAATGAAAATGCCATTGTTGAATATGGTTATGAGCATGGATTGATGGGACCAAAACCTCCAAAAGTCCGTACAGGCAAGAAAGTAGCGATTGTAGGTTCCGGTCCATCCGGACTTGCGGCTGCTGACCAGTTGAATAAACGTGGACACAGCGTGACCGTATTTGAACGCGAGGATTATCCGGGCGGACTTTTGATGTATGGAATCCCGAATATGAAACTTGACAAATCGGTAATAGAACGTAAAATAGAAGTAATGAAAGCAGAAGGGGTTGTTTTCCGTACCGGTGTGAATGTCGGTGTGGATGTAAAAGCCGATGAGTTGAAAAAAGAATTTGACCGCGTCATTTTGACTTGTGGCGCTTCAAACCCTCGTAACATCAATGCTCCCGGCAGAGATGCCAAAGGTATTTATTTTGCCGTTGATTATTTGAAACGAGTAACCAAGCATTTACGCAATCCGCAGTATACGGATTATATCAATGCCAAAGATAAAAATGTACTCGTTATCGGAGGCGGTGATACCGGAAATGACTGCGTTGGTTCCTCAATTCGTCAGGGGGCTAAAAGTGTCGTTCAGCTGGAAATGATGCCAAAACCGCCGGTTTGCCGTTTGGCAAGCAATCCTTGGCCGGAGTGGCCGAAAATTCTTAAGACCGATTACGGTCAGCAGGAAGCAATCGCTGTCTTTGGCAGTGACCCGCGAATCTATGAGACCACGGTAAAAGAATTTATCAAGGATAATAAAGGTGATTTGAAACAGGTCAAAATCGTGAAGCTTAACTGGCAGAAAGATGAAAAGACCGGACGGATGCAGATGAGCGAAATTCCGGGGAGTGAACAAATTTTAGATGTTGACCTCGTCTTTATTGCGGCAGGATTTTTAGGCTCCGAGGAGTATGTTACAAAAGAATTTGCCGTAAAATGTACGGACCGCACAAATGTGCAGACGAAGCAGGGCGAATACAGCACCAGCCAGAAAGGAATCTTTACAGCGGGCGATATGCACCGTGGACAGTCCTTGGTTGTCTGGGCAATCCGCGAGGGAAGAGAGGCAGCCCGTGAAGTTGATAAAGATTTGATGGGTTATACCAACCTCAATTAAAGGGTACAATTATCCGGTGGCAGAGAACTGCTGCCGGATTTCATATGGAAAGGAGAATAAACTATGTCGCATTACACAAAGGAAGATATCATTCGTATTGTAGAAGAGGAGGATGTAGAATTTATCCGTCTGCAATTTGTGGATATTTTTGGAATTTTGAAAAACATGGCAGTAACAGCCAAACAGTTGGATTCTATTTTGAATAACCGATGCACGTTTGATGCCGCTGCGATTAATGGGTTTGATACGATGCATGTGGATGAACTTGTTTTAGTTCCGGATTTGGATACTTTTACAATTTTCCCTTGGAGACCGCAGAGAGGCCGTGTAGCACGTTTTATTTGTGATGTGCGTCATACGGATGGAACTCCTTTCATGGGAGATTCTCGTTATATTTTAAAACAAGTAATTGAAGAAGCGGCAAAAGACGGCTATACGTTAAATGTCGGACCGGAATCGGAATTTTTCCTCTTTGATATGTCGGAAGATGGACAGCCAACGACAAACACCAGTGAAAAAGGAGGATTTTTTGACATCGGACCGGTTGATGCCGGAGAAAATGCAAGACGTGATATCGTGCTTTCTTTGTCTGAGATGGGATTTGAGATGGAATCTTCATATCACTCCAATGAAGTGTGCCAGCATCATATCGATTTCAAATTTGATGATGGAATTCAGACAGCCGATAATATTATGACGTTTAAACTTACTGTTCGTACCGTAGCAAAGAGACATGGACTTCATGCTACGTTTATGCCAAAGCCAAATTATGGGAAAAAAGGTTCTGCGATGTTCTTTAACATGTTCTTGAGCAAAGATGGTGAGAACATTTTCAGTGACCCGGATGAAGAGTATGGTCTGAGCAAAACAGCATACTATTTCATGGGTGGAATTATGCGCCATATTAAAGGGCTTACTTTAATTAACAATCCGATTATCAATTCTTATAAACGTTTGGTGCCGGGATACAATGCACCGGTTAATATTACATGGTCACGTAAAAACCGTACTCCGCTTATGCGTATGACAAGTACCGGTGAGATGGGACCGCGTGTAGCACTGAGAAGTCCGGATGGATCCTGTAATCCATATTTGGTTTTAGCAGGATGTTTAGCTGCCGGATTAGACGGCATCCGCAATAAAATTGAGCCACCAACCTGTATTGATGATTTAGAGGGGGCACAGGAATTTGACATTCTGCCAAGAACTTTGATTGAGTCGGTACAGGCATTTGAAAAAGACGAATTTTTCCATCAAGTATATGGAGAAGAGTTGTCACGCATAATCATCCAAAAGAAAAAACAGGAATGGGATGAATTTTGCGAACAGGTAACCGCATGGGAAGTTGAGAAGTATCTGGACCGAATTTAGTCCGGATACCGCTTATTTTGATACTTTTCTACGGGGAGGTGTGAACGATTCTGCGCATTATAGTAGCGTTTCCTAAGCTGGATGATGCGAAAAAAATAAAAAATGTTTTGAATCGGAGCGGATATGATGATATACTAGCATTTAATAGTGCATCGCAAGTGATTGCAGCCGCCAATGAATGTGACGGCGGTATTGTGTTGTGCGGATATCGTTTGACTGACATGCATTACAGTGAATTGTATGGCTATCTGCCGCGGGAATTTCAGATGCTTTTAGTAGCATCGCCTGCCAAATTGCAGGAATGCTCAATTGGCAGTATTATGTGCTTGTCTATGCCGATTCATTCGCATGAATTAGTAAGTACCATTGAAACAATGGCAATGGAACTTTACGCAGCGGAGAAAAGAAAGAGAAGATACCAGCCAAGGAAACGATCCGAAAAAGAACAAAAATCAATTGATGATGCCAAGGCTCTTCTGATGGAGCGAAACCATTTATCCGAAGAAGAAGCCCATAAATATATCCAGAAACTTAGTATGGACAGCGGAAACAATCTTGTGGAAACTGCGGAGATGATTCTGGCATTCGATTAAAGGAGGATAACATGAACGCATATCTGATACTGGAAGACGGAACTGTGTTTACCGGAAAAAGCATAGGCAGTAAAAAAGAAGTCATTAGCGAAATTGTTTTTAATACGTCAATGACAGGATATCTTGAAGTGCTCACGGACCCAAGTTATGCCGGACAGGCAGTAGTAATGACCTATCCGTTAATTGGTAATTATGGTATTTGTAATCAAGATAAAGAGGCGAAAAAGTCAAATACCGATGCTTTTATTGTAAGAGAACTGGCAAGACTTGGAAGCAACTTCAGAAAAGAAGAAAGTATTCAGCAGTTTCTTGTAGAGCAGGATATTCCGGGAATTGAAGGAATTGATACAAGAGCCCTCACCAAACGACTTAGAGAAAAAGGAACAATGAATGGCATGATTACCACAGAAAAACCTGAGGATTTATCTGCCGTTCTTGAAAAAATTAAAAAATATTCCGTTCGCGGTGTAGTTGACAAAGTAACTACAAAGGAAATTGTTTCCTATAAACCGGGCGATTTAGATACCGATAGCAACATTTCTATTACAAAGAAGGTTGCTATTCTTGACGTTGGAACGAAATTTAATATAGCAAGATGTTTGTTAAAACGTGGCTGTGAAGTGACAATTTATCCGGCAAGAACGAAAGCCGAAACGATTCTTGCTTCTCATCCGGACGGCATTATGCTGACGAATGGACCGGGGGATCCGAAAGAATGCACAGAAGTCATTGAAGAGTTGAAAAAACTGTATGCATCGGATATTCCGATTTTTGCAATTTGCTTAGGTCATCAGTTAATGGCACTTGCCTGCGGCTGTGACACGGAGAAAATGAAGTATGGTCACCGCGGAGCAAATCATCCGGTGAAAGACTTAAAAACCGGACGCGTATACATTTCTTCCCAGAACCATGGCTACATGGTAAAAGAATCTTCAGTGCCAAAAGAAATTGCCGAGGTTGCCTTTGTAAATGTCAACGATGGCACAGTCGAGGGACTTCGTTATTTACAGAAAAATATTTTCACGGTTCAGTTTCATCCGGAAGCTTGTGCCGGACCAAAGGATTCGGAAGTTTTGTTTGATGAATTTATCAAGATGATGGAAGAGTAAGGAGGATACATACAATGCCAAAAATGGATGAAATCAAAAAAGTTTTAGTAATCGGTTCAGGCCCAATCGTTATTGGACAGGCTGCCGAATTTGATTATGCCGGTACGCAGGCTTGTCGTTCTCTGAAAGAAGAAGGAATGGAAGTAGTGCTTATTAATTCCAATCCTGCTACCATTATGACCGATAAAGATATTGCTGACCGTGTTTACATTGAGCCACTGACCGTTGAAGTGGTTCAGAAACTGATTCGCAAAGAAAGACCGGACAGCGTGCTCCCAACACTGGGTGGACAGGCTGCGTTAAATATTGCGATGGAATTAGAGGAATCCGGCTTTTTAAAGCAGGAAAATGTTCGCCTGATTGGTACGACTGCACAGACGATTAAGCGTGCAGAAGACCGTTTGGAATTTAAAGAGACGATGGAAAAAATCCACGAGCCGATTGCTGCAAGTATTGTCGTGGAACATGTGGATGATGCGATTGCGTTTGCCAATGAAATCGGTTATCCGGTTGTTATCCGCCCGGCATATACCCTTGGCGGAAGCGGCGGCGGTATCGCACATAACGAAGAAGAACTGCACGATATCTGCTCCAATGGTCTTCGTCTGAGCCGTGTCGGACAGTGTTTGATTGAGCGCTGCATCGCCGGATGGAAAGAGATTGAGTATGAGGTAATGCGTGATGCGGCAGGAAACTGTATTACTGTTTGTAACATGGAAAATATTGACCCGGTTGGTGTGCATACCGGTGACAGTATCGTAGTAGCTCCGTCTCAGACATTAGGTGATAAAGAGTATCAGATGCTTCGTACTTCAGCATTAAATATTATTACAGAACTTGGCATTACCGGTGGATGTAATGTACAGTTTGCACTTCATCCGGAAAGTTTTGAATATTGTGTTATCGAGGTAAACCCTCGTGTCAGCCGTTCTTCAGCACTTGCTTCCAAGGCAACCGGTTATCCGATTGCAAAAGTAGCAGCAAAGATTGCATTAGGATATACACTCGATGAAATTCCAAATGCCATTACGAAGAAAACATTTGCAAGTTTTGAACCGGCACTGGATTACTGTGTTGTAAAAATTCCGAGACTGCCATTTGATAAATTTATCAAGGCAAAACGTACTTTGACGACACAGATGAAAGCAACCGGAGAGGTTATGAGTATCTGTGATAACTTTGAAGGTGCGTTGATGAAAGCACTCCGTTCACTGGAGCAGCACATTGACAGTCTAGATATCGGGCGTTACAGTGACCGCTCCAAAGAAGAACTGCTAGAGCGTATCCACATTGTTGATGACCGCCGTATCTTTATTATTGCCGAGCTGATTCGCAAGGGTGCTACCTATGAAGAAATTCATGACATTACAAAAATCGATTTGTGGTTCATTGATAAAATTGCCCATCTGGTAGAGATGGAACAGACTTTGAAAAACGAAACATTGACACCGGAAATTTTGGCAGAAGCAAAACGAATGGAATTCCCGGATACTGTTATTGCTAACTATACCGGCATGACAGAGCGTGAGATTCACGATATGCGCCATGAAAATGGAATCGTTGCTTCGTTTAAGATGGTTGATACCTGTGCGGCTGAGTTTGAGGCAAGTACGCCATATTATTACAGCGTGTTTGGCAGCGAAACGGAAGTTTCAAAAGATAAGGACAGAAAACGAATCATGGTTCTTGGTTCCGGTCCAATCCGAATCGGTCAGGGTATCGAGTTTGACTTCTGTTCGGTTCACAGTGTGTGGTCACTGGCACAGAGCGGTTATGAGACAATTATTGTAAACAACAATCCGGAGACGGTAAGTACGGACTTTGATGTGGCAGATAAATTGTACTTTGAGCCATTGACACCGGAAGATGTAGAAAATATCGTGGATATTGAGAAACCGGATGGTGCGGTTGTCCAGTTTGGTGGACAGACAGCAATCAAACTGACAGAAGCACTTCTCAAAATGGGAGTTCCGATTTTGGGAACAAGTGCAGAGAATGTAGATGCGGCCGAAGACCGTGAGCTGTTTGATGAAATCTTAGAGCAGTGTAAGATTCCGAGACCGGCAGGAAAAACCGTATTTACAACAGAAGAAGCATTAGCGGCAGCAAATGAACTTGGGTATCCGGTTCTTGTCCGTCCATCTTATGTACTTGGTGGACAGGGCATGCAGATTGCGATTAATGATGATGATATTCGTGAATTTATGTCAATTATCAACCGCCATGTGCAGGAACATCCAATTCTTGTGGATAAGTACCTCATGGGTAAAGAGGTTGAGGTTGATGCGGTATGTGATGGCGAGAATATTTTGATTCCTGGTATTATGGAGCACGTAGAGCGTGCCGGTATTCACTCCGGTGACAGTATCTCTGTTTATCCTGCCATGAGCATTAAACCTGAAGTTCAGGAAGTTTTAGTCGATTACACGGCAAAACTTGCAAAATCCCTTCATGTAATTGGCTTGATTAACATTCAGTTTATTGTTTATAATGATGAAGTATTTGTTATTGAAGTAAATCCTCGTTCGTCAAGAACGGTACCATATATCAGCAAAGTAACCGGAATTCCGATTGTAAAACTGGCTTCCCGCGTAATCCTCGGTGAAAAAATCACGGATATGGGTTATACACCGGGACTTGCGAAAAAATCGGATTACATCGCAATTAAGATGCCGGTATTCTCCTTTGAAAAACTGCGCGGTGCAGAAATCAGCTTAGGACCTGAGATGAAGTCAACCGGTGAGTGCTTAGGTATCGCAAAAACATTTAATGAGGCACTTCACAAAGCCTTTATGGGAGCCGGAATCAATCTTCCGAAATACAAGAAGATGATTCTTACGGTAAATGATAACTCGAAAGACGAAGCAATTTCCGTTGCCAGACGTTTCCAGGCACTTGGCTATGAAATCTATGCGACACGCGGAACAGCTAAGTTCTTAGGCGAAAATGGCGTTTCGGTTATCGGTGTCAACAAGATTGAGCAGGAATCCCCGACTTTGATGGATTTGCTGCTTGGTCATGAGATTGATTTGGTAATTGATATTCCAAAACAGGGTGAACATTCCCACGATGGGTTCCTCATCCGCCGTACTTCTATTGAGACCGGTGTTACCTGTCTGACTTCTTTAGATACGGCAAATGCACTTTTGACTGCGTTAGAGGATTCTGAGAAAAATGAAATGACATTAGTAGATATTGCTACGATTGACACGAAATAAAGGTTTACAACGAAGTTAAATTGTGTTATGATAGCAAATAGCCATTACTCAGATTGTGGAAACTCCGACCGGATCTTAGTAAATGGTGATAAGAAAATATTTAGGAGGTATGTCACAATGATGACTACAGAAAAGAAAAAAGAAATTATTGCAGCTTATGGAAGAACACCGGATGATACAGGTTCACCGGAAGTTCAGGTAGCGCTTCTTACTGAGCGTATCAATACTTTGACAGAGCACTTGAAAGAGAATAAGAAAGATCATCATTCTCGTCGTGGTATGTACAAAATGATTGGTAAGAGAAGAGGCCTTTTGGATTATCTGAAGAAGACAGATTTGGAAGGTTATCGTGCGCTGATTGAAAAACTTGGTTTGCGTAAATAATTTGTATGAGTTGAGTGCTTTCGTCAAATGGATACTGTTTGATTGAAGGCACTCTTTCTATGAAAAAAATTTTTCTTTAAAAGGTGAGAAAATGAAACGAAATCGCAGTCAGGCTATGGTTTGCCGGGATGGCAAATTACTGCTTGTAGAACACAGAATGAAAGGAAGAGATTTCTTTAATCTGCCAGGTGGCGGAATTGAGGAAAATGAGACACCGGAAGAAGCAGCTTTGCGTGAGTTAAACGAAGAAGCAGGCGTGAGTGGAAAAATTGTGCGTCCGCTTGCCATTGAATATAAACCGGATTTGGAAAGTCGGATTTTTACATTTTTGGTAGAAATTCCGGATGATGCGGTTCCACACAAGGGAATTGACCCGGAATTATCGGAGTCGGAACAAACGATTGTCGGTGTGACATGGCGTACATTAGAAGAGATTGCGGAGCGTGACCGTGCGTACTTATTTGGAGCCGGTCTGATGCGTGTGCCGCTGTTTCACGATGAGGTTTTAAAGTGGCCCGATGACGCTATCAGTTATCCGGAATAAGGAAAGTTGCTTTTTTTGCAAAGATTGTGTATAATAAATTTTGTATGTAAATTGAGATGACACCGAGACTTCTGAAAAGCTCATTGATACAGTGGTTTTTTCAGTGGTTTCGGCATCTCGAAATAAAAATAAAGGAGAAAAAGTATGTACAAGACATTTTCAATGGAGCTTGCAGGACGTACTTTGTCAGTTGACATTGGACGTGTAGCTGCTCAGGCAAATGGCGCTGCATTTATGCGCTATGGTGATACAGTTGTCCTTTCTACGGCAACAGCATCCGAGAAACCAAGAGAGGGAATTGATTTCTTCCCATTAAGCGTAGAATATCATGAAAAGATGTATTCCATCGGAAAAATTCCGGGAGGATTTACAAGACGTGAAGGAAAACCAAGCGATAATTCAATTTTGACTTGTCGTGTAATTGACCGCCCGATGCGTCCATTGTTCCCAAAAGATTATCGAAATGATGTAACACTGGAAAACTTAGTTATGGATGTTGACCAGGATTGTGCACCGGAGCTTGTTGCTATGCTTGGTTCTGCACTGGCTACCAGTATTTCGGATATTCCGTTTGATGGTCCGACTGCAGCAACACAGGTTGGTTTGGTTGACGGTGAACTTGTTTACAATCCGACAAGCGCACAGCGTGAGGTTTCTGATTTAGCACTTACCGTTGCTTCTACAAGAGATAAAGTTATCATGATTGAAGCCGGTGCAAACGAAGTTGATGAAGCTACGATGATTCAGGCAATTTATGGTGCCCATGAGTTGAATGGACAGATTATCGAGTTCTTTGACAAGATTGTTGCTGAGTGTGGTAAAGAGAAACACGAGTATGAGCATTTCGATATTCCGGAAGATATGTGGAATGACATGGTTAATTTCATTACACCGGAAGCTATGGAAGAAGCTGTATTTACTGATGTAAAACAGGTTCGTGAAGAAAATATCCGCGGTATTAAAGACCGTTTGGAAGAGCGTTATGCAGAGGAGCATGAGGACTGGATTTCCTTTATTGATGAGGCTGTTTATAAATTCCAGAAAGTTACAGTCCGCAAGATGATTCTGAAAGACCACAAACGTCCGGATGGCCGTGAGGTAAAACAGATTCGTCCACTTCATGCAGAAGTTGATGTACTTCCTACAGTACATGGTTCCGGTTTGTTCTCTCGTGGACAGACACAGGTGTTGAATGTTACAACATTGGCTCCACTTTCAGAGAAACAGAAATTAGATGGTTTGGATATTACAAAAACATCCAAGAGATATATGCATCACTACAACTTCCCATCATGGTCCGTTGGTGAGACAAGACCATCCAGAGGACCGGGACGTCGTGAAATCGGACATGGTGCTTTGGCAGAGCGTGCTTTGGTTCCTGTTCTTCCTAGTGAAGAAGAGTTCCCATATGCAATCCGTACCGTATCCGAAATTTTGGAATCCAACGGTTCTACATCTCAGGGTAGTATTTGTGCATCTACATTGTCATTGATGGCTGCCGGTGTTCCGATTAAGGCACCAGTTGCTGGTATTTCCGTTGGTTTGGTAACCGGTGATACCGATGATGATTACTTGATTTTGACAGATATTCAGGGTCTTGAAGATTTCTTCGGCGATATGGACTTTAAAGTTGCCGGTACGAAAAAAGGTATTACTGCCATCCAGATGGATATTAAGATTCATGGTTTGACAAGAGAAATCGTGGAGCAGGCTATTGCAAGAACAAGAGAAGCCCGCCTTTACATCTTAGATGAGGTTATGGCAAAAGCAATTGCAGAGCCTAGAAAAGAAGTAAATGCTTACGCTCCAAAGATTAAACAGATTATGATTGACCCGGCTAAGATTGGTGAAGTTGTTGGTCAGAGAGGTAAGACAATCAACGCATTGATTGAGCGTACCGGTGTTAAAATCGACATTACCGATGATGGTGCTGTTTCCGTTTGCGGAACCGACAAAGAGGCAATGGACGAAGCACTCCGTCTCATCGAAATCATCGTAACTGATTTTGAAAAAGGTCAGATTCTTGAGGGAACAGTTGTCAGCATTAAAGACTTTGGTGCTTTCATTGAGTTTGCTCCTGGCAAAGAGGGAATGGTTCACATCTCAAATATTGCAAATCGCCGCATCAATCATGTGGAGGACGAGCTTACGCTTGGTGATAAAGTGAAAGTTATCTGCCTTGGCAAAGATAAGATGGGACGTATTAGTTTCAGTATTAAGGATGTTCCGGAAGAATAAGATAAGAAATATTAGGTATTGTAAGCTGCAAGCTGGTGAAAGCCGGCTTGTGGCTTTTTTTGAAAATTTGCCCCTTTGTTACTTTCCGAAACCTATGTTATACTTGTGGAAGAAGACAAAGGGGGCTTTTTATGTCTAAAAAAATTGCGCTTACAAACATGGACATTGTCTGGGAAGACAAAGAAGCAAATAAGATTCAATGTGAGGAAATGATAAAGGAAGCAGCGGATGAACACGCTGACATCATTTTGTTTCCGGAGATGACATTGACAGGATTTTCTCTCCGGGTTAAAGAGATGGCAGATTACCATGAGGAGACAATTACATATTTTTCGGCTCTTGCTGCAAAATATTCTATAATGATTGGGTTTGGTTATATTACCATGCCGGATGAGTTGGGGCGAAATCATTTTTGTTTTGTTGATGAAAATGGAAGTGTGCTTGCTGACTATGAAAAAATCCATCCATTTACGCATGGTGGTGAAACAAAAGCGTATCGAGGGGGCAGTGAAATCTGTCATATTTCCGTGGACGAAATGCACCTAGGTATGGCAGTCTGCTACGATTTGCGTTTTCCTGAGATGTTTCAGAAGATGCCGCTTGAAACAAATGTTATTTTTTTGATTGCAAACTGGCCGGAGAGCCGCATCAGGCAGTGGTATTCTCTGCTTACGGCGAGAGCGATTGAAATGTCCTCATATGTGGTAGGCGTAAATCGAACGGGGGAGGGAGACGGAATCCAATATACAAAAAGTTCGGCTGCCTATGCACCGGATGGAAGCATGATTTTGCCGGACTCTAAAAAATGGAATGACTATGTAACTCTTGATTTTTCAAAAGAGGTATTTCAAAAAACGATTTTTTCAAGAAGCGACAGACGACCGGAATTTTATCAGGGATAAATTTTTATGATTTAGGAAATACTGTTTCGTATCAAATGGAAGTCATAAAAATGACAGGAAAGATGAGGGCGAAACAGATGGAACAGGATGCAGTAAAAGAATATGGCATGGTAATGAATGAAGGAATCTTGACGTTATCTATTATTGGGGAGATTGAGGGACATGACTGCTTATCACAAAATGCCAAAACAACCAAATATGAGCATATTTTGCCGATTTTAGCAAGGGCAGAGCAGGACAAAAATGTAAAGGGAATTTTATTTCTTATGAATACCGTCGGTGGTGATGTTTCATGCGGACTTGCATTGGCGGAAATGGTTCACTCCTTAAGTATGCCGACAGTTTCTTTAGTCATTGGAGACAGTCATTCGATAGCTGTTCCGCTTACCGTAGCGGCAGATTATTCTTTTATTGTTCCGTCGGCGACGATGATTATCCACCCGGTTCGGATGAATGGCATGGTACTGGGAACGCCGCAGACATATCGGCAGTTTCAACAGATTCAGGATCGAATTATTTGTTTCGTGGCAGAGCATAGCCGCATTTCCAAAGAAAATTTAGAAAAATTAATGATGAATACTAGTATGTTGTCCAAAGACTTAGGTACTGTTTTGGTTGGAGAGGATGCGGTGACGGCTGGACTTGTTAATGAGGTTGGAGGAATTGATAAGGCTTATCAGAAGCTGCGGGGGTTGATGAGCTATTAAAAATATTGAAAAAAATTATACTTTGTTATACAAATAAAGTTGTAATTGACACGTGTAATATATGGTGTTATACTCGTATCAATTAATTTTTATTGATTAGAACTATATAGAGGGGGAATTGAATATGGATGACACTCAAAGTACGAGAAACGTGTCTGTAATCAAAGATGCAGATAATAATGGTATCGTTATGATTCTAGATTTGCGTTGCCGGTATACGGAGGTGATGGTGAGATTGAAAGATATAATGTTTTTCATGCATCAATGTTAATAAGGTGTGCAAGCGATGAAAAAATGTACTTGTATGATATAATAGACATAAAAAAAGAAACGAGCAACTCTTTCGACTAAAAGTCTACCAGACAAAAAACCCATTTCTTAAATTCGATTATAACAAGTGAATTAATAAATGTCAACAAAAAATTAGCGATGATGATACAGAACAAATGCAAGAACTTGCGTTCGATAAAACACTTGCGGGAAAAAGCGATTCAGTGTATAATATAATTTCAGTACGCTGCGAATCAATTGGCAGATATCGTACATGTTAGTTGTGTCTGGGGAGGATTTTATGGCTACAAAGAAAACAACAAAAAATACGAAGAAGCGTGGACGTCCGGCATCGAAATCAAATACGAAACGGACGGCTTCTTCGAGAAAGAATACATCGAAAAAGACAAAGCAGGCAAGCCCATTGGCAAGAGAGATTGTGTTTCTTGCTCTTTTTGTGTTTGCTATTTTGTCACTGCTTAGTTTGTTCCAAATGTGCGGCGTGTTTGGCAAAGGGTTAAGTGCCTTGCTGTTTGGACTGCTGGGAGCACTGGCGTATGTTTTCCCGGTTTATCTGGTTGTGACTGCAGGTTTGTATCTGGCTAATGCGAAGAATCAAAGACTGCGCCACAAGGTCTGGTATAGTGCCGGCATTTACTGGAGTGTGTGCGGATTATTTCAATGGGTGGTAAATGACCCTGTGCAGAATGTATGGGAAGTCTATACCGTCTGTGCGGAAAATCACGGTGGTGGTGGCTTCTTTGGCGGCATTTTATCTTTTGAACTGGCACGTGTGCTCGGAAGAGCAGGTTCTTTTATTGTGATACTGGCGCTGTTTTTACTGTTCTTTATGCTGTTAAGCAAGAAACTCATTTTTTCTTCGATTCAACAGATGTATAAAGAGCGTGAGACGGATGAAGATTATTATTATGAGGAATCGGAACCGGTGTATTCTCGTGGAAGACAGATGAGCACCTATACATTTGATAAAGAAGAAACGTCAAAAGCAAAGCCAAAGAAAGAGCCGAGAAAGAAACGGACAAAGAAAGCAGAAGCAGAAATTCAGGAAGATAAGAATAAACTTCCTCAAAAAGAAATTAAACCGGAAGCACAGATGGAAGAAGTGGTACCGGAAGTACAGGATTTGTCGGAAATCAATATTATCCGTGGCGGAGAAGAGCCGGTTAGAGAATCAAGTGTTTACGAAAAAGAATTAGAAGAAAAATTTGGTGCATCAAAGAAAACACAGAGCGAACCAAAAACACCAACAAAAACAGATACGGTGGATGAGCCGGTGAAACAAAAGAAAGAACCGGTTAAGATAACCAAAGAAGATAAAAAAGAAATGGATGCGGTACATAAGGATTTATCAAAGGCTGCGACGGAACAGATTCTGTATCGTTTTCCTTCGCTTGATTTGCTGAACAAGCCAAAGAGCAATGGCAAACGTATGGACAATTCCGAACTTCGCGCGACGGCGGCTAAATTGCAGTCAACGTTAGATAGTTTTGGTGTGCGTGTCAAGATGGGCGACATCAGCCTTGGACCAAGTGTAACCCGTTATGAACTGATTCCGGAACAGGGAGTTAAAGTCAGCCGTATTACCGGATTGAGTGATGATATTAAACTGAGTCTGGCGGCATCGGATATTCGTATTGAAGCACCGATTCCCGGAAAAGCGGCAGTTGGTATCGAGGTGCCGAATCCGGCGAGAGAAATGATTACGCTGCGTGAGTTGTTAGAGAGCAGTGAGTTTACGAAAGCAAAATCCAAAGTCACATTTGCCGTTGGTAAAGATATCAGTGGAAAAACAATTGTTACGGATATTGCAAAAATGCCGCATTTATTGATTGCCGGTGCGACTGGTTCCGGTAAATCGGTTTTGATTAATACGCTGATTATGAGCATTATTTATAAAGCTGACCCAAATGAAGTGAAAATGATTATGGTTGACCCGAAGATGGTGGAACTGACTGCATACGAAGATATTCCGCATTTGATGATTCCGGTTGTAAAAGACCCGAAGAAGGCCTCGGCGGCACTTGGCTGGGCGGTGGCAGAGATGACCGGAAGATATCAGAAATTTGCCGATGCAGGTGTTCGTGATATCAAATCCTATAATGCGAAAATGGACAAACTGACAAACAAAGATGACCCGGATTATCAGAAGATGCCGCAAATTGTTATTATTGTGGACGAGTTCGCGGATTTGATGATGGTTGCACCGGGAGAAGTAGAGGATTCCGTGTGTCGTTTGGCGCAGCTTGCCCGTGCAGCAGGAATTCATCTGGTTTTAGCAACACAGCGTCCATCGGTTAATGTTATTACCGGGTTAATTAAGGCGAATATACCATCACGAATCGCTTTGTCGGTTTCTTCCGCCGTGGATTCACGAACTATTATTGATTCGGCAGGGGCAGAAAAACTGTTAGGAAATGGTGATATGTTGTTTGCACCGCAAAATCTGCCAAAACCAATTCGTGTACAGGGAGCATTTGTTTCCGATGAAGAAAGAGATTCCGTTGTTAGCTTTTTAAAGGAACAGAGTAATGGTCCATCCTATAATGAAGAAGTGACAAAGCATATTGACACGGCACCGGTACCGGGAGCAAAGAACGATTCTAATACTGCCCATGGTGGTGCACCGGAACAAGACGAATTATTTGTCGAGGCTGCCAAATTTATCATTGAAAAAGATAAGGCATCCATTGGTCTTTTGCAGCGTATGTTCCGAATTGGTTTTAACCGTGCGGCACGAATTATGGACCAGCTTTCGGATGCGGGGGTTGTCGGACCGGAAGAAGGTACCAAACCGAGACAGATTTTGATGTCGATTGAACAATTTGAAAATTATCTTGAGGAGAATGGCTGATGAATGGCTGGCTGATTGTCAATGGATTTTTACACACCAAAAAGTTTTCTGAACTGACAGATTTATTTTTGCTGGCGGCGAAACGGTGCGGTGTGTCACTAACCGTTTATACAAATTGTGAAATTCTTGTAGATGTGCAGGAAAAGATAAAAGAAAAACCGGATTTTGTTTTGTTTTGGGATAAAGATATTTTACTTGCAAAATTTTTAGAAAATCAGAAAATTCCGGTCTATAATAGCAGTGAGGCAATTAGAATCTGCGATGATAAGCGGTTAACTTATCTGGCATTACAGGAGAAAAAACTGCCGATTCCACAGACGATATTTGCGCCGATGACATATTCGACCATTGGATTTAATCAGTATGATTTTCTTGGTGTGGCAGAAGAAAAACTCACATATCCGTTTGTGGCAAAAGAGGCATTTGGCTCCTTTGGTGAGCAGGTGTACTTGGTGAAAAATAGAGAAGAACTTTTAGCGGTGATTAAACAGTCGGATTCGGTAGAATTTTTGTTTCAGGAAATGATAGAAAACAGCATCGGAAGAGATGTCAGACTTCAAGTTGTTGGTGATGAAGTAGCAGCGTCCATGTACCGGTACTCGGAAAATGATTTTCGTGCCAACATAACCGCCGGAGGTAAGATGAAAGATTACACACCGTCAAAGGAAGAATGTGAACTTGCGGTTAAAGCGTCTCATGCAGTAGGGACTTCTTTTGCAGGAGTTGACCTTTTGTTTGGTAAAGACGGTCCGATTGTTTGTGAAGTAAATTCGAATGCACATTTTAAAAATATACAAACCTGCACCGGTGTGGCGGTTGCGGATAAAATCGTGGAATGGATCATAAAGGATGTTAGAAAATGATAGAACGATGGAATGGTTTACTAGTCTATGATAGACAAGGCGCAAAAAGAAATGCTTCCTACATAAAAATGCATGAAGAAACAGGTGAAAAGTTAAATATGCCGATTCATTTTTTATATGACACAGATGTGATGGAATATTTAGAGACATATCGGGAATCTGTTGATTTTTGTATGGTTCGCACAATCTGTCCTGCTTTGACAAAGCAAATTGAGGCGAGGGGGATTCCCTGCTTTAACTCTTCTTTTGTGTCAGAAATCTGCAATCATAAAGGAAAAACCTATGATTATATTTTGAAAAACTGCGAAATTCCGCTGGTAAAAACAAAGACGTTTCAAAATATTGAGTTGTCCGAAAAATTATTAAAGGAGTATCCGGATTATGTAATAAAAGCGGTGGATGGACACGGTGGAAAACAGGTTTTTTTGACAAACGAATCCTTTGATTTGATTCAAACAGGAATCGCCGGTTCGGATTTTATCTTACAGCCATTTGTCAAAGGACCCGGCGTGGACTTACGTGTGTACATCATCGGCAGAAAAATTGTCGGTGCCATAAAGCGTCAGGCAAATAACAGCTTCCGGGCAAATTTTTCGTTGGGCGGAAGTGTTACATCATACCAATGCGATAAAGAAATTATTGATTATGTAAATCAGGTTGTTCAGGTGTTTGATTTTGGCATGGTTGGTATTGATTTTATTTTAGATGAAAACAATCATTGGCTTTTAAATGAAATTGAAGATGTTGTCGGTGCCAGAATGTTATATCAGTGCCAGCCGGATGTTCATTTGTTGGAGCAATATTTTACATTTGTTTCTGATAAATTATTGCATTAGAACAAGATAGTGTGTATAATACAAGTTATGTTAACAGATATTGTGCTTTGAAAGATGGAGGTAGAATATGAAATCAGATATTGAAATTGCAAGAGAGGCGAATATGCAGCCGATTCAGACAGTGGCAGAGAAGTTAAGCATTACCGCAGATGAATTGGATTTATATGGAAAATATAAAGCAAAATTGACGGACGAACTCTGGGAGCGAATTAAAGACCGCCCGGATGGTAAACTTGTCCTTGTGACAGCGATTAATCCAACACCGGCCGGTGAAGGAAAGACAACAACGACGGTTGGACTTGGACAGGCGATGGATAAGATTGGAAAAAAGGCAATCATTGCCTTGCGTGAGCCATCGTTAGGCCCTTGCTTTGGATTAAAAGGTGGTGCTGCCGGCGGCGGTTATGCACAGGTTGTACCGATGGATGATTTGAATCTTCATTTCACGGGAGATTTTCATGCGATTACTTCGGCAAATAACCTTCTTGCAGCAATGCTTGATAATCATATTCAACAGGGAAATAAACTTAACATTGATCCAAAACAGATTGTATGGAAACGCTGCGTCGATATGAATGACCGTGTACTTCGTAATATTACGGTAGGACTCGGACGCAAGGTGGATGGTGTGACAAGAGAAGATCATTTCATCATCACGGTGGCATCGGAAATCATGGCGATTCTTTGTCTTGCAGACAACATGAAAGATTTGAAAGAGCGTTTGGGAAGGATTATTGTTGCCTATACTTATGAAGGAAAACCGGTTACGGCAAAAGAAATTGAGGCAGTAGGTGCGATGGCGGCACTTTTAAAAGATGCGATTCGTCCAAACATGATTCAGACGTTAGAGAATACACCGGCACTTGTGCATGGTGGTCCATTTGCCAATATTGCTCACGGCTGTAATAGTGTCCGTGCGACAAAGACAGCTTTGAAATTAGCAGATTACACAATTACGGAGGCTGGTTTTGGTGCTGACTTAGGTGCTGAAAAATTCTTAGATATAAAATGTAGAATGGCTAACTTAAAACCAGATGCTGTTATAATAGTTGCTACTGTTAGAGCATTAAAATACAACGGTGGAGTTCCAAAAGATCAATTAAATAATGAAAACTTACAAGCTCTAGAAGCAGGTATTCCAAACTTATTAAAACACGTTGAAAATATAACTCAAGTTTATAAATTACCTGCAGTTGTTGCTATAAATGAATTCCCAACAGATACTCAAGCAGAAGTTGAGTTGGTAAGAACTAAATGTAAAGAATTAGGTGTTAATGTTGCTCTATCTCAAGTATGGGCTAAAGGTGGAGAAGGTGGAATAGAACTTGCTGAAGAAGTATTAAGACTTTGTGAACAACCAAATGACTTCCAATTCTGCTATGAAGATGATTTAACATTAGCACAAAAAATAGAAGCTGTATCTACTAAGATATATGGAGCTGATGGTGTAATATTTACTCCTAAAGCTAAGAAAGAACTTGAAAGACTTGAAAGTTTAGGATTTGGTAATATGCCAGTTTGTATGGCTAAAACTCAATATTCTTTAACTGATGATTTAACTAAATTAGTAACAGTTTCTGCTGGTGCAGGATTTGTTGTTGCATTAACTGGAGAAATAATGAAGATGCCAGGTCTTCCAAAACGTCCAGCTGCAGAAAGAATAGATGTTGATGAAAATGGAGTAATTTCAGGATTATTCTAGAACCTTAAAATAAAAATATCTATTAAATATACATTTAGTAGTGCACAATATTTATTGTGCACGACCTTCGAATTAACCTTGAATAATTTAAGGAGGCATATATCTT
>OGEU01001076.1_pt1 | contig 24498 bp, 19 predicted proteins | sample 1570651 | NCBI WGS metagenome assembly OGEU01 (sample SAMEA2582129, study PRJEB24529) | metagenome | biome: Human gut stool | place: China | collected 2011 | reverse complement strand
GTCGCAAGCGACCGCCGCAGGCGCGAGAATGTGCCAAGGCACATTCTTTGTTCAATTACAAAAGCGGAAAAATTATGGTTTCTGAAAGAGTCCGATTTCAGGTGGATAGAAACTGAAGATAAAAAATAAAATAGCAGGAATCACCAGGCAAATAAGAGCAAGTGCGCGATGATCAGCAAGAGAACGTTTGTCTTTTAAGAACCATCCCACAAGAAAAGCTCCCAGAACGCTGATGTAGAAGATAGCAATATCGATTGCCATAACAGAGAAACCAAGTACACCAGTGTATGTGTAGAAGAGAATTGGAATCAAAGCCAATCCTGCCAGTGCACCAATGGACAATGCTACAGGGAGAGGATTTTGTTCCGGAAGCTTAAAAAATAAAAATAAAATGAAGATAAGCATCGGGAAAAATAAGAGTTTCATGTGTTCCCATGTGGACTCATTCCATGGCGCAAAAAGTCGTACAATAGAATTATTGCCAGACCAGTCATAGATAAAATGGAATAAAGTTCCAACGATAGCCACAAAGATAAATCCCCAGATAAAAATTTTTTTAGAATTCATAAATATACCTCCTGATACTATAGTATGAAACAAAACAGGAAATAATATGAAAAAAGAAATCTATAAACCTGTATCAGAAAATAATCAAAGTATGCTATAATGTCCGTAAGCATTGAGCAGTGCCAAAATCAAGGAAAATCCAGATTGACTGCTTGCAGGCAAAGATGGATTTTTCTTGATTTTGATAGGGCGAAAGCCCGGGAGCGCGAAGAGGTGAAGCCGCTTCGTGCGTGCACTGCGGAGGAAGAGAAAGGAAATAGGGCGAAAGCCCGGGAGCGCGAAGAGGTGGAGCCGCTTCGTGCGCGCACTGCGGAGGAAGGTAAAGAAGAAAGCGGAAAAAGAAAGGAAAAATCACATGCGAGTAGGAATGGGATATGATGTTCATAAATTAGTAGAAGGAAGAAAATTAATCATAGGCGGAGTGGAGATACCGCACAGTCTTGGCTTGCTGGGACATTCGGATGCAGATGTATTGTTACATGCCATCATGGATGCGTTGCTGGGGGCAGCGGCTTTAGGAGATATCGGAAAGCATTTTCCGGATACAGACCCGGCATATGAGGGGATTTCCAGTATAAAATTATTGGAAGAAGTGGGACAGCTTTTAGAGAAAGAGAATTATGTCATTGATAATATCGATGCTACGATTATTGCCCAGAAGCCAAAGATGCGTCCACACATTGAGAAGATGGAAGAAAATATTGCACAGGCATTGAAGATAGACGTCAGTCAGGTAAATGTAAAGGCAACCACAGAGGAAGGGCTTGGCTTTACCGGAAGCGAAGATGGAATCAGCTCCCAGGCAATCTGTGCTATCTCAAGTATCTATGAAAACAGCATAGCAGTGGGAGGCAGTGAACGAAATTGTGCAGGCTGCCCGGGATGCGGAAAATAACTTTTCTATTGACAAAATGGCAATTCGTGCATAAACTAGTAGCGTAAAAAGAATTTAAAAATGATTCAGAAATGAATTGATAAATGCAGTGAACGGAAAGAGTAGTATACATGCGTGAATAAAAGAGAGAGACTGTCATCGGCTGAAAGCAGTCTTGATTCCAAAGTATATGAAGTGCATCCGGAAGCAGTCCCGGTGAAAGCAAGTAGCCAGGAACGAATAGCACATGTTACGTGTATTGAGGGAAAGCAGCAATGCTTTACTTAGAGTGGAACCGCGGAATAACTTCGTCTCTATATTTATATAGAGACGATTTTTTACTTTATAGGAAATTGCTTTCCTGTAAAGTAAAAATCGCATGCTTGCATGCATAAAGGAAAGAATCTATACAGTGAACAGGAGGCTGTAATCATGGGTTTTATAAAAGAATTAAAAGAGGAATTTGAGATTATCAAGGAGCGTGATCCGGCATTAAAATCTCCAATGGAGGTTTTGCTTTATCCGTCATTTCGTGTTATGCTTAGTTATAGACGTGCACATAAGCATTACCTGAAGGGACATTTCTTCCGGGCAAGATATATTTCACAGAAAGCAGCAAGAAAAACCGGAATTGAGATACATCCGGGCGCAGTAATTGGAAAAGGATTCTTTATCGACCATGGTACCGGCGTTATCATCGGAGAGACATCAATTATCGGGGATAATGTAACCTTATATCAGGGTGTAACCCTGGGCGGAACCGGTAAGGAAACCGGAAAACGTCATCCGACCTTAGAGGATAATGTAATGGTAAGTGCCGGAGCAAAAATCATCGGCTCCTTTACGGTAGGCGAGAATTCGAAAATCGGTGCCGGAAGTGTGGTAATTGAAGAGGTGCCGCCAAATTGTACCGTAGTAGGTGTTCCGGGACGAATCGTAAAACGTAATAATGTAAAAATTCCACGCAGCGATATGGATCAGTGCAATCTGCCGGACCCGGTACAGGAAGACATCAATGTATTGCAGCGGGAAAATTCAGAATTATGCAACCGTATCATTGATATGGAAAAAGAGATAAAAGCATTAAAGCAGGAAGTAGAAAAGAATTAAATAAGTAATTCCAGGAACGATGGAGGATAACATGGAGAACAACGTAAAGATTTTTAATACCCTTACAAGAAAAGTAGAGACCTTTGTGCCAAACGAAGATGGCAAAGTGAAAATGTATACCTGCGGACCAACCGTATATCATTTTGCACATATCGGAAATCTGCGCAGCTATATTATGGAAGATGTATTAGAGAAGACCCTTCGCTATGCAGGTTATGATGTAAAGCGTGTCATGAACATAACAGACGTAGGACATCTTTCCAGTGATGCAGATACCGGTGAGGATAAAATGTTAAAGGGCGCAAAGCGTGAGCACAAGACCGTTATGGAGATTGCAAAGTATTATACCGATGCATTTTTTTCCGATTGCTCCAAATTAAATATCAAACGTCCGGATGTGGTAGAGCCGGCAACCAATTGTATCCCGGAATTTATTCATATGATAGAGGTACTTTTAGAGAAAGGCTATGCATATATTGCCGGAGAAAATGTATATTTTGATACATCAAAATTAGATGATTATTATGTATTTTCCAGCCAGAGCGAAAAAGAGCTGATGGTAGGTGTCCGGGATGACGTATCTGAGGATGAAAATAAGCGCAACAAGAGTGATTTTGTATTGTGGTTTACCAAGTCCAAATTCGATAACCAGGAACTGAAATGGGATAGTCCATGGGGCGTTGGTTATCCGGGCTGGCATATCGAGTGCTCCTGCATCAGCATGAAGCATTTAGGCGAATATATGGATATTCACTGTGGTGGTGTGGATAATATTTTCCCACATCATACCAATGAGATTGCACAGAGTGAAGCATATCTGGGACACAAATGGTGTAATTACTGGTTCCATGTGCATCATCTGAATGATAAATCAGGAAAAATGAGTAAATCCAAGGGAGATTTCCTGACCGTTTCCTTATTGGAAGAAAAAGGTTATCTGCCGCTGGTATATCGTATGTTCTGTCTGCAGTCCCATTACAGAAAGCCATTGGAATTCTCTTATGAAGTAATGGATAATATGGAAAATTCCTATGTAAAGCTTCGTAAGACCATTGCAAAACTGGATGCGTCTACAGAAGTAGAGCAGGATAAATTTGATGCATACAAAGAGAAATTCCTGCAGGCATTAGAGGATGATTTAAATACTTCCATGGCACTGACTGTAGTATATGAAGTATTGAAAGCCGATATGACCGATGCAACCAAGCTTGCACTGGTAAAAGATTTTGATTATGTATTATCTCTTGATTTGGCAGCGGGAGAAGCAGCAAATCCTGCCGATGAGATCGATGCAGATTTAGAAGCATATGTATTAGAAAAAATCGAAGAGCGTAAGGCTGCAAAGAAGGAAAAAGATTTTGCCAAAGCAGACGCAATTCGTAATGAACTTTTGGAAAAAGGAATTGTCTTAGAGGATACCAGAGAGGGTGTAAAATGGAAAAAGGCATAGATTCCCATATCAAAGAATATTTTGACCTGCCAAAGGTGGATGTAGCAACCTACTCCCCTTTGGCACTTGCCTACATAGGAGATGGCATTTATGACCTTGTCATAAGAAGCATTGTAGTTGGAAAAGGCAATACCAAGGCATCCCGTCTGCATCAGACCACCAGCCATCTGGTGAAAGCACATGCGCAGGCAACGATGATGGAGACACTGACTCCGATGCTTACGGAAGACGAAACGGAAATTTACCGCAGAGGCAGAAATGCCAAGTCTCCGACCATGGCAAAAAACGCAACTATGTCAGATTATCGCCGTGCCACCGGCTTTGAAGCATTGATGGGCTATTTATATCTGACGGATCAGTTTGAGCGGATTTTGGAATTGGCGAAAGAAGCAATCAGACACTATAATGTGAAGACCGGAAAGAATGATCTGGCAGGAGGAAAGTAGAATGGAAGAAATGCAGATGGAAAACACACAGGCAGAAAGCACGAAGATAGAAGGAAGAAATGCAGTTTTAGAAGCATTTCGTTCCGGAAAAACCATAGACAAGCTGTTTGTATTAGATGGCTGTAAAGACGGTCCCATTCAGACCATTTTAAGAGAAGCGAAAAAGCATGATACGCTGGTACAGTTTGTGGCAAAAGAGCGTTTAGAGCAGTTGTCAGAGACGAAGAAGCATCAGGGTGTCATTGCCATGGCAGCAGCATTTTCCTATGCAACGGTAGAAGATATTTTAGAAAATGCCAGAAAGAAAAATGAAGCACCATTTGTCATTTTGCTGGATAATATTGAAGATCCGCACAATTTGGGTGCAATTATCCGTACTGCCAATCTGGCAGGTGCCCATGGCGTCATTATTCCAAAGCGCCGTGCAGTGGGACTGACCGCTACCGTAGCAAAGGCTTCTGCAGGAGCCATTTATTATACACCGGTAGCAAAGGTAACCAATCTTACCAATACCATCCGGGAACTAAAGGAGCAGGGCATGTGGTTTGTCTGTGCAGATATGGGTGGCACAACCATGTATGATCTGGATTTAAAAGGTTCTATCGGACTGGTTATCGGAAATGAAGGAGAAGGTGTCAGCAAATTAGTAAAAGAAAACTGTGACTTTGTGGCATCGATTCCAATGAAGGGAGATATTGACTCCTTAAATGCATCGGTAGCAACAGGTGTTTTAGCTTATGAAATTGTAAGACAGAGATTAAGTTAACAGGAGAGAGAGATGCAATCTTATCAGAATATGAGTGATGAGGAATTAATTGCAGCACTTCGTAGTGGTGAAAAAGAAATTACAGATTATCTGATGGACAAATACAAGAGTCTGGTTAAGAAAAAAGCAAAAGCACTTTATCTCATTGGTGGTGAGACGGACGATTTGATTCAGGAGGGAATGATTGGTCTGTTTAAAGCTGTCCGGGATTATCAGCCGGATAAAGACAGCAGCTTTTTTCATTTTGCAGACCTTTGTATTGCAAGGCAGATGTATACAGCGGTGGAGGCTTCCAATCGGAAAAAGCATGCACCGCTCAATTCGTATGTACCACTTTATGCAGATAGTGAGGATTCGGAAGGCAGGAATCTGGCGGATGTGTTAGAGACTATAGATGAGGCGAATCCGGAGAATTTATTTATCAGTCAGGAAGACCGGGAAGATTTCAAGCGGAAAGTAAATGAAACTTTAAGCAAAATGGAACAGGAAGTGTTGTCGTATTATCTGCAGGGCTTTCGCTATGAGCAGATTGCAGAAGCTATGGGAAAAGAGCCGAAGGCTGTGGATAATGCGTTGCAGCGTTTAAAGAAGAAGTTGAAAGGGAAGTAACAGCATGAAAAATATCATTCACATTTTTCGTAAGGACGTAAGAGGACTTTGCAGGAATTTTTTCGCACTGGTCATTGCAATTGGATTGTGTTTTATTCCATCTTTGTATGCATGGTTTAATATTTATTCCAACGAGGATCCTTATGCCAACACCGGAAATATCTATATTGCAGTGGCCTCTGAAGATGAAGGAATGAAATTAGAGGATGGCACAACCGTCAACATGGGTGTTCAGGTGATTGAGCAGTTGAAGGAGAATAAGTCCATAGGCTGGCAGTTTGTAGACAGCTCTGATGAAGCAATCAGTGGAGTAGAAAGTGGAAAATATTATGCGGCAGTAGTTATTGGTGACCGCTTTTCCGAGAGCATGTTCAGCATCTTTTCTGAAGGACTGGAGAATCCGACCATTACATATTATGAGAATGAGAAGAAAAATGCCATTGCAACGAAAATTACCGATACTGCAGTGAGCACATTAAAGTCCAGTATCAATGAGACATTTCTTGAGACAGCGGCAAGTGCCATGTTTGCCCAGATGGATAATCTTTCTGAGAAAATAAGTGAAGATGGCGGTGTGGATGGATTCCGCCAGAAATTAGAGCAGCTCAGCCAGAATTTAAAGGACTATGATGCCATGATAGACAGCTTCCTGTCCGGAAATGAAGAACTGAGCGCAGGGATTGATGAAGCCAATTCCAGTGTGTCAAAGGTGGAAGATAAAATTGATTCAGCTGTAAATTCCCTGAATGGAACAAAGACACAATTAGACAGTACGGATACTACACTTTCAGATTTTTCCAAGAATGTGGAGACAACCTTAACGGATATTGAGAATTCTTTGAATAAGATTTCAACGGATATTACCAATGCCGGACTGGGAGATTCTGCCAAGAAGACAACGGAAAGTATTGAGACAACAACGAATGATATCAAGACGTTAAATGACCAGTTGCAGTCGCTTTATGGAGCAATCAGTGGACTCAAGACAGATGAGAGCTTTACGGACGAGCAGAAAACGGATATGGATGATGTGATGTCACAGATTGATGCGTTGAAGCAGGATGCAGAAGAAATGCAGAAGCTTTTAGAGACACTGATGCCGGACAATGCATCAGATGCAGTAAAAGATGCGGTAGATACTGTGACAGGCGGAATGAATACAGCATTGTCTACCTGCAGCAAGACCATTGAAAATATGAAGAATGTATACACCAATAATCTGGTGCCTGGAGTATCCGGAATATTGGATACGGCATCCCAGATACTGGTCAATGTAACCAATCTTTTGAATAATCTGAATAATACATTAGGTGACATGGAAACCATTTTCGATGGAACCTTAGATATGGTAGATGCTACAGATGAAAGCTTTACACAGATTCAGACATTGCTGAAGACCTGTGATACAAAGATAGAAGAGGCAATCAGCAAGCTGAATGAAGCATCGGAAGATGAACAGATGCAGATTATCATGGAACTTTTGGGCGGCGATCCGGAATCCTATGGTAAATTCTTTGCACAGCCGGTAAAAGTGGAGACAAAGCAGGTTTATGAGATTAAAAATTATGGTTCTGCGGTTGCACCATTTTATACAACACTGGCACTCTGGGTAGGCGGTATTGTACTGGTGGCACTGATTAAGGTAAAGGCATCCGAAAAGGATTTGACGAATCCGAAGCGTTATCAGCTTTTCCTTGGAAGATATCTCATTTTCTTTGTGATGGGACAGATACAGGCATTGATTATTGTGCTGGGTAATATTTATCTGCTGCATTGTCAGGTGAAGAATCCGGTATTGTTCTGGTTTGCGGCGTCGCTGACGAGCTTTACCTTTACCTTATTAATCTATGCGCTGACACTTTCCTTTGGCGATATCGGAAAAGCACTGGTGGTTGTAATGGTCGTTATTCAGATTGCAGGTTCCGGTGGAACATATCCGATTGAGATATTGCCGGAATTTTACCGGCGGGTATATATTTTCTTCCCATTCCCATATGCCATTAATGCCATGCGTGAAACCATTGGCGGCATGTATGGCGGAACCTATGAGAAGAATCTGGCAGAGCTTCTGATTTTCGCAGCAGCGGCATTGTTAATCGGACTGATGATTCGCATACCATTTATGGGTATCAATCATTTCGTAGAAAAGCGAATGAAAGATACGAAGATGATGTAAGAGAGCAGGTGAAGAGCAGATGGAAAAGAAAGAAGATTATGAAAAGCTTTATGACATGCTTTTAGGCTATGAGCAGGAGATTCATAAGAAGAACCAGAAACGTATCCGCATCGGATTGCGGTGCCTTATCATTATTCCACTGATTTTCCTAGCATTGTTATTCTGGACAGAAAGCTCAAAAATTGTATTTTTGATTCTGTGGATTGTATCGCTGTTTATTCTGGCAGGATATTTAATTTTCGTAGAATATTCGGACTATAAATTACAGGAAAAATTAAATGAGATTTCTAACCGGGAGCAACAGGAGAGAGATGCACTGATTGGCGATGGAATTGCCCAGGTAGAAGAACGGATTCGTACCGTACTTCAGACGGCAGAGCAGGAACTTTTAACGGATAGCACAAAGGAGTAGCAGAGGGATAACACATGAAAAATATTTTTAGAATCTTTTACCGGGATTTTAAGAGAGTCAGCACAAATGTGGTAGCAGTGGTTATTGTAATAGGTCTTTCTATTATTCCGTCACTGTACGCATGGTTTAATATATTGTCCAACTGGGACCCGTATGGACCGGAATCTACATCAAATCTTAAGATAGCAGTATATTCCGCAGATGAGGGAATTGATATGGGAGGTCTGTCTTTAAATATCGGAGACAGCGTCATTGATGCCCTGAAAGCCAATCAGACTATGGGCTGGCAGTTTACTGATACCATGGATGAAGCAACCGACGGTGTATACAGCAGTGAATATTATGCGGCACTGATTATTCCGGAGGATTTCTCCGAGAAAATGATAAGCTTCCTTAACGGAGAAGTACAGAATCCGCAGATTATTTATTATGAAAATGAGAAGAAAAATGCCATTGCACCAAAGATTACATCCAAGGCAAAAACGGCAGTGCAGGAACAGGTTAATGCAACCTTTGTCAGCACTCTGGCAGAAGTCATGTTAAAGGTAAATGATGTCATGGTAGAAAATGGAATGGATTCCGGCTCTATGATGAATCTTTTCCTGACACAGCTTAATGATTTAAGCGGAGATTTGGACAGCTATATTGCATTGCTGAATTCTTTTGTCAGCATTACCAATTCGGCATCCAGCCTGATTGATACGACACAGGTTATGCTGCCGAATCTGAATACGATGGTAGATGATGGTTCGAATACGGTAAATACCATGCAGGGAGCATTGAATTCCGGCAGCCTTAATGCCAGTGCTTTGGCTGAGGTTATTTCAGCAAATCTTAATACAGCAGCCGACAGCCTTGACAACATCAATACGCTGATACAGAATGCCTTAGATCAGTTGGATAACTATGGTGATTTATCTTCCGGCGGACTGCAGAGCGCAATTAATATGATGCCGCTGATCCGTCAGTTATTTGAAAACAGTGTGGCAGACTGGAAGGATGATGAAAGTGTTTCCGGTCAGATTGCAGAAATCGAAGCACAGTTAGATAAAATTGAAACAGATTTAAACAGTGTCCAGAATAATGTCACAGATTTAAATACTGCAAAGGATACTTTAAACACTGAAATATCTACCGAAATAACTTCCTGTAAGACCGAAATAAAAGCTTTAAAAGATACGTTTGACTATTCGGTAAAAGGTCAGCTGGAGACAACCATTCAGTCCATGCAGGGGTCGCTGAATCAGACACAGGCAATTTTAAATGGTGTCGATGGAGATTTTGATGAAGTATCGGAAGTGTTGGATGCTTATAGTGAAACCCTCGATAAGGGAAATGAAAGCTTAAGTGATTCATTGGCAGCAGCACAGGAAATGAAGACCGGACTTGACAGTGTGATTACAAGTCTCAGTGCTCTGGAAATCAGTGACCAGTATCAGGCTTTGATGAAAATCTTAGAGACCGACCCGACTTTGTTAGGAGATTTCTTATCTTCTCCGGTCAATATGGAGACGAAAGAGATTTATCCGATTTCCAATTATGGTTCGGCAATGTCACCGTTCTATACGGTACTGGCATTGTGGGTAGGTGCGTTGATTCTGGTGGCAATCATTCATGTAAAGGTACTTCCGGATGAGAAAATACCGGATGCAAAACCTTACCAGAAATTCTTTGGAAGATATATTACATTCTTCCTGATTGGACAGGTGCAGGCATTGATTACTGCACTGGGAGATTTGTTTTATATTAAGATACAATGCCATAACCCATTCTTATTCTGGCTTGCCTGCGCATGCTGCAGCTTTGTATTTACCTTATTTATGTATGCATTAACGGTAGCCTTTGAAAATGTCGGAGAGGCTTTGGCGGTAGTCATTATGGTTATCCAGGTAGCAGGAGCAGGCGGTTCCTTCCCAATCGAAGTACTGCCGGCAATCTATCAGCGGATTTACCGTTTCTTCCCATTCCCTTATGGAATGGATGCACTCCGGGAGACTATCGGTGGTATGTATGGAATGACTTATTGGAAATGCATTGGCATCTTAGGCATCTATATTATAATCTCACTTCTGATTGGACTTGTAATTGCAATTCCGTTCCGGAAGTTAAATATGAAGATTGAGCATAGCAAAGAAAAATCTGACATTATGCTGTAGAAAAGTATTGACAATCATAGCTCTCTATAGTATAGTATTAAAAGTCGGGATTAGTTCCGACAGAATTGCTGGCATGGCTCAGTCGGTAGAGCGTCGCATTGGTAGTGCGGAGGTCACGGGTCCGATTCCCGTTGCCAGCTTAACTGGAAAAAAGGCTGTAATCCTTGATAAATCAAGGGTTACAGCCTTTTTGGTGATTATGCAAATCGCATAAAACATATTAACATCCGAGTCTGAATAATTTGCAGATTGTGTTAAATAACTCGGAACAGCTATTGAAATTAAAACACATAGTTTCGTCCTCCTTATTTTCTTTGAAATCATGTCTTAGCTAAGTACAAATGAATTGTAACAAGTCTGTAACATTTTCACAATAGGAGTACATTGGAAACAGGGGAAATATCTGGCCTTAGGATAAGCCGGGAGGAGTTGGCTCTTTCTCAAGCTTTGCAAACCAGCTATTAACGGCCTTGCTTACCTCGTCACGTTTACGAAAAGGAATCTGCACAATGGAGTGGTCTTCCATAATAAGGTCGTGCTGCAGAATTCCAGTGACATGGTTTAGGTTTACCAGATAGCTGCGGCCAACCGGAAGAAAACAGGCAACAGAGGCAAAGTCCTCGGTAAGCTGTGTTAGGTTTCCGGGAATCGTAAAAGTCTCTGATATAGCGTGCAGCAGGACATTGTGCTGCCCGGTTTCAAAAAAGAGAATATCTGAGTAAGGAAGAGAATATTCCTTCCTACGGACAGAAAAGGTAAATACTTCATTGGATTCCTCTAAAAGAGTATCGCAGCGGCTCATGGCATTGAGAAAATCTGTGTGTGAGTAAGGCTTTTGCAGATAGTAAAGAGCATTTACCTCATAGCTTGCCATGGCATGTTCCGTAGAAGAAGTGGTGAAAATAATGCCACCCGCATAGCCCAGTGAGCGAAGAATACGTGCTGTTTCCACACCGTCCTGGTTATTCATATAGATATCTAAAAACAGCAGAGCCGGATAACGCTTTTCTTCTTTATAATATTGAATCATCTCTTCGCCCGAAGAAAAAAGTAGAATCTCCATATTACAATGATGTTTCGTGGCATATGTATTCAGATGATGTTTCAGCCGTAAGGCATCGCTTTCAGAATCTTCGCATAAGTAAATCAGCATAATTATTCTCCTGTATATAAAAAGTAAAAAACACCGGATACGAGACAAGTATAACATATTGAAAGAAAATAAGAATCATTTTTTATCGACAATCAGGAAGATAAAATCACAATTTGGAAGAATTGGTTGCAAAATTCCCGGCGTTTTCTTAAGATAGAAACTGTGTGAACAAAAGAAATAGAAATAAAAAAAGGAGAGGAAATATGGGAAGAAACCGAAAAAAACGATGTCTGGCATTTTTGATGGCATTGGCTATGATGACAGGCTTATTTATGGGAGATGCTGCCGGACTATTGGTAAAGGCAGAGGATACGCCGGCATCCGTTCAAATAGGAATTACAACATTAGAGACGGGCTGGTATGTGAAGGCGGTGGATCCTCCTTCTACACCGGGACCATCTGCAACGATTCGTGGCGTCGATAAAGTAGGGGAAGAACCGGAAAGTGGTGGTTATATTTATTTTGATAAAGATACGGCAACCATGACTGTATACAATGATATGGAGATTGCTACTTCCGGACCGCAACCGGTGACAGTAACGGATGGAAATCTAACAATTTCCGGGGCGGGAAATCTTACTGTTACAGGAACCTATAGTCCGGCATTTAACTTATCTGGAACCGGTGCTGCCGTTGTCACAAAGGATTTTACCGGAAATTTCAAGGTAACAAGTAATAGTAATGTAATAAACGGTGGCAGCAGATTTCAGATAGATACAACCGGTGATATTACACTGGAAACTGCATCAACGTCTTCAGAGCCAATTGTTTTGAGCAGTGGAGTGGTTGATTTAAGTGGAAAGAAAGTTACGATAACCGCACCATGTGGTATGATTGACAGTGGAGTATCCACACTGAACCTGACACAGACAGAAGGAGACCTTGCATTAAGTTCTGCATCTGATTATTATCCAATTTTCAGTGCAGAAAATGTTACCCTGAAAAATACCGGTGGAAAGGTAAAACTGGAAAATACCAGCACAGGGGTGTTGACTGACAGTAATCTTACGATTGAAGCTGCAGGAGATATTTCTTTAAAATCAGCGAAGGGAATAACAAGCAAGAGTAATCCACAGGTGAGATTAACTTCAACCAATGGGGATGTTACAATTGAACAGACCGCAAACCCTGTCATGCAAGATGGTAAGCTGACGATTCAGGCATTGGCAGGAGCAGTAAGCATTTCAACTAATGCACCGGTACCGATGTTTATGGCAGAACTTGATATAAAGGCAAAGAATGATGTAACACTGAAACAGAATGGAACAACAGATTCATCACTTACCTGGGGCGGAGCCGGTGGAAGTATTGAGAGTACCGATGGGAATATTACAATAGAACAGGAAAGCAGCACATATGTGATTTCAACTTTGAATGCAGTCAGCCTGAATGCAGGTGGAACGGTTACGGTAAAGAGAAATACGGAAGGAACAGCATTAGCTTCCATGGTGAACGGGATTCCTGTAACAGGTGTAATCCAGCTTGTAGACGGCACAAAGAAAGGAGCCATCGTAGATGGAACCGTATATACTGCCAGCGGATGTACGCATCCAAAGCGTATCAATGGAAAATGTGTTGTATGTGATGACCAGGAGCCGGTGGCAGCTATTGTAGATGCCAACGGAAATGTAACAAATTATAACAGTCTATCCAATGCATTCAGCAATGCCAATAAATACAATACCGTAAAATTATTAGTTGATTATAAGAACAGCAGTGAAGCAATTGATTTATCCTCTGTATATAAGGCTGTAAATCTTGATTTAAATGGGAAGAGTTTAACATTAGATGCATTCAATATCATGAATCACTTAAGCATTTCCAATGGAAAGCTGAACCTGAGTACGCTCAATGATGCAAATACTAGTCTTTCTGATAAATGTACATTAGAAAATGTGGAAGCGGATATCCATGACATAAGTTGGACTGCAAATGGTGGTCTGGAATTAAAGAGCAGTAGACTTCATGTAGGTTCACAGGCATCCCCTTGCTCATTCTTTGTAGAAATGATTACAATAGCACCGGATGACGATTCTGTAATTACAGTAGAAAACATGATAAGTGGTCTGGCAAACTATAAAAATGTACCAGCAATGGAACGGGCATTGGAAAAATTAATTCCTTTCGGATATTCAGTTTTTGTTGATACTGATATTACAGTACTGGATGAATCCGGAAATCGTGCCCAAAATCTGGTACTTCGTAATAAGAAGCTGGCAGAAGCGGACATTACTTTAAGCCCGGCTGCCTTTGTCTATGATGGCACAGGAAAAGAGCCGGCTGTAACTGTAATTTATGATGGAATGACATTAACCGAAGGAACAGATTTTACGGTTACTTATGTTGACAATATTGAAGTGGGTGATACAGCTGCAGCAATTATCAGTGGTTCCCGCTTTTTAGACAGTGCAACAAAATACTTCAGCATTACCAAAGCACATCGTGGAGCACCAATAGGACTTACCGCAGTAGCAGAAACCATTGATGGCAAAAATGATGGAAAGATTCGTGGCGTGAATGCGGAGATGGAATATAGTATTGATGGAACTGCCTATACTGCAATTACAGAAAATGAATTGACCGGACTTGCCGACGGAACTTATCTGGTACGTTATCAGGAAACACGCAATTATTATGCGTCTTCTGCAACACAGATTGTAGTAGAAAAAGGACTTCCTTCTTCCGACAGCTTAAACCCGTCAAACCCGGGCGGCGGAAATAATCAGGAAAATACACCAGGTGGAAGCACACCAAATGGAAATAATAATGGAACTACATTAACCGGCGGAAGTAATATTGATACAACATTGCCGGGTGCATCTTCGGTACAGACACCGGCAGCAGCAACATCTGATAGCAGCACACAGGTTAAAACCGGAGACGACAATCAGATATTCCTGTATCTTCTTGTACTGATTGCAGCGGCAGGAGTGGCTGCGGGAGCATATGGCAGATTAAATGCAGGACGCCGTATGAAATAAGTGAAAAGGGATATATCGGAAATAGAAAAGTCATGAAATGAAAAATAAAAATGCTGTACTTTCAGAAATGGGAGTGCAGCATTTTTCTGTTGCAAAGAACATAAGGACGCGGTAAAATGTAGCGTAGTCAAAGAAGAGGAGATAGAAGATGCTGACACAGTTTTCAAGAACCGAACTATTGCTTGGAAAAGAAGCAATGGAAAAATTAAAGAATGCAAAGGTTGCAGTATTTGGAATTGGCGGAGTAGGTGGATATGTCTGCGAAGCACTGGTAAGAAGCGGAGTTGGAGCTTTTGATCTGATTGATGATGACAAGGTATGCCTGACGAATCTCAACCGTCAGATTATTGCAACCAGAAAGACCGTTGGAAAATATAAAACAGACGTCATGAAAGACCGTATTTTAGAGATTAATCCGGATGCCAGGGTAGAAGTGCATAAATGCTTTTTCCTGCCGGAAAATGCGGATGAATTTCCTTTTGAAGAGTATGATTATATCGTAGATGCAGTAGATACGGTAACCGCGAAGATTTCACTGGTTATGAAGGCACAGGAGATGAATGTGCCGATTATCAGCAGTATGGGAGCCGGAAATAAGTTAGATGCCAGTCAGTTCCGTGTGGCAGATATTTATAAGACAAAGGTATGCCCGCTGGCAAAAGTAATGCGCCGTGAGTTAAAGAAACGTGGCGTAAAGAAGCTTAAGGTGGTTTATTCCGAAGAGCAGCCAACCAGACCAGTTGAAGATATGGCAATCAGCTGTAGAACCAACTGTATCTGTCCGCCGGGAGCAGCCCATAAATGTACGGAGCGGCGTGATATTCCGGGCAGTGTGGCATTTGTGCCATCTGTCGCTGGACTGATTATCGCAGGTGAAGTAGTAAAGGATCTGGCAGCAAAATAGGAAACAGATAAAGAAAACCGGATGTGGAATCACATCCGGTTTTCCGTTTCTATTGATTTCCTTATCAGGAAAATTATTTCTGAGGACCTGCAGAAACAAGAGCTTTACCAGCTTCATTTCCTTCGTATTTAGCAAAGTTCTTGATGAATCTGTCAGCAAGATCTAATGCTTTTGTCTCCCATTCAGAAGCATCTGCGTAAGTATCACGAGGATCTAAGATGCCTGAATCAACGCCTGGAAGCTCTGTAGGAACTTCAAAGTTGAAGAATGGAATCTGTTTTGTAGGAGCGGTTAAGATAGCTCCGCTTAAGATAGCATCGATGATACCACGGGTATCTTTGATGGAGATACGTTTTCCGGTTCCGTTCCATCCTGTATTTACGAGGTAAGCCTTAGCTCCGCTCTTTTCCATTTTCTTAACAAGCTCTGCAGCGTATTTTGTAGGATGCAGCTCTAAGAAAGCCTGTCCGAAACATGCTGAGAAAGTAGGTGTAGGCTCTGTGATTCCACGCTCTGTACCAGCAAGTTTTGCTGTAAATCCAGACAGGAAGTAGTACTGAGTCTGCTCTGGAGTTAAGATAGATACTGGAGGCAGTACTCCGAATGCATCTGCGGAAAGGAAGATGACATTCTTAGCTGCTGGAGCAGAAGAGATCGGGCGGACAATGTTCTTAATGTGGTTGATTGGGTAAGATACACGGGTGTTTTCTGTTACGCTCCTATCAGAAAAATCGATTTTTCCGTTAGCATCTAATGTTACGTTCTCAAGAAGAGCGTCACGTCTGATCGCATTGTAGATATCCGGCTCGGAATCTTTGTCAAGGTCGATAACCTTAGCGTAGCATCCACCCTCGAAGTTGAATACGCCGTTGTCATCCCAACCATGCTCGTCATCACCGATTAAGAGACGCTTAGGATCGGTTGAAAGGGTTGTCTTACCTGTTCCGGAAAGTCCGAAGAAGATAGCGGTGTTTTCACCGTTCATATCTGTGTTAGCAGAGCAGTGCATGGAAGCGATGCCCTTTAATGGCAGATAGTAGTTCATCATAGAGAACATACCTTTTTTCATTTCTCCGCCGTACCATGTATTAACGATAACCTGCTCACGGCTTGTAATGTTGAACATTACTGCTGTCTCAGAGTTTAATCCTAATTCTTTGTAGTTTTCAACTTTTGCTTTAGAAGCATTGTAAACGATGAAGTCCGGCTCAAAGTTCTTTAATTCTTCTTCAGTAGGCTGGATGAACATATTTGTTACGAAATGTGCCTGCCAAGCTACTTCTACGATGAAACGGATAGCCATACGGGTATCTTTGTTAGCACCACAGAAAGCATCTACTACATAAAGTTTTTTGTTAGAAAGTTCTTTGATAGCGATGTCTTTTACAGCACTCCATGCTTCCTCAGATGCTGGATGGTTGTCGTTTTTGTATTCATCAGATGTCCACCATACAGTGTCTTTGGAGTTCTCGTCCATAACGATGAATTTGTCTTTAGGGGAACGACCTGTATAGATACCAGTCATAACATTGACTGCGCCAAGTTCACTTTCCTGACCTTTTTCATAGCCTTCCAGTTCTGGCTTGGTCTCTTCTGCGAATAATGTTTCGTAGGATGGGTTGTAGACAATTTCTGTTGTTCCAGTAATGCCATACTTGCTTAAATTGATTTCTGCCATTTTGTTTTTTACCTCTTTCCTTTAAATATAGTAATATGATAATCGCCCGCAAAAAGCAGGTTTTTATGATATCTTGACTGAGAAACTATAAATCCTAGTTACGTCATCATAATTATTATACATAAATAAGTCATAAAATCAATAAAAAAACTGCGAAATTTTTATAAAGTGAAGGAAGTTGAAAGATTTTCCCCCTAAAGAATTAGCCTCCTGCTTAAAAATGCTGCCATATAATTCTACAGAAGTCCGTTGCGGCAGCACCACAGACAAGCTATAATACAAAGTAAGAGTTGGACTTGGCTATCTCTATTGGAACAGAATATATCGGAATGCATCTGCATTACTGTTCTTTCGTGTGTATCCCTTAGCGGGTATCGCAGCAAACAAATGGATGCCGGGCAAATGTCTGAGCTTGATTCTTTATATTTAGCAGGAAAATATGATGCGAGTTTTGCCCGGTGTCCATCAATAAAAGTTTGTGCAGATACCCGCTTAGGGATACCAGAAAGAACGGTAGCAGATGCATTCGGATATATTCTGTCCTAGGAGAGATAGAGAAAAATATAATCTTACTTTGTAGGATAATCTTGTATAGAAAAGGAGCACATGGGCTATGAAGATATTTCACTTATCCGACCTTCACATCGGATTGAAATTAATGAATCATGATTTAAGGGAAGACCAGGAATATATCCTGCATCAGATTGTAGAGCGGGCCAGAGAAGAAAAACCGGATGCCATTTTGATTGCAGGAGATATTTATGATAAAGCAGTGCCGACGGCAGAGGCAGTAGAGGTATTCGATCATTTTATTAATGAACTGACGGAGATGGTGCCGGAGGCTGTCATTATGATGGTTAGCGGAAACCATGACAGCGCACCAAGAGTGAACTGTTTTCGAAGCATTTTATCAAGACAGCATTTATATATGATAGGAAAGCCGCCTGAGACGAAAGAGGAATACATTGAGAAAGTGACATTGACGGATAAGTATGGAAAAGTGAATTTTTATCTTCTGCCCTTTGTGAAGCCGTCTATGGTAAAGCAGATTGTGGGAACGGATGAAAATGATAACAATCTTTCTTATGATGCAACTTTGCATAAGCTTCTGGAAAGAGAAAATGTAAATGAAGCAGAGCGGAATGTGCTGGTGAGCCACCAGTTCTATCTGCCGGCAGGAAAAGCGGCGGAGGATGTCGAGCGGATGGATTCCGAAATCCGCACCGTGGGAAATATTGATGAAGTGTCTGCGGATGTGTTGGAGCGGTTTGACTATGCGGCATTGGGACATATTCATAAGCCTATGACCGTGGGAAAAGAGTGTTATCGTTACTGTGGAACACCTCTTGCCTGCTCCGTCAGTGAAGCGGGACAGAAAAAGGGCATTATTATGGTGGAACTGGAAGAAAAGGGCAAGCTTTCCACCGGAGTAATTCCGTTAAAACCACTGCGTCAGGTGCGTATTGTGGAAGGGGAATTAGAAGAAGTATTAAAGCAGCCATCCGATAATTTTGTAACTGTGATTCTTACCGATAAGGTGGATGTCAATGTCTTTGACATGCAGGACCGGCTGCGTCATGCATTTCCCAATTTGCTGGAAATCCGAAGAGAAACGCTGCACAAAGCCAATTATGAAATGGAAAAATTCCGGCATGAGGCAGAGCTTGATGCCTTTTCGCTATGCTGTGAGTTTATCGGAGAGATGAACGAGGAAGAGAGAGAAATTCTTAAGGAAGTCATCAATAAAGTAGAGGAGGAGGCTGAGTTATGAGACCATTAACTTTGGAAATGCAGGCATTTGGTTCTTATGGAGACCGGACGAAAATTGATTTTCGAAAACCATCCCAGAATTTATTTCTGATTACCGGGGATACCGGTTCCGGCAAGTCCACTATTTTTGATGCCATAGCCTTTGCGTTATATGGAGAAGCCAGTTCCACAGCTAATAAAAAAAGTGGAACAGAGCTGCAGAGTCAGTTTGCCACAGCAGGCGCAGAGCCTTATGTGGAATTGAAATTCTGTGAAGGAACAGAAGAAAGCGGCGTCTATACAGTGCGCCGTGTGCCAAGACATGTCCGCCCATTGAAGCGGGGAAGCGGTGAAAAAGAAGAAAGCGAATCCGTTACCTTAATCATGCCGGATGAAACCGTTTATTCGCAAAAGGAAACGAATCAGAAAATCATTGATATTGTCGGGCTGAACAAGGGGCAGTTTATGCAGGTGGCAATGATTGCCCAGGGAGAATTTATGGAACTGCTCCGGGCAAAATCCGATGAGAAAAAAGTGATTTTTCGAAAATTATTCCACACAGAAAAATATGAAAAGATTGCCAATGAATTAGGGGACCGGAAAAGAAAATTAGATGCAGAGATTGCCACAATCCGTACGAAGTTTCATGCCAAAGCTGAGAATGCGGACATACCGGAAGCCTTTGAAGAAGCCGAAGCCCTGTTGGCATTGAAAAAGAAGATGCAGCAGGCGGATGCAAAAGCACCGGAAATGGAACGCTTTTTAGAATTGATGCAGCAATTGTGCCAGTATCTTAAGGAAGAGGGAAAGAAGAAAAAGAAGGAAGCAAAAGAAGCGGAAAAACTGCGGGAGCATTGCAGGAGTGCGTTGCAGGAAGCGGAAAATCTGCAAAAATCCTTTACCCAGATGGAAGAAGCACAGCGGGAGTTAGCACGCCTTTTTGAAGCGGAAGAGGAGATAAAAGAGACTGCCCGGTTAGAGCAGAGGATAAAGCTTGCCTATGATGCAAAGCAGCTCTATCAGCAGTATGAAGAAGCGGTAAAGAGGCTGGAGAATTTAAAGGCAGAACAGCAGAAATTAGAAGAAAAGCTGCCGGAGATAAAGAAAGCTTTAAAAGAGGCAGAAAAGGAAAGAAACTTAGCAGAGGCGGAAAAGGAAACACAGCAGAAGAATTACAGTATTATAGAAGAAAAAGTAAATCGCACGAAAGCGGCATTGAAAGAAATAAGAAAAGCCGCACAGGAAGTAGAGCAGAGTAAAGATGCTTTGCAGCAGGCGGAAGAGACGGAAAAAGAGACAAAAGAAAAAAGCACTGTCTTAGAGCAGAATATCGTGCAGTGGAAGAAAGAAGCGGAAGCCTTCGAAGAAATTGAAGTAAGGCAGTTACAGATTACCGGAAAGAAAAATGCTCTTGCAGAAATCGAAGATGCCGTAGCAGAGATTACAGAATCAAAGCAGCTTCTTGGTAAAGAAAAGAAACAGGAGGAACATGCAAAAGAGATTTATCGGGAAGCATCCGGACAGTATCAGGCAAAGCAGCAGGAATACGAAGCATATCGTAAGCAATTTTTCGATGCGCAGGCAGGTATTTTAGCAAAGGAATTAAAAGAGGGAGAGCCATGCCCGGTCTGCGGTTCCATGGAACATCCAAAGCCATGCATTGCGGTAGAAATGCAGGAAGAATTAAGCCGGGAAATGTTAGAAGCTTTAGAAAAAACGATTGCAAAGTTACAACAGAAGCAGGAAGCGGCATCTACAGAAGCCGGTGCATGCCACGTAAGAAGAGAGAACCGGGAGAAAGAGTTGGCAGAAAGAAAGGAAAAGTGCCGGAATAAAATAGAAGACTTTGGAAAGGAAGCAAACCCGGCAGCCGATAATGAAATAGAACCGTGGCTTGTCGCGCAAAAGAAAAAGCTTGCAAAAGAAGAAGAAACACTTTCTCAGGAGATAAAAAAGAAGAAGGAATTGTCTCATAAATTAGAAGAGGCAGAAGCAAAAAAGATTGCACTTCAAAAAGAAGAGACAGAAGCAACAGAAAAGAAGCTATTGGCAAAAGAGCAGTTTGACCGTTGTCAGGCAGCTTACACAGAGCGGAACCGCACCCTTGACTATACATCTGAAAAAGAAGCGGATGAAGTCTTGGCAGAAGCACAGCAGAAGAAGGCTTCTGCAGAAAGTGCATATGCAAAGGCTGATAAAGAAAAGAGCCGTTTAGAGGAAGAGAAAACCGGTACACAGACAGGCATTGTCCGTTGTGAAAGAGAACTTCCGGAACGGAAAAAGGAAGCAGAAGCCAAGCAGCAAAAATATGATTTATATATAGAAGAAAAAGATATTTCCAAACTGGAATGGCAGACGCTGGTGGAGCAGTATTCGATAGATGCCATGGAAGAGATGCGGCAGAAAAGGGAAGATTATCAGAATCAGAAGACGATGTATCAGAGCCGCTATGAGACAGCGAAAGAAACTGTAGGAGAGAAAGAAAAACCGGATGTAGAGAAGCTTTCAGAGGAACTTAAGGCAGCAGAGGAGCAGAGTAAGCTTGCAGGCAGGGCGGCCAATGAGTGGGAGATTTCTAATCAGAAGGATACGGAAATCTTAGAAGCGGTAGAGGAAATATGGAGCGGGCGGCAGCAGGTATTAGAGCAGCACAACCGTATAACACGGCTTTATACTGTCATTTCCGGAAATGTGTCCGGCAGCCGTATGGATTTGGAGACCTTTGTGCAACGTTATTATCTGGAGCGGATTCTTTATGCAGCAAACCGCCGTTTTGAAGAAATGTCAGCAGGACAGTTTGAACTCAGAATGTTTGATGAGAAGAAGGCTGCAATCGGAAAGAATAAGGGACTTGACCTTATGGTATATTCCAATGTGACCGGAAAAGAGCGGGAAGTCCGTACGCTTTCCGGAGGAGAATCCTTTATGGCGGCGCTGTCCATGGCATTGGGCATGGCAGATGAGATTCAGGAAAATTCTGCTGCCATACATCTTGATATGATGTTTATTGATGAAGGATTTGGTTCCTTAGACGAGCATGCAAGAGAGCAGGCAGTCCGGGTATTAAAAGAGATGGCAGGCGGCTCAAAGCTTATTGGAATCATTTCCCATGTAACAGAATTAAAGCAGGAAATGGAAGACCAGCTTCTTATTACAAAAGATGAAGAAGGAAGCCATGTCCGCTGGCAGCTAAGCTAGCGGATAGGCTCCCTGTTCTAACATTTCCGTCACCATGGCAGCCATAGCGGAAGGATGCTCCTTCATTCCGTTTTGCAGCCATTTTAAGAAAACATTATAGAGCGCACCGGAATAGAAGTAGACTTTATACCGGTGGATATCATTATAAGGCATGTCACCCATATGATTTTCTAATTCCTGATCAAAAAGGTCTAAGTAAATGTATGCAAGACCTGCCTTATATACACTTAAAATAAATTTCTTGTAAGTCTTAAAATACCGGAAAATCAGTAAAATTGCCTCATAGCTGAAAAAGTCATTTTCAAGCTTTTCTGCCCGCTTCCGGTATTCTTCCATAATATCGTCCGTAATTTTAATCAACACTTCTTCCTTGGAATGAAAATTCCGGTAATAGGAAGCTCTTGCTACTCCGGCAGTGGTAATAATATCGGTTACGGATATATCGGAAAATGCTTTGGTGTCCATGAGTTTGGTCAGGGCACGGGCAATCTTTAATTTTACCTGGCGGTTCGCTTCGTATCGTTTGTCTGTTTCTTTCATTTGAATACTCCTGTTCGTATGTGCTATGGATGTGTGCCGGTGGGTGGGACAGTCGCTTTATATTTGTTATTACGATTTGTATTTGATATATACATTGCTTCTAACGCCAAAGAGCTGTTTTTCTTGCACCGTATTTTTCTTTTGCCGATAAAGCCTGTCTTTCCAATGTTTGACAGTATACCGGACTCTGTTCGCCTGAATGCGGATACGATATATGCAGTCTGTTAGAGCCGCTTAGAATTCCGGCAGCAACCGGCAACGCTGGCACAGGGATGTGCCAGCGAGGCACATCTTAAGCATGGATGCGAATATGTGCCGGTTGCCGGAAGATACGGAAACTTTAACGGAATTCTTAGCGTCTCTTTCAGACGGAATGTGGTATCCGCATCAGACGGACAGAGCCGGCATCCGGTCAAAGCAACGGAAAGGACAGCCTGACAGCAAGAAAAATACAGTGCTAAGAAAAATAACGCTCTTTGCGTAATGAACCAATGCACATATCAAATGCAAATCGTAAGAAACGAATATCATATTCTGTCCCACCTACCGGCACCACATCCGTATCATGATACAAAATGATATAAAATGTCTCACATCAAACCGTTGAAAAAAGGGAAAACTATGCTACAATGCTACTTATGCAGCCACAACAATGTGATATAAATTATCTCACATATAGTGTGGCATAGATACAGACAACAGTCAAGAGATGGAGACGAAAATGAAGATAATTACAGATACAGGATCTGATATATTAGAAATCGAAGCAAAGGCAATGGGCGTGGATCTGGTGCCGATTTCCGCAAACTTTGAAGATGTTATATTTGACCGGAATACAGAAGAGAATTTCAAAGCATTTTATGAGAAACTGCGCAGCGAGGAACAACTTCCGGTATCCAGCCAGCCATCACCGGCAGCATTTTTAGAAAAGTATGAAGCGGCAGAAGAAACAGGGGAAGAAGTGTTGGTGATTCTTATTTCCTCGAAGCTTTCGGGAACTTATAATGGGGCAGTGCTGGCGAAGGAAATGTGCGGATATGAAAAGATATATATCGTGGATTCCCTGCAGGCATCCTTATCCTTGCGGCTTCTGGTGGAGTATGCCGTGAAGTTAAAAGAAGAAGGCAAAAGTGCAGAAGAGATTGCAGGAATCTTAGAAGAAGTAAAGAACCGCACCTATCTTACCGGTGTTCCGTCCACATTATTATATTTGAAAAAGGGCGGACGTATTTCTCCGGTAGTTGCAGCAGTGGGAAATGTAATGGGAATCAAGCCGGTGCTGCTGCTCCGGAATGGAGAGATTGAAGGCTATTCCAAAGCCCGCGGCATGAAAGCAGCGAAAAGCGGAATGCAGGCTTTCTTAAAAAAAGGAGAAGTGGATAGCTGCATGCCGGTAGAATTTGCTCACAGCAATAACCCGGAAATGGGAGAGGAATTCCGGAAAGAAACCATGGAAGCATTTTCCCTGACAGAAAGCAGCTTACATGAAGTTGGAATGGCAATCGGAACCCATATCGGACCGGATGCACTTCTGATGGCATTTATTTTAAAAGAAAGCATGAAATAAGAATTTTCAGATTTAAGGATTCTTTAATAATTGATTCGTTATAGTAGAACCAGCAAAGGAAATAAAACTTTGCCGGTTCTTTTTTTTCTTTACAGGAAATTGCCTGCAAAGTAAAAAACGCTCCGCGAGGATGCACACTGCGGCGTATAAGGTAGATGTCGC
>OGEU01001070.1_pt1 | contig 24564 bp, 28 predicted proteins | sample 1570651 | NCBI WGS metagenome assembly OGEU01 (sample SAMEA2582129, study PRJEB24529) | metagenome | biome: Human gut stool | place: China | collected 2011 | reverse complement strand
CTCATATTCATTCTCCTTTGCTTCGTGATGATTAGACTGCTGCGCTGGCTGCTATGCTGCCTTTGCGTGGTTCTTCTTTTGGCAGCTGACCGATAGTAGAAAAAACACCTTTTTTCATATCCTCAGCCCGGATCAGGGCTTTCTTAGCGTCCATTTCCGCTTTTTTCTTCGCCTTGATTTTGTCCTCATACTGTTTCTGTGCGCCGCTGGCTTTCCGCTTCAAATAATTCTGATGAAGCCTGTCCTTGCGTTCTTCTTTTTTCCGCAGTTCTTCCTGTTCCTCCGGGGTTAAAGGAACCGGCTGTAAGGATGGTGGGATATAGCGTCCTAAAAAATTGAAGTAGATTTCAATTTCCTGCGTGGTGTCCTGACTGCCTTTTCGGGCGCGTTCGTGGACAAGGATTTTCTCTACAAACTCGTTGAGCATGGTGTTTGTCAGCGTGTCAAAATTCTCGTACTTATCAATCAGGGCTATAAATTTCTCCGCTGATTTCTGGCTCTGCTCATAGCCGGTAACAGCCTTTTCCAGCTCTGCAATTTCAATCTCAAGTGCGTCCTGCTCTTTGGCATACTGTGCATCAAGCGCCCTATATCGTGCATCCGGCAGCTTGCCGAGGGCGTTGTCCTCATAGATTTTGCAAATCAGTTTTTCCAGTTCTCCGGCTCTCTTTTGAGCAGCAGCCAGACGCCTGCGCTTTTTCGATATATCGGCACTCTGTTGAGCAACCTGCGTTTCCTGAACGGTGTGAATAAATTCCGTCCGGTCATTTCTGGAATATTCAGCGATAGCCCGGAGCGTGTCAGAAACCAATGTCAGAACAGCACTCTCATTGATACGGTGTTGTGTAGGGCATAGTGTCCCACACGGAACTTTGGTATAATTGGAACAGGTATATTGAGAAACCCGCTTGCCATTGTTGGTGCGGTGGACATACATCTTGCCGCCGCAATCGGCACAATAGAGCAAGCCTGTGAGGGGAGCCGCTTCGCCCCAGCCGTTTGGATAACGCCGTACATTGCTGCGGATTTTCTGCGCCAAATCAAAGGTCTGCTGGTCGATAATGGCTTCATGGGTATTCTCAAAGATCGTCCATTTGTCCTCAGAAACATAGTGGCTTTTCTTGTCCTTAAAGTGCTTGCGGGTCTTGAAATTGATGGTATGCCCTAAATACTCTCGTTTTTTCAAAATGTTCACGATGGTAGATGATCCCCATCCATAGGGGTCTTTGACCGGCTTTGAACGGTTCACACCCTCGTTGAAGCGGGCAAGGTGTACGACAGGAATTTCAATCCGGTCTGTGGATAATTTGCAGGCGATCTGGTAAGGCCCATATCCCTCCAGCGTGAGGGAGAATATACGGCGTACCACTTCGGCAGCTTCCTCATCTACCAGCCAATGCTCCCGTTTTTCGTCCCATAAGTAGCCGTAAATCACAGTGCCGGTCAGGTGCTTGCCACTCATGCCTTTTGACTTAAACACAGAGCGGATTTTCCGGCTGGTATCACGGGCGTAAAATTCATTCATAATGTTGCGGAACGGGGTAAAATCGTCATCGCCTTTCAGACTGTCCACACCGTCGTTGATGGCAATCAGACGAACGCCTCGCTGCCGCAAAACCTCCATAACTTGACCGACCTTCAGATAGTCGCGTCCCAGGCGGCTCATGTCCTTTATGACGATGGCCTCCACCCGTCCGGCCTCGACTTCCTCCATCATCGCCAGAAAGCCGGGACGGTCAAAGCGGGTTCCCGATACGCCGTCATCGGTGAAGTGGGTAGGGTTCGGCAGTCCATTCCGGCGGGCAAACTCCTCTAACATCTGCTTTTGATGGCTTATGGAGTTGCTCTCGCCCTGTAACTCATCATCGCGGCTCAAACGCTCATACAGTGGGGTGATTTTCTCGTTTCTCATGGCTGTACCTCCTGAAATGAAAATGCTCTAAGTGACTGCTTCACTAACCATGACAAAAACCATGATTAAGAAGTCACTTAGAGCATACATCTCCGGCAGCCAGCTTGTAAAGTTTGTACTGCCGCCCGGCAAAGCTGTTGGGCTTCTTTTTTGCCAGTTCCTCAAACAGCAAGTCCACAGGGTTCTGGTATTCCTCGTCGTCCTCCAGTACCTGCATGGTGTTGAGCATTTCCAGCAAAGTAGCGAAGTTTTGTTCCTCCACCGGGGCTTCATAATGCAGATACGCGATAAGTGCGGTCAAAAGCAGTCTTTCGGACTTTTCCCAGAATGGGTCTCCGCCGCTGCCTTCGCCCTTGGTGTTGGTCATAAGGGTAGTGACCAATTTCAGAATGTCTTTTTCGCTGTGGACGTAGCTGAACGGGTTGTAGTGCATGGACTTTTTGAAGTTGATGGTGTTCAGAACTTTTACCTTATAACCATTTTTCAGCATGGCCTGCCCACATTCAAGCACGATTGTACCTTTCGGATCGGTTACGACATAGGAACTATGGCATTGCAGGAGGTTCGGTTTCAGCCAAAATCTCGTTTTGCCAGAGCCGGAGCCGCCGACCACCAGCACGTTTTTGTTCCGGGCGTTCTTGGGGTCAGGTGGACGATTGCTCATCATTAACCGCTCTGTCTTGGTTAAAATGATGTTGTCGGAAAACTTGGGAGCCGTGAATGGTTCAATGTCTTTCGCATTGCCCCACCGGGCAGAGCCGTACTCCATGCCATGACGGTACTTCTTTGCATTTTTGCTCCGCAAATATACGGCAAGCCGTAGCCCTGTGCCGCAGGAAAAGCCAATAAGCAAATCCAGCGGATGCAGACTGGGCAGAGGGTTCGCAAATGCCACCGGGAAAGTTCCCATCATAGACATGATGTGTTCGCCCAACTCTTTGCCCTCGGCCAGCCGCCATGCTTCACCAAAGTTGGTTGCCACCAGTCCCAGCAAAATATAGGGCAGATACAGCGCCAGCAGCTTTGTCAGTTTTTTCGTGGTCACAGTCCACGCTCCTGTTCCTTGTGCCGGACTTTGCCGGGGAGTTCTGCCGCCGCCTGCACCAGTTCATGCAATCGTGCCAGCACCGAGGGGCGTTTGTCCTTGTTGAGCAAAGATGCCGAATACTCTTTGAACGCCGAGTTGAAGGCTTCTGCGTCCGGGGCTTTGAAAAAGACCAGATACCGGGGCGGCACCTCAGAGGTGTCCTTGCGGATGGCGTAGTCGATGCCGTACTTTTTGGCATAGCGTTCCAGATCACGGATGCCGGTCTTGCTGATCTCCACGCTGGACACGCCCCGGTTCTGCCGCAGAAGAGTGCGGACGCTCTGCTTACCTTGGGATGCCTTGGACTGGTACAGCCGAAACGCCGCTTTAACTGCCCGCAGGACAGTCCGGGCAGACAGCTTCGTGGTGGAGATCATAATGTTGAATGATTTCTGTTCGATTTCTTCCTGCACTGCCATCACCTCCCGTGCAGCAGGGTGATTTTAGCGGTCATGCTCTGCCGTGGGCTTGGAACGGGGCTTTTCTGCCGGAGGTTCATCAGGCACCGGCAGCACCAGCAGACGGTTGCCCAGCTTCAGAAAGGCTTCCGGCTGATGAAAAAGCTGCTCGTACTTCTGCGCCAGTTCCGGGGTCAGGGATGCAAAATCTTCCTCGCCCAGCCCCACAACCAGAAAGGTCCCGGCAACGGCATCATACATTTCTCCGTTTTCATCCCGAAGGGCACGGTTCAGGGGCAGTCCCATGAGCTTGCCGTCATCGTTATAAACGATGGCAACCGGGTCGGCAAAGGGATAGCTTGCGCCGATGGAGCCGCCCACAGCCTGCTGCAAAGCCTTCAGGTCGTTATCGATCTCGACCTGCTGCGGATGCTGTCCCGGCGCAATTTTCAGCACGGACAGGGTGTTTTCATTCTGTTCCATTATCATTCTCCTCAAAGATGGTGCTCTCCTGCCCGGCGTGGGCAGCGTTCAGCAGAGCCGCCACGAAGAAGCCGAAAATAGCACCCGCTTCAAAAAATGTGATACCGATAAAAAAGTTCAGCATTGCACACCTCAGTCGATGCAGATGCAGGTCAGCTTCTGACCATCCGCCATCAGGGTGGTGCTGTGACTTTCCAGATAGGTCTGAAAGCGGTAAATATCTTCCACCGTCAGGGATACGATGGTGCTGTGCCCATCGGTGCGATAGAAGATGACCGGACCGGTCAGGTACCGCTTGCCTGCCAGCTTGAGGACCTGCGCCGGATTGTAGCTGATAAACAGCGGCGCACCCTTCACGGAAATCAGGGCATCGTCCTCGTCAAAACAAGGCAGAACGGAAGGGGCATCCTCCTCCATGATAATGGTCAGCTCCATGTCGGGACCGATGGCGGCAAGGTAGACATTCTCGCTTGCCATTTCGCTCAAGCAGGATGCCGCCTGCTTCAGCATGGTCAGGATGTTCACATCCACCGTGATCTGCGGGGCGTGAGTTGCGGGGTGAAAAGGAATCGTGTTGTTCATAGGCGTTACCTCCAAATTTTTGCAAACAAAAAAAGACCCCATCGGGTCTCTTGGTTCAGTCTGCGCTCAACGCGCTTCTTCCTGCTTCTTTTGTTTTGCCTGCTGCTTTTTCAGTTGCCACTGGTCGAGCAGCTTGATGATGATGTTTTCCATCTGCCGGGGCGTGTAGTTGCGCGGAAAGTATTTCCGCAGAGTTTCGTTTTTGATGGTCACGGTGTCCAGTTCGCTTTTCTTTTCCTCGTTCATAATGTCGTAGACAGCATCGTAGTCAAACTCGCCCTGCTGTGCCAGCTTTTTTATCCGAATGGCTTGCGAAAGAGAGGGCGCATTCTGGGAAGCATCCATTGCTTCTAAAAAATCTTGCTGCTGTTTTGCATCAAGATAAGACAATTCGACCGCAGGGTTAAAAGAGATTTTCTTTTCGTCCACCATGTCCAGTAGTTCAGGGACAAGATTGGTGAGCCGAATGAAACGCTGGACTTGTCTGCCGCTTTCATCAGTGGCTTTTCCGACTTCATCAGCGGCTTCCAACTTCCCGACAACTTGTCGGGAAGTTAAATCCGACCTAGCACCTTGATTTTTTATCGCATCCAGCTTCATTTTGTAGGCGAACGCCCTCTCGCTGGGCAAGATGGTTTCACGCTGGAGATTGCTGTCCACCATGAGCAAAACTGCGGCATCATCATCCATATTGCGGACGATGACTGGCAACGTTTCTAGCCCGGCAAGTTTAGCCGCATACTGGCGGCGGTGCCCGGAGATGATCTCGTAGCCGTCACCGTCCGGGCGAGGGCGGGCAATCAACGGAGCCAGCACACCGTACTGTGCGATACTTTCCACCGTCCGAGTCATGGCTTCATCGTCCAGCACCTTGAAAGGGTGATTTGTGAAGGGGTGCAGCGCATCAATGGGAATCTGCTGTACCTGCTCCCGCTGTTCCTCCTGTCGGTTTTCCTCGGTGGAAAACAGGTCATCTAGCCCTTTCAGAGCTAAGTTTCCGCTGTCGATCGGCATCTGCCAGCACCTCCTTTGCAAGAGATTTGTAGGCTTCTGCCACCTTGCCCTTGGGGTCATAGGCAAAGATGCTTTTGCCTGCCGCACTGGTTTCAGCCGCTCGGACAGACCGTGGGATGGTCTGCTCAAACACCTTCAGGTGCTTTCCGTATGCCTGCCGGATCAGATTGCTGATCTGTTTTCCGTAGTTGGTGCGGCTGTCGGTCATAGTCAGCAGAATACCCTCGATTTTCAGTTTCGGGTTGATCTGCCGCCGGACCTTCTGCACCGTCTGCAAAAGCTGTTCCAGACCCTTTGCGGACAGGTACTGCGCCTGCACAGGAATCAAAGCAGCGTCTGCCGCAGCCAGTGCGTTGATGGTGAGCATCCCCAGCGAGGGCATACAGTCCAGTAGAATAAAATCGTACTCCCGTTTGGCACTGTCCAGCACCTGTTTCAGCATCTTTTCCCGGTTCATGCTGTTCACCAGAGCCACTTCCAGCCCTGCCAGTTCGATGTTCGCCGGAATCAAATCAACGCCCTCCGCGTGATGTAAAATGCCCTCGCCGGGCTGGATGGGCTGGTCGTTCATGGCTTTTGCCATCAGGGTGGAGAGGGTGGTAGGCAGTTCATCGGGCTGCTGCCAGCCCATGCTAATCGTCAAAGACCCCTGTGGGTCGGTGTCCACCAGCAGGACTTTTTTGCCCTCCATTGCCAGCCCGATGCCTAGATTTTCACAGGTAGTGCTTTTCCCCACACCACCTTTTTGATTGGTGACTGCGATAATCGTAGCTTTCTTTGCGATAACATCACCTCCCCGGAGAACCGCGCGCAAAGTCGTGGTTCGTTTTGTTCTGATAGTAGAGGTTCATGGTGGTGGGCGCATTGTAGAGCATCGCCAGCAAATACTGCTTCACGTTCCGCACCGGGGCGGTGTTTTCTGCAAGAGAATCCAGCACAAAGCGGATGTGGTCGGCATTCAGCTTTTTCAGCCGACTGCGTACCACCTCGGCAGGCTTGTCATCTCCGGCGTTTCCGTTCAACAAGTCCAGCGTTTTCCAGCTCCCGGAATAAAATTTTGGGCACCCGGAAATACGAGAACATCTCGCCCGACTGCCCATAGAAATAGTCAAACATTCTGTTTCCTCCTTTTTTGACCGTTTACATCCTTGACACCTCCGTTCCATTTGTGATGAAATATGTATGACTATCGTTATTTTTCTTTACAAAGATGGCTTGTCATACTACAATCGCCGCATCTACGGCCACCAGACAACTGGAAAGGAGTATCTCATGGCCAAAACTGCCGACACCATTGCAATTTATTCCCGCAAGTCCCGCTACACCGGCAAGGGCGAGAGCATCGGAAATCAGATCGACCTCTGCCGCGAATATATCCGCACCCACTACGGCGATGCCGCAGCACAGCAAGCGGTCGCCTTTGAGGACGAGGGCTTTTCCGGCGGCAACCTGAACCGCCCGGACTTCAAAAAGATGATGACCGCCGCCAAAGAGCGGAAGATCCGTGCCATCGTGGTCTATCGTCTGGACCGCATCAGCCGCAACAAACGAGGCGCTGCTGACCGGTCTGCTGTGGTGCTCCTGCGGCAGCCGGATGTACCCCAAGGTCACCGGGCGCAAAACGGCAGACGGGCAGGTGGTTTTTCCTTATATGTGCAAGCTGAAGGAGCGCAGCCGCCGGGAGCTTTGCAGCGTGTCCAACGCCAACGGCAATCTGTTGGATGCCGCCATCTGTGAACAGGTCAAGCACCTTGCCGACCATTCCAGCGACTTTATGAAGCAGTTGGAAAAGGCACGGTCCGCCCATGCGGGCAATCGCTCCGAGTGTGAGACCAAGCTTTCTGCACTGCGCAAGGAGCAAGCCGAGACGCAGCGGAAGATCACCGCCTTGATTGATTCGCTGACAGATTTCGGCGACAGTACCGCCGCAGTCCACCTGAAAAAGCGCATTGAGGAGCTGAACGGTCAGGATGCCGCCCTGAGCTCCCGCATCCGGGAACTGGAAAGCCTTACAGACGAGGGCGTTCTGGCAGGGATGGAATTTGACCTGATGCGTCAACTGCTGACTGTGTTCCATGACAACATCGACGACATGACCGTGACCCAGAAACGTGCCGCCATCCGCACGGTGGCGCGCAAGATGGTGTGGGACGGCAAGGTGGCTCATGCGGTGCTCTTCGGCTCACCGGAGGATGAGATCGACTGGACCACCTTCCCGGTAGACCCGGAAGAAGACGAGAACGCCCCCGAAAGTGGTGGAGATGGTTCCGATTCTCCCTCCGGCGTTCGTTCGTTCGGGTGAGGATAGCATTTTCAATGCAGCGGCTCGCATAGGTTGAGAACCGTGCCTTCCGGGTAGAGTCGAAGGTATCCACCGCCTTCATCAGGCCGATGGTCCCAATGGAGATCAGGTCTTCCTGGTCGCTGGGCTGGGCGTAGTATTTTTTCGCCACATGCACCACCAGCCGCAGATTGTGCCGGATGAGCGTTTCCCGCGCCGTGGGGTCGCCCGCCCGCAGGGCCGCAAAGGTCTCGACCTCTCAGTTTCAGCTTACAACAAAAAATGAGATAGGCTCCCTTTCGGGGACGTCTATCTCATTTTGATATTGTCAATATCAGTTGACAGATATTGGCTCTTTGAGTTCCCTGTGTCAACTTTTATTGTACAACACCACTTTTCAACGGCCCGGTTCCATGTTACAATAAGAAAAAACGAAATCGGGTGATCTTTTGGAATTTTATGGCACCATCGGCCCCGCCTGTGCCCAGCCGGAGACCTTGCAGCGCATGGTGGAAGCTGGCATGACGGGCATCCGCATGAACCTTTCCCATGGGCCCCTTTCGGCCCACAAAGACTGGCTGGACATGATCCACGCCGTGGGCATCCCCCAGCTGCTCATCGACCTGCAGGGGCCGGAGCTGCGCATCGGCACACTGACCCAGCCCCTTGTGCTGGAACCGGGGCAGAGCCTCCGGCTGGGGCAAGGGGGTGTTCCCTGCCCGGCGGCGCTGGTGCAGGCGGCCCGGCCGGGCCAGAATCTCCTGCTGGACGACGGCAGGCTCCTTGTGCAGGTTGCCGGAGCCGACGGCGCGGCCCTGCAGTGTACCGTGGTGCGGGGCGGCACTCTGCAAAGCCGCAAAAGCCTTGCGGCGCCGGGGCTGGCGGTAGCCTCCCCCACGTTGACGGAGGCAGACCTGCAAAACCTGCAGCTGGCGGGAGCCTGCGGCGTTACCGGGGTGATGCTGCCCTTCGTGCGGGGGGCCGAGGACATCCGCACCCTGCGCCGGGCGCTGGAACAGGCCGGGGCCGGGCAGATCCGCATTTTTGCCAAGATCGAGAACCTTGCGGGGGTGCAGGCCCTGCCGGAGTTCCTGCCTCTTGTGGATGAAGTGGTCATTGCCCGCGGGGACCTCGGCAACGCCATGCCCCTGTGGGAACTGCCCCGGTGCCAGAAACAGCTTTCGGCGGTCTGCCGGTCTGCCGGGGTGCCCTTTATGGTGGTGACCCAGATGCTGGACAGTATGTGCAGCCGGGCGGTACCCACCCGCGCCGAGGTCAGCGACATCTACAACGCCGTGTCAGACGGTGCTTCCAGCGTGATGCTCACCGGGGAGACTGCCGCGGGGCAATACCCGGTGGAGGCCATGGAGTATCTTGTGCGCACTGCCCGCACTGCCTTGGAATAACCAGGATGAACCGCTCGTTTTCTACGGTGGTTCCTGCAAAGATGATACCGCATTCGCCACCAGGGTGGCAATGAGACAGCCGCCTGCTTTTTACACAAACGGATTGTAGAACCGCCCGAACCGGATGGTCACGGTGAGGCTGAGGAGCAGCAGGAGCACCCCGACACCCAGCGCAATGAGATCGCAGCGGACGAAAGGCCGCTGGGTGTACCAGGTGCGCTTGTTCTTTTTGCCAAAGCCGCGCAGTTCCATCGCGTTGGAGATGGTGTCGATGCGGTTCAGGCTGGTCAGGATGAGCGGCAGCAGGATGTTGACGGAGTTTTTGAGCCGCTTGAAGAAGGGTTCCTTTCTGCCAAGCTCCACGCCGCGGGCCTGCTGGGCCTGGCTGATGCTGTGGTAGTCGCGCTGGATGTCCGGAATGTACCGCAGCGCAATGGCCACCGAGTAGCCCACCTTGTACGAAATGCCAATGCTGTTCAGGCTGGCCGCAAACTCGCTGGGGTCGGTAGCCGAGATGAACAGGATGGCCACGGGCAGGGCCACGAAATACTTGAGCGAGATGTTGCACATATAGAACAGCTGCTCAGCCGTCAGGTCATACCGCCAGAACAGGTGGCAGAGCACCGTGCGGGTGCCGTACAGCGTCGTGCCCTGGTCGGGGTCGAACAGGAAGATAAACAGGTTGTTCAGCAACAGGAACACCAGCATGAACACCAGCATGAACCGCACCTCCCGGAACCTGATCCGGCTCAGCTTGAACGCGGCCAGGCTGACCGCCAGCAGCACCAGCAGAACCCAGGTGTTGTAGGTGATCATGCTGGCAAAGGTGAACAGCAGAAAGAACGCCAGCTTGGTGGTGCCGGTGAGCTTGTGAATGACACTCTCCCGCGGGAGATAATTCAAAACAGTTTTAGCGGCCATGTTCCCGCACCTCCCGGTCCTGCGCGATGAAGCGCTCCACAAATTCCTGCGCGGGCGCAATGCCGCAGCGGTTGGCCAGCGTGTAGAGGCTGGTCTCCTTCAGTGCGGCCTGCCGGATGAGGGCGGGGTCGCACAGAACGCCCGCCGGGCTGCGGTCCGCAATGAGTGCACCGTCGCAGAAGACCAGCGCCCGCTGGGTGTATTCGAGCATCAGGTGCATGTCGTGGGTGATCATCACGACTGTGACGCCCTGGGCGTTCAGCCCCCGCAGGAACTCCATGATGTCGGTGTAGTGGCGGAAATCCTGGCCCGCCGTAGGCTCATCCAGCAGGATAAGCTCCGGGTCCAGTGCCAGTACGCTGGCGATGGTGACACGCTTTTTCTGGCCGAAGCTCAGCGCCGACACCGGCCAGTTCCGGAAGGGATACAGCCCGCAGATCTTGAGCGTCTGTTCCACCTTTTCCCGGATCTGCGCTTCGGTCAGGCCGGAGCGCTGCAGGCCCAGTGCCACTTCGTCGTAGATCATGGTCTTGGAGATCATCTGGTTGGGGTTCTGCATCACATAGCCGATGTGCTGGGCACGGCGGCGGATGTTCTCCTCGGCCAGCGATTTTCCGTTGAGGAAGATCTCGCCCGCATCCGGCGTCTCGAACCCGCAGATGAGCTTGGACAGCGTGGATTTGCCCGCGCCGTTCCGGCCCACGATGCTGACCATCTCCCCTTTGCCGATGGAGAAGCGGACATTCTTCAGGGTCGCCTGCCCCTTCTGGTAGCCAAAGCTCAGGTCCCGCACTTCCAGCAGCGGTTCCGGGGCCGGGGCAGCTTCCGGCTGCGGATAAGCGGTGAACCAGTTCCGCAGGGCCGTGGTGTCGGCTTCGTTCAGGACGAGGCTGTCCACATGCGACGGGTGCTTTTCCGGGGTGATGTCCACGCCCGCATACCGCAGAGCGGTCAGGTAGAGCGGCTCCCGGATGCCGTTTTCGGTCAGCAGGGAGGTGGAAAGCAGCGCGTCCGGGCGGAGGTCAGCCAGAATTCTGCCCTCGTTCACGAGGACGATGCGGTCCACGCTCCGCCAGAGGACATCCTCCAGCCGATGCTCGATGATGAGCACGGTGGTGTCGGTCTTTTTCTGGATCTCGTCGATGAGCTCCATGGTCTGCTTGCCGGTGGCCGGGTCCAGGTTGGCCAGCGGCTCGTCGAAGAGCAGGATCCTGACCTGATCCACCATAACGCCCGCCAGACTGACCCGCTGCTTCTGCCCGCCGGAAAGCTCATGCGGTGCATAACCGAGGTGGTTCTCGATGCCCACCAGCTCCGCAGCGCGGCGGGTGATGGTGTGCATTTCCTCCTGCGGCATACAGCTGTTTTCCAGTGCAAAGGCGATGTCCTCGCCCACGGTCAGGCCAATGAACTGGCCATCCGGGTCCTGCAATACCGTGCCCACATGGGCCGACAGCTCAAAGATGCTGCTGTGCGGCGCATCCACGCCGTCCACGGTCAGGGTGCCGGTGCACACGCCGGGGTTCGAAAAGGGGTTCAGGCCGTTGATGCAGCCCGCCAGCGTGCTTTTGCCGCTGCCGGACGGGCCTGCGATGAGCACACGCTCCCCCGGATAGATGTCCAGGTCGATGCCGGTCAGCGTGGGACGCTTCTGGGCGCGGTACTGGAACGAGAAATCTCGGAACGAGATGATGGGTTCGTTACGTTCTGCCATGGGCAAATTACCTCAGCTGTTCAAACAAAAAGCCTTTCCTCCGGCGGATGGCCGAGGGAAAGGCTGCGGGTTCCATCCAGAGTCGCTCCGGCCGGGATCACTCCTGGTCGAGAGAGCCCTTCTTGGCGATGGTCCTTGTATAGGCCAGCACCAGCAGGCCGCCCACCACCACAGCGGTGATGATGTTGGACACAGCGGCAAAGGCACCCTGTGCAAAGACCTTCTTGGCCGGCTCGGCGTAGATCAGGATATCCAGCACCGGGGCCACCACGACCCAGGCCAGCAGATGGGCTGCGATGTTGGCGACCGTAAAGGCGGCCATCTTCTTTTTGCCAAACTCGCCCTCCTGCAGGTCCAGCTTTTTGGCGAACAGGCCCACCACAACGCCCACGAAGGCCGAAGCGATGACCCAGCTCCACCACGGGCTGCCGCCCCAGGACAGGTCGATCAGGGTGTGGCCGATGAAGCCGATCAGACCGCCGGCCACCGGGCCGTACATCGCGGCCAGCAGGGCCAGAACGGCGTACTGCAGGCTGATATTGGTGTTGGGCACCGGGCTGGGAATGGCCACGAACCGGCCCAGAACAAAGAACAGGGCTGCGCCGATGCCGACGGCGACCACTGGTTTGATGCTGTTGTTGTTTTTCATATTCTTTCGCTCCTCTTTTTTGCACCGCAGTGTGCGGCATTTTTTCAAGGCACTGTCAGTATACGACAAGCCGGGAACCCTTGTCAATGGACAAACGGCTCTCTTTGCAGAAAAACCGCAGGTTCTGCCGTTTCAGCGGGAGCTTTGGGGCTGCGGCACCAGTTTGCAGACCAGCCGGACCATCACCGGCGTCAGCGGGAGCCACACCAGTGTGCACAGCAGGTTGAACAGGGTGTGGGCGTTGGCGATCTGCCGCGCCAGCACTTCCAGCTCCGGCCCCTTGGGTGAGACGGCCTCCACCAGCCTTGTCATCCAGGGCAGGGCCAGCAGGCAGACCACGCTGCCCGACAGGTTGAAGCAGCAGTGCGCTGCCGCCGTCCGCCGGGCATCCGTAGGCTGACCCACCGCTGCCAGCACCGCCGTGATGGTCGTGCCGATGTTGTCCCCCAGCAAAATGGGCAAGGCACCGGCCAGCCCCAGCACACTGTGGATGCCGTCCGGCCCGGCCTGCTGCGCGGCCCGCTGCAGCACCGCGATGGTGGCCGAACTGCTCTGCACCACCAGCGTCATCCCGGTGCCCAGCAGCAGCCCCAGCAGCGGCGTATGCCGCACCTGCGTCATCCAGCGGAGGAAGACCGGGTGTTCGGCCAGCGGAGCCATCGCGCCGGACAAAACTTCGATGCCGTCGAACAGCAGGCCGAACGAAAACACCGCCAGCCCCAGCTGCCGCGTCCGCTCCCGCCGGGCCAACAGCCAGACCAGCACCCCCGCAAACAGGATGGGGAACACCCAGTCCGCCAGCCGGAACGCCACCAGCTGGGCCGTCATGGTGGTGCCCACATTGGCCCCGAACACCACAGCCACGGCCTGCGGCAGCTCCATCAGCCCGGCGCTGACGAACCCGATGACCATCACCGTGGTGGCCGAGCTGCTTTGCAGCACCGCTGTGACCAGCAGCCCCGCCAGCGCCCCGGTGAGCGGTGTGCGGGTGACGCGGCGCAGGAATCCCCGCATCCGCTCCCCTGCCGCCTGCTGCAACGCCCGGCTCATACTCTCCATCCCAAACAAAAACAGCGCCAGCCCACCGGCCAGCCCGAATGCCGCCCGAACGCCTTCCCCCATGTGTCGTCCTCCTCTCGGTGTGGATAACACAAAAATACTCGCCTTCCGGTGGGAAAGCGAGTACATTTTGCAAGGGAGCCGGTCATTTGTCCGTCCGGACGCAGCGCTGGGCATACCGCGCCTGTCCGCCTGTGGTGCAGGCAAACAGCTCTCTGCAGGTCCTGCTCTTTTTTGGGGGGCGTTCTTAGTTCGTGCCGGTCAGCTTGAATTTGTTCAGGGTCTGGATGGTGGTCACGATGACATTGACGTTGTTGACGATGGAGCTGCCAGCAGAGAAGATGCGGGCGACGTAGTTGAACAGGGTGCCAACGTTCAGGAAGATCTTCCAGGCCCCGGTATCGGTGATCGAGCCACCGTTCAGGTAGACCATCTCGTTCTCGTCGATCGCGGCAAAAGCAGCGGGCATCTTGATTTCGTTCATAACAGGGATTCCTCTCTTTCAAACATTCGATTCGTTTTTGTGTTTCAGCAATGCAGGCCGACTCAGCCGTGCATCGCAACCAGTGTCACGACCAGGACCGTCGTTCCGACGATCAGAATCTCGCCCAGGTGGTCCTCCAGCCGGAAGGTGCTGGCGGGCTGTTCGGCCGCCTCCGGCTCCGGCTTCGCGGTGGACTCGCGCGACACAGGCGTCCAGTGGGCATACAGGGTCTGCCCATCTTCCTGGAACTCGTACTCCGCCGGCTTGATCTTATCGCCGCCCACAAGGTCCGTATACCAGCCATCGAAGAGGTAGCCTTCCATGGTGGGGGTGGGCAGTCTGGAAGTCCGGTAGACCTCCGTGCCGTCCGAAGTTTTGATGCGGTAGACGAAGACGTACTCCGGGGTGCCGATGCCGCCCTGCCGCTCCAGATAGATGGTGTAGTAGTTGGGGTTGTCCGCAAATGCCAGCGGCGTCACGCAGCAGAGCATTGCCAGCGTCACCACACTGAGCATCAGTCGCTTCAGGAATTGCTTCATCGTTGCTGCCTCACTTTCCAGTCTTGCCGGTGCCGGGCAGACTTTCTCTATATAGGTTATACGATAAACACAGCATTTTGTCAATCGGAACTGCGCAATTTTCGCATTTTCATGTTTTCTGAAACCGCAGCCCCCGCACCGTGCTGCGGCATCAGGGCGCTGCGAGCAGGGAAACCACGGCAGCGGCGCAGGGTCTTCGGCAGAATGCCGCCTGCCAGGTGATGTGTTCCGGCTCCACCGGTTCAAAATAGCAGGAGGAACACGCCGCAGCCACACCTTCTGCCTCATCTGCACTCCCGCGCACCGTGCAGAACACCGCCGTCGGGCCGTCGGCCCCGCCAATGACAGCGATGGCCGCATCCCCTTCCCCCTGCGGTTCCAGTCCGTACTTCTTTTCCAACACTGCCCGTTCAGGCGGCAGATTCCGGGGTCGGCGGCGCGGGTGGTCCCCCTCGGCACAGTCGGAGAGGAAGAAATTTTCGGCAGCCGGGGTCAGGCGGTAGGTCATCATACAGAAGCGGTTGGGCCACTCCCAGCCATCACAGTCCGGAAGTTCCAGCGTTTCCGACCGGACATCCAATGCAGTCAGCTGATAGGTCTGTGCGTTTCCCGGTTCGTGCAGCGTCACCGACCCGCCCACCGCAGGGGTCCGAAACCGTTCCGCCGGGTGTTGTTCCAGTTCCGCTTCCAGCCGCACCTCCAGGACACGGAAGCGCTTCGGGCAGCTCTTCCGGCTCCGGGTCGCCCAGGGATAGCTTTCCCGCCAGAACTTCCAGACCGTCGTTTCATCCAGCCCATAATGCCGCAGGAACGCTGCGACTGTATCATCGCCGGCCATCTCTCCCGGAAGATAACCCACCCCGCAGCCATCTCTGGAATGCAGCCGCATCCCATTCAGTTCCAGCTCCGCGCAGAACCCCACATTCAACGGATTTTCCTGTTCCATCTGCTGTTCCTCGGCTCTGGTCAGGGTGCGGCTGCATTCGCCGTCTTCGGTCAGGTCCCATTTTTCCATATAGGCCCGCAGTTCTTCCTGCGGCACCTCCATCGCAAAGTCCACGACCAATCCCTGTCGGCACCGGTAGACCGCCGGGATGCGCCACTTGTACCCATGCCATTCAAATTCGCGGTCTACGCGCAGTTCCTCGCCGGGGTCGTTTCCCTCCTGTGTTCCCCAGAAATTTTTCCCAAAGCAGACCTTCCAGCGGCGGTGTTCGTGTCTCATGGCAGTTGTCCCCTTCCGTTTTTCTCTATTTTAACACCATTTCATCGGCCCCGCAATTTCTTTGCGAATTTTTGCCGGTTCTCAGCCGCCTGCCTCTACACAAACGGCGGCGGTTGTGCTATGATAAGGCTGAAAAATCGGTTTGGCACTGCCAACCCATGAAGAAGGTGTCGTTCATGTCTGATCTGCTTGAGACCCTGCGGCAGGAGGGCGTCGATCCCGCGCTGCTCGCCGCTGTGGAAGAATACCGCGCAGCCCACCCGCTGGCCGAGGCGCTGCACCCCCGCATCCCGGTGTCGGCTTTTACCTATTATGGTAAGGACGTCTGGGAGCAGGCTCTGGCCGCGCTGCTCTGCGGCGAGAACCTGCTGCTGGCAGGCGGCAAAGCCACCGGCAAAAATGTGCTGGCCGAGAACCTCTCCGCCGCCTTCGGCCGCCCTGCGTGGGACATCTCGTTCCATGTGAACATGGACGCTGCCTCCCTCATCGGCATGGATACATTCGAGGGCGGCGCGGTCAAGTTCCGGCCCGGCCCGGTCTACCGCTGCGCCCAGTGCGGCGGGTTTGGTGTGCTGGACGAGATCAACATGGCCAAAAACGAGGCGCTGGCCGTCCTCCACGCCGTGCTGGACTTCCGCCGCGCCATCGACGTGCCCGGCTATGAGCGCATCCCGCTGGCCGAGGAGACCCGCTTCATCGCCACCATGAACTACGGTTATGCGGGCACCCGTGAGCTGAACGAGGCGCTGACGTCCCGCTTTGTGGTCATCCAGATGCCCACCATCACACAGGACAACCTCGAAAAGCTGCTCCGTGCCCAGTTCCCCGACCTGCACGCAAACTATGTCCACCAGTTCGCCCTGCTCTTCCTCGACCTGCAAAAAAAGTGCGACAGCGCGGAGATCTCCACCAAGGCGCTCGATCTGCGCGGGATGCTGGATGCGCTGCGGCTGATCCGCCGGGGCGTCCCGGCCGGGGCCGCGCTGGATATGGGCATCACCAACAAAGCCTTTGATTCCTACGAGCAGGGGCTGATCCGGGACGTCATCGCCGCCCGCATCCCGGCGCAGCTCACTGCCGCAAAGCTGTTCCGCTGATGGAAGCGCAGAGCTACACCGCCGAACAGCGGCGCGCAGCCAATCAGGTCTGGGCGGCAGCCGGTGCCTATGGGTTTGAGCCGCTGTTCCTTGCACACAACACCGACGGCACGATCGATTTTTACATGAACTGCATCGTGGGCCTGGTGCACAAATATTACGGCGACGATCTCATCCGGAGCCTGTTCGGGCTTTGGGATGGTGACATCCGGGAGGCCGAACTCGACGACCTGACCTGGCTCTACCTCGAAAGCGCAGCCTATGCGCTGGAGCTGCCCCGCCGCCCGGTGCTGGCCGAGCTGCGCCGCGCCCATGCGGACTACTTTTTCGGCATCCAGTACAAGCTCTCCCGGCAGGAGTGGATGGCCAAAAACCAGCTCGTCTACACCATGCAGGCAGACCGCTGGCGCACCGTGCAGGGCCGCCGCCCGCCGGTGATGACCCCTTACGAAGCCGACCTTGCCGCCGCGCTGGCCCCGCAGACGCCGCCGGAACCGGCTGCGCTGAAACCGGCCCTGCTGGCCCTCTTTGCCCGCGCGAAGCTGTTTGACGGCACCGTGCACAAAAAGGCCGCGCTCCACCTGCATCTCGAAGGGCTTCTGGCTTCGCTTGCCACCAAAACGCTCCCCACCCAGATGATCAAGACCGACCGCGTCATGGTCGAGCATTCCAGCGCGGTGGATGCCGCAGGCAGCGGCGGGCTGACGGTGGACAAACGGCTGGCCCGCATCACCCTCCGGCAGAACGCCGCCGAAGACCGCGCCTACATCGAGAGCTGTTTCGGGCGCTCCCTCTACCCGCCGGAACGGCTGCGCAAGGCCGAGCAGGAGCTTTGCACCGGCGATCATCTGGGGTGCCATCTCTGGTTCGCCGCCGGTGTCCCCAGCCCCGAACAGGCCCCCACCCCGGAGGCAAAGCATCTGGCCGAACAGGCGCAGCTGCAGGCCGACCGGAACCGCGCCTACTATGCCAAGAACCGGGAGCTGCACCGCAGCGTCGTGCTGCGGCTGACCGAGCAAATCCGCAACTGCATCCTCGTGCATCAGCAGCCCCATGCGCGGGTGGCCCGCAGCGGCAGTCTGGACCCCGTGCGGGTCTGGCGGGCCCCTGTGCTGGACGACGCCCGCGTCTTCCGCTGCGCTGAGGAGGAGAACCAGCCCGCCTTCACCGTGGACCTGCTGCTGGATGCGTCGGCCTCCCGCCTGCACTGTCAGGAGGTCATCGCGGCGCAGGGCGTCATCCTTGCCGAGAGCCTGACTGCCTGCGGCATCCCTGTGCGGGTCAGCTGCTTTTCCAGCCTGCGGGGCTACACGGTCCTGCGGGTGCTCAAAGGCTTTTCGGACAAAAATCTGCAGAACATCCACCAGTATTTTGCCTCCGGCTGGAACCGCGACGGCCTGGCCCTGCGGGCAGCGGGCGACCTGTTGGACTTTGCGCCCGGCCCCGCGCCGCGTCATCTGCTCATTTTGCTGACGGACGCCTCCCCCAACGACAGCCGCCGTGTGCCGCCCTCTTCGGAAAACCCGCTGGGGCACGACTACGGCGGGGCCTTCGGTGTGGACGATGCCGCTGCCGAGGTGCGCACCCTCCGCCGCAAGGGGCTGCGGGTCTCCGCCGTCTTCATGGGCGAGGACCGCTCCATCCCTGATGCCGAGCGCATCTACGGCAAAGATCTGGCCCGCATCCGCGGCATGGACCAGCTGGCCCGCGCGGCCGGGCAGCTCATCCAGAACGAGATCCGCGAGCTGGGCGATTGACTCCTCGCACCAAAAGACCGGGACTGCATGTTTGCAGCTCCGGTCTTTTGGTTACAACCATAGTGTTTACCCTTTCCCCCAATGTGCAAAAATATTTTTGCAATCTTCAAACTTTTAGTTGTAATTTGTGACAACTTATGCTATAATACAGCCAGAAAAGAACGAATCAATGGTTGTACGAGGAAGGAGACCCGCTATGGATGCCAATCGTTACTTTGAGCAGATGCACCAGGTCATGTCCGCACAGAAGCGCGATTTCTCGTTGATTTTGAGCGTAAAGGTACAGGACCTTGGCGGCGCGGATGCTTACATCGAGCTGCGCCGGAACGCATCCGGCCGCGCACGGGTCTTCTATTCCACCATGGGCCGCCGCAACCTCAACTTTCAGTTGTTCCGCAAGGGCTGGCAGTTGTGCCACAACGCATCCGGCGAGATGACCGGCCGTTTCCCCACCAAGGCGGACGCCCTGTTGGACGCAGCGGACTTTTCCGCCTGCATCCGGGACGATGCCTTTGACCCGGCCCGCACGGAATTTCTCGTGAACCAGCTCCGGCGTCTTTCGGACACCTCCTGCCCTTCCCTGCCGCAGTCGGCCCGCGAAGGGGCGCTCATCACCGTGGACAGCTTTGTGGGCCGCGGCGGGCACTGGTGCTATTGGAGCACACAGGCTGCTGACTGCCTGCCTCTCGCCGCGCTGCTCTGCTGGCTGGGTGATTTTCTGGCCGGGAGCGAGCGCCGCACCCTGCAAAACTGCCCGCAGGCCATGGAGCTGGCCGCGCAGTGGCAGGTGGAGCTTTGCTCGCCCTTCACCCGCCCGGCGGACGCCGTCCGTTCTCCGGCCCAGCGCCCGGCCCCGCGCCGCGCCGCCCCTGCCGCGCAGAACCCCCACTGGCAGAGCATCCTGGCGGTGCTGGCCACCGTATGACAAAAATGCCCCGCCCTCTGGAAAACCAGAGGGCGGGGCACTTGTTCAATATTCGATCCCCTGCCGGGCGGCGATGCCCTTCTGGTAGGGGTGGCGGCAGCACTTCATCTCGGTGCTGTAATCCGCCGCATCCAGCATCCACTGCGGCGCAGCGTGTGCCGTCAGAACGCATTCCTGCCCATCCGGCCGGTGCAGAACGGCCGACTGAAGCAGCTCTTTGTCCACCATATCCAGTTCCCATGCGGAACCGGCTTCATCCAGAAGAAGCAGATCGGCCGACTCGGCCATGGCAGCCCGGAGGTTCTCATTTTGCAGCGCCCGCGTAGCCGCCTTTTCGGCGTCGTTCATCTGGAAGACGAACTTCTGCCCAGCCTTGCCGCGGTAAACTTTGGCCCCCAGCTGCTCCAACAGCGGGATCTCGCCGCTTTTGCCGCCCTTCAGGAACTGCACGATGACCACACGCTTCCCGCTGCCCAATGCGCGCAGCGCAAGGCCCATGGCGGCTGTGGTCTTGCCCTTTCCATCGCCCCAATAGAGATGCAGCAATCCGCGCTCCATCATGCGTTTTCCTCCGTGTACTGGACGGTTTTCACCACGTGCAGGATGTGTTCCGCCTTCCAGTCGCAGGCGTCCAGCACATAGCCGCCTGCGTTGGGGCCGCACCATGCGTGGAAGGTCTTGTGCGGCACCGCGAACCGCTCCATTGCGGCCATCTGGGTGCCGCCGTGCGCCACGATGACCAGCCGCTCCTCGCCGTCGGCAAGTGCCTTGTCCACCAGAGCGGCAAACGCCGCGCAGACGCGGTCACAGAAATCGCTCTTCCGCTCCCCGTCCGGGTGAGCGCTGGCTTCGTTCTGCCGGACCCACTCCAGATACTCCGGGTCCTGCTCCACACGGACGAACTTCTGCCCCTCGAACCGGCCGAAGTTCATCTCTTTCAGCCCCTCCACCGGCACCAGTTTTGCGTCCGGAAAGAGGATCTTTGCCGTCTGCGACGTGCGCTGCAGCGGCGTCACGTAGACGACCTCCGGGGAAAAGTCCGCCCGCCGCAGCTGGGCCGCGCTTTCGGGCGAAAGCGGGATGTCCCGCTGGCCCTGATACCGTTTCTGGGCGTTGTATTCAGTTCTGCCATGGCGCAGCAGATAGATCCACATGGTGTTGTCTCCTTTTTCATCCTTTTGCCGCCCCATTATAGCCGATTTCCGCAAAAGATACAAGCCGCCCACGGTTCATTCTTCCCCCCTCCTGCCACAGCATTCTTTTTGGTTTGCAATATCCAACCACGCGTATCTGCATGACACGCCTGCGCGCCTTTTGTCAAGCGTAAAAAAGCACCCGCCGCAGGATGTGCAGCAGGTGCCGGAAATTTGACCGTTCTTATTCGTACAGGGGGAACGCCTTGGTGAGCGCCAGAACGCGGGCAGAGATGTCGTCCCGCTTCTCGTCATAGTGCCAGATGCAGTCGGCAATGCAGTCGGCGATGATCTTCATCTCTGCCGGGCCCATGCCGCGCGTCGTGACGGCAGGGGTGCCCAGACGGACGCCGGAGGTCACGAAGGGGCTGCGGGTCTCGCCGGGCACGGTGTTCTTGTTGGCTGTGATGTGCACACTGTCGAGGCGGGCTTCCAGCTCCTTGCCGGTGCACTCCTCCTCCCGCAGGTCGAGGAGCATCAGGTGGTTGTCGGTGCCGCCGGACACCAGCTTCACGCCGCGAGCCTGCAGCTCAGCCGCCATGGCCTGTGCATTCTCCACGATCTTGCGCGCATATTCCTTGAATTCCGGCTTCAGTGCCTCCCCGAAGCAGACGGCCTTTGCCGCAATGACATGCTCCAGCGGGCCGCCCTGGGTGCCGGGGAAGACGGCGGAATTGATCCGCTTGGCCAGCACCGCGTTGTTGGTCAGGATCAGGCCGCCGCGCGGGCCGCGCAGGGTCTTGTGGGTCGTGGTGGTCACAACGTCTGCATAGGGCACCGGGCTCTGGTGATAGCCGCCCGCCACCAGACCGGCGATGTGGGCCATATCGACCATCAGGTAAGCGCCATAGCCGTGGGCGATCTCGGCCAGCTTTTCAAAGTCGATGGCGCGGGGGTAAGCCGACGCGCCCGCCACGACGAGCTTCGGGCGCACCGTTCTGACCTGCTTTTCCAGCGCCGCATAGTCGATGACGCCGTCCTCGTTGACGCCGTAGGACACGAAGTGGTAGTTCTTGCCGGACATGTTCACCGGCGAGCCGTGGGTCAGGTGGCCGCCCTGCGACAGGTCCATGCCCATGACAGTGTCGCCAACGTCCAGCAGTGCAAAGTAGACGGCCAGGTTGGCCTGTGCGCCGGAGTGCGGCTGCACGTTGGCATACTTGGCCCCGAACAGCTTGCAGGCGCGCTGGATGGCGATGTTCTCCACCTCATCCACATAGGCACAGCCGCCGTAATAGCGCTTGCCCGGCAGACCCTCGGCATACTTGTTGGTCAGCACCGTGCCCATCGCAGCCATCACGGCAGGCGAAACGATGTTCTCGCTGGCGATCAGCTCGATGTTCTCCCGCTGGCGGGCCAGCTCGCGGCCCATCGCCGCAGCCAGCTCCGGGTCAGCCTTGCCCACCAGACCGATGGTATCCATCATTTCATCGTACATTTTTACTACCCCTTTCTGACAGATCGTTCCGGGCAGAGCGGCTCCGAAGTGAGCCTTGCTCCCCTCCTCTTTATGATAACAAAATCAGCCCCGATGCGCAACCATATTTTCGCCTAAGCCCTTGCTTTTTTTGCGGCCAGCGTTTATTATATCTGTATAAAAATCCGTTCCCGCGTTTGTGCAGCTTTTCAGAATCGACCCACACAAACTCCGACGGAAACGAAGGAGGAAACCGCAGATGGATCATTCCCTGCAAAAAGCAGCCCAGCGCAAGGCGGGCATTGCTGCAAGGCGGGCGCTTTCCGCCGCCGAACGTTCTGCCGCAGACGCTGCGCTGTGCCGCCGCATCGCAGCACTGAACTGCTTTCAGAACGCCCGGACGCTCCTTGCCTATGCCGCCTTCGGCGGGGAGGCAGACCTGTCCGCTCTGCTGGTGAAGGCGGTGCGGCAGGGCAAGACCGTCGCCTATCCCATCTGCGGCGCGGGCTTCACCCTGACGGCCGCTGTGCCCGGCCCGGACGGCTGGGAGGTAGGTGCATACGGCATCCGGACCCCCATCCCGGAGCGGGCGCAGCTGCTCCCGCCCGAAGCGCTCGACCTGGTGCTGGTGCCCTGCACGGCCTTTGATGCCGCCTGCCGCCGCGTCGGGATGGGAAAAGGCTACTATGACCGCTACCTGCCCCGCTGCCAGAACGCCGTACTGCTTGGCGCTGCCTTTGAGGCGCAGCGGGTGGAGCAGGCCGCTGTGGACGCGCACGACCAGCGGCTGGACGGATTTGTAACAGAGGAGGGGATTTATCGTGGAACTGATGAATTTGAGCTGTAAGGCGTTTTTAGAAGACCTTGCCGGCAGCGCCCCGGCACCGGGCGGCGGCGGAGCCGCAGCTCTGGTGGGTGCCACCGGAGCCGCCCTTGGCAATATGGTCGGCAGCCTGACTATCGGCAAGAAAAAATATGCCGCCGTAGAGGCGGACATCCTCATCCTGAACCGCCGTGCCGCCGCCCTCCGCAAGCGGCTGGAAGGGCTGGTGCAGGCCGACGCCGACGCCTTTACACCGCTGGCCGCAGCCTACAAGCTGCCCAAAGAGACCCCGGAGCAGCAGGCCCACAAAGCCGCTGTGCTGGAGGCCGCGCTGGAAGGGGCCTGTGCTGTGCCGCTGGAGATCATGTCCGCCTGCTGTGAGGGCATCACGCTGGCGGCGGAATACGCCGAAAAAGGCAGTGTGATGGCCGTATCGGATGCCGGGTGCGCTGCATTGTTCTGCAAGGCCGCCCTGCAGGCCGCCGGGCTCAATGTCTCCATCAACACCCAGCTGATGGCCGACAACGCCCGCGCCGCCGCCCTGAATGCACAGGCCGACGCCATGCTGGCGGAGTTTGTGCCGCAGGCCGACCAGATCTACGAGAAACTCACACATTCATTGAGGGGGTAATTCTGATGGCAACGATTTTGAAGGGCGCGCCCGTTGTGGCCGCCATGAACGAAGCAAACGCCGCCCGCTGTGCTGCAATGCAGGAAAAGGGCATCGTGCCCACGCTGGCCGTGGTGCGCGTGGGTGCCCGCCCGGACGACCTTTCCTACGAAAAAGGCGTCCTGACCCGCTGCGGCAAGGTGGGCGTCGCCGTAAAGCAGTTCCTTCTGCCCGAAGATGCTGCGCAGGACGCGCTTCTGGAGGTCATCCGACAGATCAACGCAGACCCGTCGATCCACGGCTGTCTGCTCTTCCGCCCTCTGCCCAAGCAGTTCGATGACCGCGCCATCCGCGCGGCGCTGGCCCCGGAAAAGGACATCGACGGCATCACGGACGGTTCGCTGGCCGGTGTGTTCACCAACACCGCCATCGGTTACTCGCCCTGCACCGCCCAGGCCTGTCTGGAGATCCTGAAGTATTATCAGGTGCCGCTCTCCGGCCGGCGGGCCGTGGTCGTGGGCCGCAGCCTCGTGGTCGGCAAGCCCGCCGCCATGATGCTGGACCGTGAAAACGCCACGGTGACGCTCTGCAATTCCCGCACCCAGGCCCTGCCTGCCCTCTGCAAAGAGGCCGACATCGTGGTCGTTGCCATGGGGCGGCAGGGCTTCATCGGCAGCGACTGCCTGCGCGAAGGCCAGGTCGTGGTCGATGTGGGCATCCATGTCAACGCAGAGGGCAAGCTCTGCGGCGACGTCCGCTTTGACGAGGCAGAACCCCTCGTCGAGGCCATCACCCCGGTACCCGGTGGCGTGGGCACCGTGACCACCTCCGTGCTGGTCGGCCATGTGGTGGATGCCGCAGAAAAAACGCTGTAACAAACGATAGCAATTCAACTTTTTATAGCAGTTTGCGTTTTTAATGCACAAACAACACCCGCAAACTGCATATCGCAAAGATGCCGTTTTGATTGGCACTATTTTTGAAAATT
>OGEU01001069.1_pt1 | contig 24603 bp, 25 predicted proteins | sample 1570651 | NCBI WGS metagenome assembly OGEU01 (sample SAMEA2582129, study PRJEB24529) | metagenome | biome: Human gut stool | place: China | collected 2011 | reverse complement strand
CAGGCTAACCGTCTATCGGTAGCACTTTTTCTATCACTATATTAACATCAAACTATGTTTATGTCAAACATCTGTATCCATTTGTTTGTGTCAAGTGTTCGTTGGCACCTTTTTGTTTTCAGTAATTCCGTAGAAAAGCTTTGCGTCTCGTGGGTACAAAGTTTTTCTACGGAATTACTAGAATCCAAAGGAACCGGCAGCGAACATTTGTCACAAACCCAATCCTTCCAAACTTAGTTTTTCATTGTATTTGAGAATATAGAACCGCTTACTTTCGCACAAAAAAACAATTTGTATTGCACCTATCAAATTATATGACTACAAATTTTGATTTGTACTTAAATATTTCCTGCTTTTTGCCGTAAAATGTTTAATTTTTGATGTAACTTTTGAAACATCAATTTTGATTTGTCGACCTGCTTTGCAAAATCCGAAAACTGTTCCTGTACAGCGATAGGCGGCAAGCATATCTCAAGTTTTCTAATATCTCCGAGTGAGATAAACTTCTGCGTTCCACCTCTGACTTTGCTTATAACTGCTCTATCAAAATAATCTGATTCAAGCAAAGCCTTAACAAATGAATTAATCACAGTAGAATTCTCTCTAAATTTGATAAGCGCAACATTCTTTATCGCAAACTCTGCTTCTATATCAACAATTACTGGATTGCCTACAGTACCAATCATAGGCATTAAAATGTCACCCATATCAACTTTCGAACGCTGATTAATCTTGTTATAATCCTCTTCACAGATCAAGCTGCAATCTGCAAAATCTATCTTTCCACCAGTAACATTCTTTGAAGTGACTAAAGGATATCCCTCAGTAAAATACTTCGGAGAATCATGTGTCCCATCTCTTACATCACACGCCTCACCCAACAGAACTTTTCCCCATCCATTTGGATTGATAATCATATCACCAAACATCTCGACAAATCGGGCTTTGATAAAGTCGTCAAGCAGCAAGAGTTCACTCTTTCTCCCAGCCAAACTGCCCATTATTTTATCTAATACCTTTACAATTTCCTTTTGTTTTTCTAGAGAGCACAACTCTATTTCAATCTCCGACAATGTAGCCTTATTTAAAGTTTTTCCCATTACAGCTTTATTACTTCCTTTATCCCAATCTCTGTACTTAAACAAATAAAAAATGTATTTAGGTAACATATCAACAACATGCTTGTCATGAAAAGCCATTATTGCTTCGTTAGAATACATATCCTCTGCTGTTATCGCAGTTTTTCCAATAGATAATTTAAAACTCATAACTACTGTATTTCGAGGAATTAATTTTATTCTACTTTCCTGAACAGCTTTTTCAGAAAGATGTTCTTTAGTATTTGAAATATACATTTCGGTTGTAGATAAATCTCCAATTGAGATCCACTTATAACCATTTGTATTCCAATAATCTACATTATCCCTTGATGGCGTTTTTCCCATCTGCAAATCAAATATATCTTTCAATTTATATTTCATCTTCCTCATGCCTCTACAGGCTACGAACAATATTCTTTACCGTTTTATCAAATTGTATTGTAAACAGAACATATGTTTGTTATAATATAATTGGTGCTACCTTTACGGTAGGCGGTTAGTCCTTTTGCAGAGGACTGTGACCTCTGATTACATAGAAATCTTTTTACAGAAATCTACCAAAGGAGGATTTTATTATGCTTACAACGGAACTTTTTATAGCCATCATCAGCTTATGTATCACTTGCTTTGCCCTTGGTTATGCCGTTGGTTCTAAAAACAATGATAAAACACAAAAATAACCGCCCAGTCCAGTAAACTTTGGCGGTTATTTTTATAAAACCAAATTGATATTGGGCTAACCATCTATCGGTAGCACCTCTATGTTTATATTAGCATCTAACCGCTTTTATGTCAAACATGTATTCTGTTTTTAACTTTTTTGATAACTACTCGTAGCACTGCAAACCTCAATTTGTCTCTTGCAGCTAAAGGAACTTCTCATTATTAATCTAAAAACAAGCGTGACCGCCAAACAGACAGATATTTGCGCGGTCACTGCTTATTAAATGCATCAGGCACACTGACTCATTTCTCATTTATCCCATATACTTCTGATGTGACGTCTTCACATTGCTCTGATTCACCATCGCGTATTGCATCGTTGTATCAATTTGCGAATGTCCCAAAATTTTCTGCACCTGTTCAATTGGCATTCCTTTGTCAATTGCTCTCGTAGCCATAGTTCTCCGAAATTTATGCGGATGGATTCTTTCTAAATCAAGCCGACGTCCAAGTTTGCGAAGTCGAATTTCCACACCACTTATTTTTAATCTGTCATGCGGTGCATCAAGAGTCACAAACAGCGCCTCATTTTGATCGGTTCGCCTTTCTATGTATTCCTTCAAATGCACCTTCGCCTTTGCATCAAAATAAACTTTTCGCTCTTTGTCTCCTTTTCCGTACACAACACATTCCCGCCCTTCCAAATCAATATCATCAATATTTAAATTAACAAGCTCTCCCACTCGAATCCCCGTTGAATACAGCAAATCGATAATTGCCAAATCGCGAATTTCTTCACAATTATCTCTTAGTTTTTCGATTCCTTCATCTGTTATTACATTTTTAACAACAGTCTTGGTTTTAATTTTATGTATCCTTCGCATCGGACTTTTCAGAACATAATCCTCTTCTTCCAACCACGAAAAAAAGCTGGATATATTTCTTCGGATATTGTCAATTGTTACATTAGAGCAACTATTTAATCGCTGATAATCTGCCAAATACGCTCTTATTTCTTCTGTTGTTATTTTACGCACTTCTGTTTCAATGCAAGACAACATATGCTCCACCGTCACACGATAATATTGAATTGTCCGCTCTGAACACCCCTCAATCTTTTTTGCATCCAAAAACATCTGCAAAAATTCTTTGTTCTCAATTTTCTTGGTGTCTGCTTGATTTTCCGCAAATGTGTTAACCATTACTTCCTGCAGCTTTTTCATCTGCGGTATCGATAGATACTCCGACATCTCATTTAAAATTGTAACTACTTTCTCTTCCATATTGGTACCTCCTTATTTTGGTACCCACATCCATCCCCTGCACTTACAATTCATATTTGAAATTCCATGTTTTGCGCTTATATTATGCGCAAAATAAGCACGAAGGTCAAGTATCCAGAAAAAACAAATGTGCTAATATTACAAATAATATTAACACACTTGCATAATTCCAGAATTTAACTATTTTATTTTCTTATACTCATCCAAAGTATTCCTGCATTAATGAATCAAACAATGTTTGCGTTTCATCCAATGCCTTTTGCACTGCAACTTTTGATTTGTCGACCTGTGCGACGAAGGCAGCAAACTGGTTTTGGAGTTCGATGGGTGGGATTTTTATTGGCATTTTGGCTAATGATTTAGCACCTACATTCTGCTGTGCCACACCTACTTTTTCAGAATCAATAAATTTTTTTCCAAAGTCAGAATTAATATAACTACATACATAACTTGAATTGTTATCTTCTTTAAGGCGGACAATCAACGTAGTAAATGTTTGGCACCCTTCATATTTCTTAGGCACCAAACACGCAACTCCTGGATACCCCGTTCTCATAACAATAATATCATTTTCTTTTAGTTTTTTTGACTCATATTGAGTTGCAAATTCCGACTTAATATATATAATATCCGTATCATCAAGATAGTTTTCTTTTATATTTTGATTTCTTAACATAGGTATTCCTGATTCTGCATATGCATGAGTAGCAGAATTTGCAATTCCAACAGTAACAAACTCCGATATATCACCTAATAATCGTTCTTCTTTTATTGAACCAAACATCTCGACAAATCGGGCTTTGATAAGGTCGTCAAGAGCCAATAATTCTTTTCTACGATTTTGAATTATACCATATATCTTTTCTAGATTCTCTGCGCATTTATGTTGCTGTTCAAAATTAATATCTGGAATCATTGTTTCTTCAAGAATCTTTCGGCTGATTGCTTTAAATGTACTTCCATTTCCTTTGTCATTTAATTCGGCTTTTTTGCCTTTAAGTGCCCAATAAATAAAATCCTGTGAAACTTTATTCCTATCTGGTGTTATCGCCGCAAGCCCACGACCAATGCAGCATTCCTCCTTAGCATAATTTAATGCACCTATCGGGGCTCTAACTGAAATTAGAATATCCTCTGCCTGAGCTATTTTTGTTGGAGTATTACACCACACTCTTGTAATAGGATATCTTTCGCCAAAATCCGCATTTCCTTGAAAGAATGGCATGCCATCTCCATAATCATTATAACTCGACGAATTGGGTGACTGCCCCATATTTATTTTGCACACATCTTTTAATGCTATTAATTTCATCTTCCTCATGCCTCTACAGGCTACGCACAATATTCTTTACCACTTTATCAAATTGTATTGCATGCAGAACATATGTTTGCTATAATGTAATTGGTGCTACCTTTACGGTAGGCGGTTAGTCCTTTTGCAGAGGACTGTGACCTCTGATTACATAGAAATCTTTTTACAGAAATCTACCAAAGGAGGATTTTATTATGCTTACAACGGAACTTTTTATAGCCATCATCAGCTTATGTATCACTTGCTTTGCCCTTGGTTATGCCGTTGGTTCTAAAAACAATGATAAAACACAAAAATAACCGCCCAGTCCAGTAAACTTTGGCGGTTATTTTTATAAAACCAAATTGATATTGGGCTAACCATCTATCGGTAGCACCTCTATGTTTATATTAGCATCTAACCGCTTTTATGTCAAACATGTATTCTGTTTTTAACTTTTTTGATAACTACTCGTAGCACTGCAAACCTCAATTTGTGAGGTCCTTTCTTTCTTATTTTGCAAGCATTTCGCGCAATTCTTTCGTTTCCTTCGCAATCTGCTCGTTCAACTGTTCAATCTCAGCAAGAATCTCCTCTGTCGGTGGATATTCCACTGGGATATACTCTATTTTCTTATACTTGTTAATCGACAAGTCATAATCATTGTCAGCAATTTCCTGCTTATCCACCAAGAAACTCTGCTCCGTTCTTTCGCGAGTTTCCTCGTTATCTTTATGATGGAATCTCTCAATAATATCCGGAATGTCATTTTCCTCAATTGGCTGACGCTTATCATCCAATGAATGACCATCTGCTTTCATATCGTAAAACCAAACTTTTTCGGTACCCCCGGCATTTGTTTTCGTAAAAATCAAAATGGCGGTAGACACCCCTGCATACGGCTTAAATACACCGGATGGCATGGAAATAACACCTTCCAAGTATTGATTTTCCACCAATTCTTTACGTAGATTTTTATGAGCCTTTGAAGAACCAAACAAAACACCATCTGGCACAATGCAGGCACATCTGCCACCTACCCGAAGCAGACGAATAAACAGTGCAACAAACAACAATTCAGTCTTCGTTGTACTAGTAATTGCAGACAGTGATTCACTAATATTTTCCTTGTTTAATGTTCCCTTAAAAGGTGGGTTGGCAAGGACTAAATCGTAGGTATCTTTCACCATGTAATCTTTTGACACACTATCCTGCTTATTCAACTGTGGATTCGTAACCGAATGAAGCATCAGATTCATGCAGGACAAACGACACATAGTTTCATCCGTATCAAATCCTGTAAATGTTTCCGTTGCATATTTCTTCCATTGCTCCTCGGTCATTTTGCTTCCATAATGAGTTCTTATGTATTCTGCCGACGAAATCAAAAAACCCGCCGTACCACACGCCGGATCACAAATTTTCATATCCGGTGTTGGCTGCATAAGATTTACCATCATATCACGAATATGTTTTGGTGTTCGAAATGCACCAAGCCGCCCAGCAGAATTTAATTTTCCAAGCATATGCTCGTATAAATCTCCCTGCATATCTAAACCTTTAATGTCATTTTCAAAAAGGTCGTCCAGTCCAATAATAACTTTTTGTAATGCCAGTGGTTCATTGATTTTAAATGTTGCATGTTTCAAATATCTTGAAAACGCAGAATTTTCATCCTGATTCAAATTAATTAAAAAAATAAAGACATGTTCAACAAAATGCTTGTGGAGTTCTCTGGCTTCCATTCCTTTAAAATTTCTCCATCGCAACGCTTGTTCTTCTTTAGAATCTCCAAAAATATGTTTCTGTGGTTCTCCTGAAAGCAGTTCAGCAGTTTCAATATCTGCCTCGCGCTCATCAAGTTGTTTTGCAAACATAAGATATGTTAACTGCTCAATGACTTCGGTCGGCTGTGATACTCCTCCCGCAATGACATCAAGCCATATTTGCTCAATTTTATTTTTTACTACTGCTGGTAACATATTTTCCTCCTCACGTGTTCTTTCGCTTTACTCGATTTTTATACTACTATATTAACGATTTTTAACAGTAACGTCAATTATTACTTCATTTTCGTCGCAAGAGTATTAGCTTGCGTTTACATAGAAATCCTTTGCGGAAATCTCATGAGGAGGATTGTGCTTATGCTTACAACGGAACTCTTTATAGCCATAATCAGCTTATGTATTACTTGCTTTGCTCTTGGTTATACCGTTGGTTCCAAGAGCAATAATAAAACACAAGAGTAACCGCCTGGTCTGCAAACTTTGGCAGTTACTCTTGTAACCAAAAAATCAGGCTAACCGTCTATATGCGGTAGCACATTTTCTATCACTATATTAGCATCAAATTATATTTATGTCAAACATTCCTGCAAGACAATTCTCCCCCCAAAGCAACGCTTTTCCCAAACTTTCTGCCTTATGGTTGCTTTGCTTACAACTATTTTTCCATTTCATGCAACTCTTTCTTAAAAGTCCAGAAAAAAGCGTTGTTTTTCTCGGAAAAATTGAGATAAATCCGACAAAATGGGGGTGAATATGCAACGTTTTTTGGCTTTGGAGCAAGTTAGCGTTGTTTTAGCAAGTTGCCAGCCCTTCTTCCGGCGAACATGCCTTGTAATGACCGCCAGAATCCTTCCTAAGCCGTGCAGCGCCTATCTCTTCGCGATAGGCGCTCACGGGCTGCGCCACCTGTTTTGTCCCCGCCTTAAGCCGCATAAGGGATATCGCTTTGCGATATCCCTTATCACGGGCTGCGCCCTATAAAATCAAAAACCAGTGCTCCCACCCATTTTTGTGCGAGCACAAATGGGTGAAAACACTGGTTTTCAATTTTTCACGGCTTAAGCCTAACGTGCACATTTATACTGTAGGTCTTCCCAGCGGCGGTCTACTTCTGCCTGGAATTGTTCGATTAGGTGTTCGTTGCCTTTTTTGAAGAGGTGTTTGAAACGTCCCTGAACACGAAGAAAATCTTCGATTGGGAGTTTCTTCTTTGGCTCATAGGAAAGAATCCATTTGCCATGGTCTACCTCAAAGAGTGGCCAGTAGCAGGTTTCTACGGCAAGTTTACAGATGTTCATGATATCTGCTGTGTCGTAACGCCAGCCACGTGGGCATGGTGTCATTACATTCAGAAAACTTGCGCCTTCTGTGTAGATGGCTTTTTCGGATTTACGATGCAAATCTTTAAAATCCGTTGTCATTGTTGTCTGTGCAACATAAGCAACGTCATGGTCAGCAATGATGCTTGCCAAGTCTTTGCGGTTCTGCATTTTACCTACGGACTGCTTGCCAACCGGCGTTGTCGTTGTGTCCGCATACATAGGTGTTGCCGAAGAACGCTGGATACCGGTGTTCATATAGGCACCATTGTCATAGCAGACATAAACCATGTCATGTCCACGCTCCATCGCACCGGACAAGGACTGGAAACCGATGTCGTAAGTTCCGCCATCTCCACCAAATGTAATAAATTTAAATGTTTCGTTTTCCGGCAGTCTGCCGCGTTTTTTCAAAGCACGGTAAGCAGTCTCAACACCACTCAATGTGGCACCTGCATTTTCAAATGCATTATGTATATAACTGTCTTCCCATGCGGTGTATGGATACATAAAAGAAGAAACTTCAAGACATCCGGTCGCATTACCAATGACTGCGTGGTCTCCCTCATGCAGAGCACGAAGTACGGCACGTACAGCGATTGTTGCACCACAGCCGGCACACATACGATGTCCCGGAGCCAATCTCTCTGGTTTTTCCATCATAGTTTTTAAACGATAATCACTCATACTATCCTCCGTTTATCCTCTCAGTCTGATATACTGGTACTGTTCTACTGTCTTGCCATTTTCAATCATATCCTCTAATTCCGCGAATACATCTTTTACATCTTTGATGGTAAAATCACGTCCGGCCAGACCGTATATGTAATTTACTGCTTCAATCATAACTTTATTTTTGAACAAGGCTGCCGGCACCTCACTGCCAAGCGGTCCGCCATTGCCATTGTAGCTCTCACAACGGTCCATAACAGCAACTGCTTTGCAATTTGCTAAAGCTTTTGCAATTTCCTCTGAAGGGAATGGACGGAATACACGAAGTTTGAGTACACCGACTTTTTTGCCTTCTGCCCGAAGTTCATCCACAGCCTCTTTCGCAGTTCCTGCTGCCGAACCCATAATCAACATAATGTAATCGGCATCTTCCGTTTTATATTCCTCAAAAAGTTCAAAACCACGTCCGGTCAGCTCTTTGTATTTTTTGGCAACTTCCTTGATAACTTCTTTTGAATTTTCAAGAGCCACTTCCTGATTTTTCTTTGCCTCCATTGCATAATTGGAAACAGAATACGGTCCTACCGCAATTGGTTTGCCGGGATTTAACAAAAATTCTTCCGGATGATACTCACCAACAAAATCTTTGACCGCTTCATCTTCCAAAAGCGTAATATTTTCCACAGCGTGGCTTGTAATAAATCCATCCTGGCAAATCATAACCGGAAGATGTACTCTCGTATCTTCGGCAATCGGATATGCCTGAATAAAGTTGTCATAAGCTTCCTGATTATTCTCTGCATAAATCTGAATCCAGCCGGTATCTCTTGCGCCCATACCATCGGAGTGGTCGCAGTTAATGTTAATCGGACCGGATAATGTACGGTTTACCAACGCCATAACAAGTGGTAGACGATTCGATGCGGCAAGAAGAAGTTCTTCCCACATAAGTGCGAGTCCTGCAGAAGAAGTAGCCGTCAAACTTCTCGCACCTGCTGCCTCGGCACCAATCGTTGCACTCATGGAAGAATGTTCACTCTCCACCGGGATAAACTCGGTATCCATCTCACCATTTGCAATATAGGTAGAAACCATCTGTGGAATCTCCGTCGAAGGAGTAATTGGAAATGCCGGCATGACATCCGGATTAATCTGGCGGATTGCATACGATACCGCTTCATTTCCTGACATACGTTCTTTAATTGCCATTAGATATTTCCCTCCTTCATCTCAATTGCGCCAAATGGGCATACTTTAGCACAAATGCCGCAGCCCTTACAATGGTCATAGTCAAATTCGCCACGCTTTCCATCTTTAACCGGAATACTGCAGTCCGGGCAAACCGGGGTGCAGAGCAGGCATTGTTTACATTTATCTGCAACATAAATCGGGGTATTCGTGCGCCACTCACCGGTATTAAAAAGTTTTGAAGTGCCACCCGCAAAAACCATCAAGCCTTCTGTCAAATCCTGATGTGGTGTTTTTTCGTTGATTTTTGTAACATCTGTTCTCACGCCATTGCCTCCTTATCTTTCTGAATATCGATGGAAACAACGTCAAAGGCACGCTCCAACGCTTCCATATTACCGTCAATTACTTCTGGTTTTTTTGCAAATTTATGTTCATAAGAAGCTCTCATTTCATGAATAAAAGTCTCTTTTTCCATTACTTCACTGACCGCTACCGTTGCTGCTAACATCGGTGAATTCGGAAAATTCTTTCCTAATGTCTCCACGGAAATATGTCTGGCATCAATCGCATAAACACGACCTTTGTAGCCATTGAGTTTCGGAATCATGTCCTCTCTCTTTTTCGGTGTATTAATAATAATTGCACCGGTTTCCTTCAAACCGGCTGTCACATCAACCGAATCCAAAAGCGTCTCATCTACAACTACCACATAATCCGGGTGGTAAATGTTTGAATGTACGCGAATCACATCGGAACTGATGCGGTTGTACGCCGTAATCGGTGCTCCCATACGCTCCGGACCATATTCCGGAAATCCCTGCACGTTCTGACCCGTTTTGAACGCTACATCCGCAAGCAAAAGTGCTGCCGTCTTGGCACCTTGGCCGCCGCGGCCGTGCCATCTGATTTCGATACCGTTCTTCATCGTTCTCAAATCTCCTTCTATCCTTCATCCATTGGGTGCAAAATTTTCTCAATAACGTTTTGACCCAGCATATCCTATTATATCGTAGGAAAAACAAATGTAAAGCGAAAATGTTTAATTTTGTTCACTTTTGAAGTGAATTATTTTCATTATCTGTTTTTTTCAACTTTCTCCGGGCAAACAGTTGGAACAAGCCCCCATTTATGTTATACTGCTAACAGAAACATTAAAGGAGATTGGATTTCATTGATTAAGCGATTTTATGTACCAACTTCCAAACTAGAAGAGGGCATGCAGATTGACCAGGTTATCAAAGACAGACTGGACCGTACACTCATTGCCCGTGGCTCTGCTTTGGATGCTTATTTGATTGAAGGCCTGAAAAAACGAGGCATACACGGAGTATACATAAAGACAGGTGAGGAAGACCCGGAGGAAAAACCGGAGGAAGAAACACTCACCCCTTTTGTACGCAATAAAATCGAAAAATACCGCACAGAAGATCCAAGAAAAGTTTATTTATCAGAGAGTGTTAAAAAACGCGTGTCCGAGGGAATCCAGTATTTATATAACAATTCAGACTCACCGGAATTCACAAACACTTCCGCAAAAATTACAAATGACTTAATTCACGCCATTGACCACAACGACGCTTTGGCGGTTGATATCAGTGCACTCAAAACAAGCGATGAATATACGTTTAAGCACAGTGTGGATGTCGCTACCATCTCCATGATTATTGCCAGAAACTTGGGCATGTCAAGCAAAGATGTTTATAATATCGGTATCGCCGGACTTTTACACGATATGGGAAAATCAAAAATCCCATCCGAAATTTTAAACAAGCCGGCTCGCTTAACCGATGAAGAATTTGCTATTATGAAACAGCACTCCGAGCTTGGCTATAACATATTAAAAGAGAAAAAAGAATTTCACGGTGCCATTTCGCTTGCCGTGCTGCAGCATCATGAAAAAATGAACGGAACCGGATATCCATTTGGATACGCTTCCGATAAAATTGTACCTTATGCAAAAATTCTGTCCATTGCGGACGTTTACGACGCTCTAGTAACCGAGCGTCCTTACAAAAAATCATTTTCCCAGCGCACCGCCGTGGAAATGATTATGTCAATGACCGCCGAGTTAGATATCACTGCCATGCGCAGTTTCATGGAGAGCGTCATTCTCTATCCGGTTGATACAACGGTTTCACTGAGCAATGGCGAACAGGCCCGCGTTGTCGAAAATAAACCAAATGCCGTCCTTCGTCCCACCGTCGTAGGACTAAAGAGCGGCATTGTTTACAATCTTTCGGAAGACTTAACCTGTGCTTCCATCGTTATTCAATAGACACGATTTTATTTAATCCACCATACGAATACTTTCAATGACCGGCTGGTCTGCTTTTTCAATCGTTCCGTTACCGTCAGTCGGAGTGGCATCTTCACAAATCTTATCGACAACTTTCATTCCCTTTGTCACTTTTCCAAAAGCAGCATACTCACCATCCAAATAGGTTGAATCCTGATGCATAATGAAGAACTGGGAACTTGCGCTGTCCGGGTCTGACGAACGCGCCATGGAAATCACACCTCTTTTATGAGATATGTTATTCTCTACTCCATTGGAAGAAAATTCACCTTTAATCGTCTCATCTGAACCACCGGTTCCGTTTCCTAACGGATCACCGCCCTGAATCATAAAGCCGGACATAATGCGGTGAAATGTCAAACCATCATAAAACTTTTCATTCACCAATTTGATAAAGTTTGCAACCGTAATCGGTGCCGTATCACCGTCTAACTCCACCTCAATCGTGCCATAATCTTTCACTTTAATTTTTGCATGATGCTTACCTTTTGTATCCGTTGTTTTTGATTCCGGCTCTTTTGTTGCCTCGGCTGTCTCCGTAGCTTTTGGGGCCTTTGTCGCCTTTGTCTCGCTCGTCGTATCGGATTTTGAACTTCCACACGCACTAAGCCCCATTACAAGAACTGCCAATACAAGCAGAAAACTAAATTTCTTTTTCATGTTACTAAATTCTCCTTTCAAACGTCATTGTCCCCATTATAGCGAATCGATACCTTTTATGCAAGTTCGGAAAAGCATGTTATGTTCTTTTGATTTTCCTTCTTACGTATCGTCTTCTCTATTCACTAACGATATCGCCACATAACCGGTCAGTCACAATTTCCTTGCATTTTTCTCTATGTGCCACATGAAGTGGGTGGTTCATAAACTTCTTTAACGATTCCTCATCTGCAAATTCTGCATAAAAAACAAGGTCATAGCCACCGGCAAAATTGCGGTTTATCTCTGCATGCAAAAGCCCCTCTATATTTCCATTCATCGTAGCCACTGACTGCTGCATAAAACGAAGGGATTCCTCCTGTGTATGCTCCTCTTTCACTTTCTCCGTGAAATTCCAAAATAAAATATGTCTTATCATCGTTTTACCTCCTTATTTCCTAACTCCCAAAAAGCGACTGCACTCGCCGCGGCTACATTCAGCGAATCAACGCCATGTGCCATCGGTATTTTGATGGTGTAATCACTTTGTTTTATTGTCTGCGGCATGAGACCTTCTCCTTCGGTTCCTAAAATGATGGCAAGTTTTTCTTCTTCTTTCAGTTTCTCATCCGCAATTGAAACCGTATCCTCACACAGTGCCATTGCCGCCGTTTTATAGCCAAGTTTGTGCAGCCTGCTCACATAGGTTTCATCATCCGGCAGAAAACTCCACGGAATCTGAAACACGGTTCCCATACTCACTCGTATTGCACGGCGATACAAAGGGTCGCTGCATGCGGGGGTCAGTAAAACAGCGTCTATATTAAGTGCCGCCGCCGAACGAAAAATCGCCCCCACATTCGTCGGATTCACAACGTTTTCCAGAACTGCTATCCGTCTTGCCATCCGGCACACACTTTCAATCGATGGAAGTTCTTTGCGATACATCGCACAAAGCATCCCTCTCGTGAGTTTGAATCCTGTGATTTTTGTCAACACATCAACCGGTGCTGTAAAAATTGGAATCTCCGGGTATTTTGCGATAAATTTCCGCCCCTGCTTTTCGATGTGCGCTTCTTCCATGAGAAATGATACCGGCTCATACCCAGCTGCCAGTGCTCTCTCAATGACAATCGGACTCTCCGCAATAAACATCCCCCTGCCATGTGCCGGGCGGTGTTTTAACTGCGCCTCTTTTTCACGTGCATAAAAATCAAGTGCCTCATCTGAAAAATCCGCAATCTTAATTATGTTTACCATCGTTTCTATGTGCTCCTTCTTATGCGTAAGTTCGAATCAGCCAGCGTAAACGCTTCTTGGTCTCTGTAATCAACACCATATTACGTGCCAACGGCTGTCCGCTTCCGCCGGCCCATTGTGCCGCTTCCTTGGCTGCTTCCTTTTCTTTTTTCTTTATCCAGCGAATCTGTTTTTTCTTTAACACTTTTTTCTGCTTTGCCGACAACCCTTTATAAAGCAGTTTGTATACACGATTGAGTTCTTTGTCCCAGATTTTGAATTCTTTGTAAGAATCTTGATTCATTTCAAGCTGCGGACCATCATACTTAAAGTTCTTTTTGCATTTGCCGTATATTTTATTATAGCTTCGAATCAATGTCACCTGTCTTTTGCTCTGCTTTTTCACCGCCGCCGATGCAGGAACCGCCATAGAAACTGCAGCCGTTGTAATTAACATCGTAAATATCATAACATATGTGATTATTTTTTTCATAAGTCAAGCACTCTCCTTTTTCTATTGATATTTCTTCTTTTATCATAGAATGTTATGTGCGTGACGTCAAGGTCAAGTGTTTGTTGCATGCCAAACGGCAGCCTATTACAGACTGCCGTTTGCTTTCCCTCTCTGTTTGCCTTCGTCTTTCCCTTTCGTGTTTACCCTTGTGTTCACATATCCTCCTGTTATGTCTTTAGCCGTAACACAAATCTTACCCGAACTTTTTACAAATAGCAACCACTTTGGCACAAGCGGTAAAAAAATTACACAAACGGTAAAAATATTCTTTTATGCTTCTTTGTTTTTGTGTCAAAATATGCTACAATAAGGAAAATTTGTAAAACTTTTGGATTATAAGGAGATTAACTTTGAGAATTGCGATTGTGGATGATGATATACAAATGTGTGAACAACTGAGCACTTTGTTAAATGAATTTCTCGGAGATTCTTCAGAAATATCGGATTATCGAAGTGGCGAAGAGTTTCTGACCGCTTGGGAGACTGCGGATTTTGACCTTATTATTTTAGATATTTTTATGGACAAACTGACCGGCGTGGATGTTGCCCGTAAAATCAGGGAACGAGACAGCAATGTAAAAATTGTTTTCAGTACAACGAGCAATGAATTTGCCAGTGAAAGTTATGAGGTAAATGCCTGCTATTATCTGCGCAAACCATTTGGGCGTGACAAAGTAAAGGTTATGTTAGACCGGCTTAACCTCGCAGAAATTGAGAAGATGCGTACGGTAAAACTTCCCGATGGCACCAGTGCCATCCTGCGCAATATTATCTATGTTGATTTTTCTTCACACCGGGTCACCCTTCACTGCAAATACGACGTTGACACAATTGTGCGGACTTCTTTTTCCGAAATTGAATCGCTCTTATGTGCCTATCCGTATTTTTCCAGCCCGACAAAAGGTATGTTGATTAATTTTTATGAAGTTGCTTCCCAGACCAATGATGTTTTTGTCATGAGCGACGGAAAAAGTATCCCAATTAGCAGACGTAAATCCAAAGAAGTTTTAGATGCCTATTTTACGTTCCGGTTTGAAATGTTACGAAATGGAGGTGGCAAATGATGCTGTCTTTTTATCGATTGGCGGAAGTCGCCATTTATTCCCTGCTGAATTTTCTTCCTTTTCTTGCCCTGGCACTTTATCCGTTCCGGCACAGTCTTCGTTTTTCGATAAAAACAACATTTTTTTTGATTGTTCTTGTGACAATTTTGCAGCTTTTTCTCGGTGCATGGGCTGCCTTTGCTCCCGGAAACAACACCGGAACCATCAGTGCAGTAAGCACCATCCTGTATGCTGCTTTTTATTTTCTTGCCATAAAAAAACACTTTGGCAAAACGTTTTTTACACTTTTAATGATTTCAAATCTTGCGAACCTCGCTGTAATTTCATCAAAGACCATAGAAAATCTTTTCTTCCCTGACCTCGCCGTACAAAATTACCGCTGGTCTTTTTCTCTCATGCTTGCTGTGGTAGAAATAATTCTTGCTATTCCTCTGTTTTTCTATATGAAAAAAGTGTATACACCGGCAGTAGAAAAGGAGCCATCCGGCTTTGAGTGGCGGTATTTGTGGATAATTCCTGCCACCTTTTATGTGATGTGGTATTATGCGTTCTACGGAAATGCTTCCAAATCAAGTCTTGAAATTGCCCTGCGTCCGAAAAATACGCTGTTTTTATTTATTATCAATGTCGGTGCCATTTTCATTTACTATGTCGTTACACGCCTGATTTTGGAGCAGACCAAAACCCTCCTGCTGACTGAACGCAACCATGAATTGACCATGCAGACGGTACAATACGAAAATTTGCAGGAGAAAATCACAGAGGTGCGCCGAGCCAAGCACGATGTCCGCCACCATATCACACTTATGCAGGAATACCTGAATACGAGAAACTATACTGCTCTAAGTGAGTATCTAAAACAGTACAGAATGAGTTTACCAGACGATACGCCGGTACAGTTCTGCGTAAATCCTGCCGCCAATGCCGTACTTGTATATTTTGCACAACAGGCCAAAGAGCAGGGTATTACCTATCTCGTAAAAACAGAAATTCCGGAAAAAATCAACATTCCGGAAACCGACATTTCGGTTCTCCTCGGCAACCTGTTGGAAAACGCTGTAGATGCCTGCAAATCGGAACAAACACCGGACAAAAAAATCATCGTCCGCGCAAATACTGACGGCGGCTCACTCTGTATCACCGTAGATAACACTTTCACCGGAACGCTTGCACATACCCCAGATGGGAATCTTGTTTCCACCAAACATAAAGGGCTTGGGCTTGGAACCCGCTCCGTAAAAAATATTGTGAACCAGCATGGCGGCATATGCCGGTTTGAAGCGAAGGATGGGATGTTTTACGCTTCTGTGCTGTGCCAGATAGGGGAGTGAGGGGGGCTAACAACTTGAGGCACTTTTATATATCCCACTTTCTTGCTCTCATCAATATAATCAATCGTCCGCATATTATGAAGTCTTTCTGCGAGTTTAATAAGAATGGCTTCCTCTGTATTTTTGTGTTCAATCTGTCGGACTATTTTTAATACGCCATTCGGCAACTCATTTGCCAAATTAGTATCATTTCCTTTTTCCTTCACATCACAAAACAATCCTGCCAGAACCGTATCACGCTCAGCACCTAATTCTGCTAACAGTATTGCAACATTTATAGGGTGTGTAACGTATTCCTCTCCCGAATATCTTCTTTTCCCATTATACGCCTTGCATGCCGTCAAATAAACATCATGTAATACCTTATCTTCAATTTCAATATCATTTTTTTCTATCGTTTCTTTTAATACCTCAAATAGCTTTTCTTTAGAGGTTCCTACCTCTGTTGTTTTCAAGAAAATCGGCTCCATATAACTACCTCCTAGACATTTAAATTGTAATTTCATTGCTCTAAGAAGTGATGGTGGGAAACCAAACTCTCTACGAAATGATTGTGTAAAAGCGCTATGTGACTTCCATCCGTATTTCACAGCTACATCAATGAGACGCATTCCGGAACTAATATCATCGCATGATTTAATCAGCCTCCTCCTGCAAATATAATCCATTACCGTTTGATTTGTATAGGATTTGAAAATACGAATAAAATGACATTCGGAATATCCTACTGCATCCGCCAACTGCTTTACACTCAAGTCCTCTTCAAGATGTTCTTCAATATACTGTATGATTTGATTCATAACCATCACCTTCCATTCCACGTGGTAGTTATACTATAAAACAAATTGCTAGCGTTTGCTGTTTCTAAATTGCTGTTTTCATCTAAAATTCTGGCATATTAACAAATACTATTTTTTCTCCATCAGCAATTCCTGCATATATATCATGATTTTTACAGCCAATTTCTAAATAATGTTTTACCACATACTTTGATGTAAATGGCATTTCTAAAGAATTCAATTCTGACAAGTCAAACCACCTGCTGATTCCTTCACTCGAATGAAAATTGACATCAACTTCGTCTTTAAGGTCTGCAAAAAAATAATAATTCTGTCTGATTTCTCCGTTACATCTTCGTAATGTTACATACCGCAGTTCCAGATGAGATAAATCTTTTTCCGCAAGTTCTAATTCTTCATTTAATTCCCGCAACACGCATGCTTTTGCATCATTTAATTCTTCCGGTTCAAAATGTCCTCCAGCAGAGCCTATCCACATATCGTTAACAACTCTGCTGCCCTGTCGATACAAAAGCAGCGCCTTATCACCTTTAAAAATGTACAATGATGTCATATTTCTTAGTTTTGCCGTCACACTATCACCCTCCAGTTATTGTCTTTATTACTATTTTTAATTAAAGTAGCATACCAAGCATATTGGGTCAAGAATAAAACTACCTCTACACCAAATATTTTTCCACCAGTTCTTCAACAATCTGAGAATTCAAAACTGTCAACTCTGTTTCAAAAGTAAGTATCAAACGTTCTCCCAGATGGATTCCATTTCTCTGATATGATTCTATTTTCTTTACAGCAGATTTGGCATACTCCGGTTTATCCATCATACCTTCATGCTCCCAGTAAATTTCTTTCCGCGTTTTTTTCGATAAAAATGTAAAATCCGGGTATACCGTACCATATCCTTTCAAATATAGGGGTTTTTCATACTGATATAAAATGTTGTTTCTGTAGAAATAATCCGCAAGAATCTTCTCTGACTTTGACCTGACACGCTCACCTTTTTCTGTCACAATTTCAGCGGTTCCCTCGTAAAATTCTTTGCCATGATATTCGCTGTCATACCACCGAGCAAGTTCTTTCTCCCATATTGGCTCAATCGGTGTAACTAATAACTGCCTTTGTGTATGCATCGATGTATAAATCTTTTCAATTTCATCATCGGAATAGTCCCTCGTTATCCTTTCTATCTGCCGAAGTCTTGCTTTAGCTTTTTTCAGCACACTCTGATTATACTTCTTTTGAGCAAGCAGCTTTGGCAGTTCGGAATCTATTTTTGAAATATAAGTTCCTTCATTATCTTCTACACAATGGTAATATCGAACCTTATTTTTGTCTTTCGATATCCGCAGATTTCCTTCCGGTACAGATTTCAATTCGTTCTCTACCTTGCTGCAAATCATTTCTAATTCTTTTTGCTCCTTTAATAACAATTTTTTCAATCCTTGCATTTATCCACCTCTTCCATATGACTTTATTTACAAAATACTTAAATCCAGTCAACTCATATATCTATTTTTGTTGACCTTTTTTCGCTTTTCTATTATTTTAGTCAACTATTTTATTAACTAAAATGACTTGTTTGGGAAAAAATATGATTCCAGTCAACCATTTTACACTCAAAAGTTGACCGCCATCGCAAATATGCAAATTCCAGTCACCCCATCCCCCCAAAATGGTTGACCGCCATCGCAAATACTCAAATTCCAGTCACCACATCCATCCAAAATGGTTGACCGTAATACAGAAAATTAGAATCTAAGTCACCTAAGACCAAAATATAGAAAAACACCGGGAACATTCCTGTTCCCGATGTTGTAATAATCTTGTTTCCAAAAACTAACGTTTGGAGAACTGTGGTGCACGACGAGCTTTCTTCAAGCCGTATTTCTTTCTTTCCTTCATACGTGAATCACGAGTAAGGAATCCGGCCTTTTTAAGAATCGGTCTGAAATCAGCATCTGCCTCATTCAAAGCACGAGCGATACCATGACGGATAGCGCCTGCCTGACCTGTGAAACCGCCACCTTTAACAGTAACTTTTACATCGTATTTGTCAGCAGTGTTTGTAGCTTCCAAAGGCTGACGAGCGATGATTTTCAAAGTCTCAAGACCAAAATAATCGTCAATATCTTTTTTATTAATTGTCACTTTACCGGTACCTGGTGTAAGGTATACACGAGCGATACTGGATTTTCTTCTTCCTGTTCCGTAAAATGTTGAACTAGCCAATGTTATCTCTCCTTTCTACACCTCATTAAATGTCCAATGTTTCCGGTTTCTGTGCTGCATGGTTGTGCTCCGGTCCTGCATATACGTGCAGTTTCTTAAGCATCTGGCGTCCCAAAGGTCCCTTTGGAAGCATACCCTTTACAGCGTGAGTAATTACAAATTCCGGTTTCTTCTGCATCATTTCTCTCAATGTAGCTTCTTTCATTCCGCCTACATATTCAGAGTGATGATAGTAAATCTTCTGATCCAGTTTCTTACCTGTAACCTGAATCTTCTCTGCATTTACTACGATTACATAATCGCCTGTGTCAATGTGCGGTGTGTAAGTTGGTTTGTTTTTACCTCTTAATACATTCGCAACTTCTGATGCAAGACGTCCCAAAGTTTTTCCTTCAGCGTCTACAACATACCATTTTCTTTCCACTGTGGATGGACTTGCCATAAAACTTTTCATCCTTGGAATCCTCCTTATTTAGTTCTTGCTTACTAGGTTTTGCAAAACAAAACTGGTTCGGCTGTTTTCCTTGTTACATGCGTATTCTCGTTACCGGGGCATGGAACGACAAAACACGCCATACTCGTATAGTATACGATACCAAAGTGCCTCTGTCAAGATTTTTTTCTTGACGCAGACCATTTCTTAAGGCCATAATAAAAACAGTATAAAAAAATGAAATAAATGCAACACTTTGACACCAAAATCAATCTAATTATTAGCTGTGAGGGATTTCACAGAGAACTGTATACAGTATATTCGCACAAATGTGCAGATTGGAGGCACCCGTGACAAAAACAGACTGGATTTTCGTACAGCAGGCAAAAAAGGGCGATTCCCATGCTTTTGCCAGACTTTACGAAATCTATTACAAAGACTTATACCATTTTGCCCTTTATTATACGAAGGACAGTATAACCGCCGAGGACGCCGTCAGTTCAGCCGTTTTAAAAACATTTGAGCAATTACATAAACTGCGGAAAAACGATGCGTTCAAGAGCTGGCTGTTCCAGATTACGGCAAACGAATGTAAAAAATTATTAAAACAAAAATCCATTTATTTGAGCGATGCGTCATGGCAGGAACCGGCTGCCGCCGAAGATGGCTACCTGACACCGGAAATTCAGGACGAACTTTCACAGCTAAGTGAGCCGGAACGGCGCGTCATCACCTTATCCGTGTTTGGCGGCTATACCAGCAGAGAAATCGCGGGCATCCTAAAAAAACGGGAAGGCTCCATCCGTTCCATCAAAAGCCGGGCACTTGCAAAACTCCGCGAGAAAAATGCGGACTTATAAACATAAGGAGGTCAATTATGAGCGATAAAAATTTTGAAGAAAAACTCAAACAGCATTGGCGCGAAGAAGCGGATTCCATTCCGGTTCCGGATTCTCTGCACCCTGCAAAAATAGAAGAAATGATAGATAAAAAAATGGAAGTTCCTAAAAAACGCACCCACAAAAAATTGTATGCCGGCATTACTGCGGCAGCTGCTTGTCTTGCGCTTCTTATTGCCGGCACAGCCTATTACTTCAACACCGGACGGCAATCAGAAAAAGGAACCCCTGTTGCCAATTCGAAGCCAACCACCTCGGACCGACACGAGTTTGTCGGCAATACCAGTTATTCAGAAATTTATAGCCTGATTCAAAAATATCATGACAAGCAATCCATGTCCGATATTGCCGCAGAAGATTCAGCATCCACCGGAGCAAAATCCTCGACAGGAGCTGAAGACACAACAGCCACCCACGACTATTCAGAAACGGATCTTCAAGTAAAAGATGTCATGGAAGGCGACATCGTCAAAACAGACGGTTCCTTTATCTATACCATGTTAAATAACAACAATTGTGCCAAAATCCGCATATATTCTGTGGAGGGAAAAACTATAGAATTAGTTAAGCAATTTACCCTAAAAAAAAGATGGGTAGAGGAATTGTATTTAGAAAACAGTAAATTAATTATACTTTCCTCAGACAGCATTGAAGATAATTCAAATGCCACTTGCGGCGTTGCTGATGATTGCATTACTTTGAATGAAACCACCTATATAGATATTTACGATGTCAGTACACCGCAAAATGCAAAAAAAATCAAAAGCCTGTCGCAAAGCGGAATTTATAAAACTTCCCGCTTTACAAATGGATATCTCTACACCTTTTCTGCCCACCTAATCATGGGTGAATGCAAAAGCGAAAAAAAGATATCTGAATATATACCTTCCGTAAACGGCAAAACAATGAAGGAAAATAAGATACAAAAAATTGTAGATGACCCTGTAAATAGTTATGTTGTCATGACAAGTGTAAATCTTACCAAACCGGATAATTTCTCCGACACCGCGGCCGTGCTCTCAGATTACACCACATACTACATGAGCACATCCCATTTATATCTTGCCAACACCATTTACGAACAATTTTTATGGAACAGCAGCACAAAAACTGCCATCAGCAAATTTGAATACAAAGACGGCGCATTTTCCTACCAAACAACCAAAAAGGTAAAAGGCCAAATTAATGATTCCTATTATATGCATGAATATAAAGGAAATTTTGCTTTCGTCTACACCGACTGGAAAAACGAAACATCGACCAATGGTATCTGCATTTTAGACAAAAACATGAATACTCTTGGCAAAATTGATAATTTAGGTAACGACGAAACCATTTATGCATCGTATTACATTGGTTCCATGGCATACTTTGTCACCTACCGCCAGACAGATCCGGTATTTGCCGTCGACATCAGCAATCCGAAAAAGCCGGTTGTTAAAGCAAAATTAAAACTGCCGGGCTTCTCCTCTTACCTTCATTCCTTCGGCGAAAACCAACTGATTGGCGTTGGAATGGCAGGTGGTGATGATGATAAAGTAAAAATTTCTCTCTTTGCCTTAGGAGAAAATGGTTCCGTGACCGAACAGACAAAACTGCTCCTGCCAAAATATAGCGAAACGGAAGCAGGCAGTAACCACAAATCGGTTTTCATTGATGAGGAGAGGAAGCTTGTCGGCTTTGCCACGATAGCTGACACCACACTGCGCTACAAGCTCTATCATTTTGATGGAACTGAATTTAAACAGGTATTAAATGTTCCAATTAAGGAAATGTCAAACACACGAGGTATACGAATCGGCAATTACTTCTATGTCGTTGACAACGCAAAAAAAATCCATGCTTACGATATGCAAACATGGAAATAAAATCTTTATTTAAGGTACTTCGCGGATTTCTACAAGTACCAATCCTTCCGGCGGGGCCGTAGGCCCCGCTTTTTTACGCTCTCCGGTAGAAAGTGCCTGTTTGACATCCGCTAAGCATCTCCTGCCCTCACCGATTTCAACCAGCGTGCCGGCAATAATCCGAACCATATTATATAAAAAGCCATTCCCGCGCACACGAATTCGAATCACTTCACCGCCATTGCACCCCATTGCCTTTTGCTTATCAAGGGATACCTCGTAAATAGTTCGAACTTTTGATTTCACCTGACTGCCCGCTGAACAGAACGCTGAAAAATCATGCTCACCGACAAGAAGGGCTGCCGCCTCTTTCATTGCCTCAAAATCCAAAGGATGATATACATGATACGAATACCGGCTGTATGTGGGAAGATTGATTTTCGTATTTAAAATTGTATACTCATACGTTTTTTCTGTATTGCGGTATCTTGGATGATAATCCGATTCCACCTCATCTGACTTTTGCACCCGGATATCTTCCGGCAGATAATGATTGAGACCAATCGCAAATTTTTCCGCCGGAATCCGGCTGTTTGTGTCAAACACAGCGATATTTCCATACGCATGCACACCGGAATCCGTGCGGCTCGCTCCGATTATCTCAATGTCTTCTTTCAGCCATTTTTGCAATACGGTTTCAATTTTACCTTGGATCGTATCAGCAGTATTGCCCTGCTTTTGCCAACCGCTGTAGCGTGTGCCATCATATTGTATTGTTAATTTATAATTGTTCATTGAAGTCCTCGTTTCTATTTATGGTATATGTGGTTATTATCATATAATGTTCTTTCCGGAAAAACAAGCAGCAGCTTCGAATGCGTAAAGTTTGAATTAATGATAAAAAATATCAATAAATCATCTTGACAAATTAACGGAGTTAGTTACAACTACTTGCCGAGCACTGTCGAAAACACGCGCTTTTTTAAAAGCTTAAATAAGATATTGAGCAAAAACATACGTTTGGTAAGTTACGCCTAACCCAGTAAAACAGGGCGTTTGGAGAATTTTGGGGGTTGCCATTTTAGATGAATTGTATTAAAATTAAGCCATACTTAAATCAAAAGGAGGTACTTTATAATGGCATATGTTATTAGTGATGATTGCGTAAGCTGTGGAGCTTGTGCAGGTGGATGCCCTGTAGGAGCAATTTCTGAGGGTGAGGCTCATTATGAAATTGATGCAGATAGCTGCATTTCTTGTGGAGCTTGTGCAGGAACATGCCCATCCGGAGCAATTTCTGAGGCTTAATTTATGGTTGAAACAACTATAAACAAAATTAGCAGCCAGTTTGTTGATGAATGACAGACTGACTGCTTTTTTTCGTTATGAATCAGTAATAAAAAATTACAGCTTGTTTTTATAGAAAGAGAGTGTTATAATCGGTGCGTACTTAAGCGAACGGCAGTCATTCTGCCTGTATCGCTGAATATATCATATAATGGAGGTAATAAATATGGCAGCAACAATTAATAAAGATATGATAATCGCAGATATGCTTAAAATTGATCCGGGCATTGCAGCAATTCTTATGGCATCAGGAATGCACTGCATCGGATGTCCTTCTGCACAGGGAGAGACATTGGATGAAGCGGCTATGGTTCATGGCATGAATGCAGATGAGCTTGTTGTAAATGTAAATGAGTATCTGGCCAAGAAAGAGGCATAATAGAACTGTTTTCATAGTAAACAATCATAAAAAAAGCCATTGCTTTGATAGGTTGCCCGAAAGATTGACATTGGGGCAGTCGCTTATCAGTTAAGCAATGGCTTTTGATGTTTATATCCGTCATTTAGAGGGTGCCAAGAACTTGAACAGCGCGGTCGGCGATCAAAACTTCACAATGTTCTGCGAGAAACTGCGGAGCAGCATGATTGTTCGGACAAGGTGTACCGTACTTGGCTGCAACACCTTCAGCGCGGGCAAAGTGGTCATGGTCCTAAATCCC
>OGEU01001067.1_pt1 | contig 24646 bp, 15 predicted proteins | sample 1570651 | NCBI WGS metagenome assembly OGEU01 (sample SAMEA2582129, study PRJEB24529) | metagenome | biome: Human gut stool | place: China | collected 2011 | reverse complement strand
ATGGAATCCGGCGCAGAACATGAGCGTCTACTCAATAAAATGCACCTTCTATTGTGAATTTGACGAAAGCATAGTTCCGTTCCTGTCGTTAACAAAAGTTAACATTTAATAAACGTCCGTTCGCGTTTTAAATACCAAAAATGAAAAAGTAAGTAAGAAAAAGTTGTTGGGCAAGCGCTGAAATTCCGCGCCTAACAGTATTTCTATGTGCACTTTTTACAATTTCAACAAAATTGTGTACTTTCCCTTGCCTTTTTCACCTTTATGTGCTAAAATTAGCACGGGTTAATCGATTTGGAATCGCTACCCCCTCCCTGTTTAATCTATTGTAACTTCTTTTTGCAATTTGTTTTGTTATATGTAGTTAACATGCAATTAACAGAATATGCTTCTGTTTTTCTTTGCTCGCTGCACGCTGAAATGACCGGAACACAAATATTGCAAGGACGATGCAACTTGACATCTGAAATTGTGGGTAATCGCTTGCACAAGTGTGGGCTATGTCTGCCTGGTGGCAGCCAACAGCGATTGTGGTTCGCACAACATTTTGGTTGGAAAGCTAATTGGGCAAGATGGCCGCTCCATTGTCGGCAATAAAAACTTCAAACCACTTTGTATGTGGTGCGTAGCCTAGAGGGTATCTGAAAAATCCCCAGCACTGTCTAATTCTACCGGGGCATCCCCGCACAATTCTCGGCTTAAGCCTAAAGCATCGCTGCGACGGCCGCGGCACATGATCAGCGTTGAGAAAATGCTCTGCAATCCACCAAGGATTGCCTGTGCTTCTCTCTTAGCCGGTCACGCGTCTCGCTCGCCGCATTGGCATTTTGAATTGCTCGGTATTGCCCAAAAGCAGCGTCTGCTACGTTACTCAACCTTGCAATACACCAAGTATTGCGGCGGTCTCGCGCCTTGCATCCGTTATCTTTTAGCGAATTTTCCAGCATTTTGGTTTATCAGAGACGCCCGAATAAATTTTGAATCTATCCGCTTATGAAGCTTCTGGCATCAGGTGTGCCGATCCAATGCCTCAAGCAAGGCGCGGTAGAGGCGGTCAAGTGGAACAATAGAACGATGTGTTGCTGATGGTAGTGATATCTACCCACTCTATTGTCTGTCCGTCTGCCTGCTAATTTGTTTGGGAATGAACGGGACGATACGTAAAAATGGCGTTGATTCTGTGCCAGGGCTTTATGTAGCCGTTATTGGGCCGGAAACAGGAGTGTTTGCCAGAAGCGGGTTTGGCCATACGCGCACATGCATAGCAGAAATGTATATCTGCTTGACAAATGAGCGCGGCAGACCACGTTTCCTGGTGGATATAAATCAATTTGAGCGGAGGTGGTGCTTAAGGGAAAGCCCAACCGGATCCCTGTGAAAGTATTTTGCTGTGCATTGAATGGAAACGCTTTGATGTGTAATCCCGGACTGTTCTGTTTGAATCAAGAGCGGCGTCATCATTGTAAGTTCCAAACCTCAAAGGGAACAACAGGGTGCTTTCGGCAAAATTACCCGGTTCGGCGCGATTGATTAGATGCATCTGAGAAAAGAGAAATGAAAGGATGTGCTTTACCAATGGAAAACAAGAAGTGGAAACGCTTCGGTTCATGTCTGATGGCACTGGCTATGGTACTGTCCGGTACCGCATTGCCCGCAAGTGCTGCGACCCCCGGCAAAGACGGGTCAGCGGAGATGAACGAAGCGTATGCCGCACACGAGTCCCTGATGCCGATCGGCCCCTCTTTCAGCGTGGCCACTCTTTTGGAGTGGACGCCGGAATCTGACCCGGACGCACGATACAGCAGGGCGAGCATTCCCATGGCAAACCGAGAGGGCGGTTTTGTCGTGAACCCAAAGGCAAATCCGGAAGCAAAGCTCATGCTCTGCTCCCTGGCTAACTCTTCCCACGACACCACCAGTTCACAAGGCACCGAGAACTTCATGAGCTGGTCCTTCAACTACTGGCAGTACACCGATTCTTTTGTGTACTGGTCCGGTTCTGAGGAGGGCCTGATCTGCTGCCCCACCGGCGAATTTACTGACGCTGCCCACACCAACGGTGTGCCGGTCGTTGCTACACTGGGCTTCCCTTGGGGATCTGGCTCGGGCTATGCGGAGGAAGTTGACGCTTTCTGCCAAAAGGCGGAAGATGGCAGTTTCCCCGTGGCAGATAAGCTACTGGCAGTGATGGATTACTATGGTTTTGATGGATACTTCTTCAACCAGGAATCCTTTGGCTGCAGTGCAGAGATTGCATCCAGGTTGGATGAGATGATCCGCTACATGCGCGCCAAGTGCCCCGACATCTTGATTAGCTGGTACGACTCGATGCTGCCTTCCGGCGGCGTATCTTACCAGAACGCGGTTAATAGCTCGAACCAGCGTTGGATGGAGCGTAGCGATGATGGCTCTGTGGGAATCAATGAGTTCTTTATGAACTACAACTGGTATATATCGCAGATTTCTACTACAGTCAGCACGATGAACTCTATTAACCGCAGCCCCTTCGATGCTTATGCGGGCTTGGATGTACAGCAAAACGGCATGAACACGTCTTTCCGTGATGAAATGCTCGTGGACGAGGATGGCAAGCTAAAGCTATCCATCGCGCTGTATTGCCCCAACTCCACGTTAGGTAACTCTGCAAACGGAGCGCAGTTCCACGAGGTTGAACAAGACTTCTATGTCAATTCTGCTTCAGATCCGCGGGTAGAAGTGGCTAATGTTTCCTCACCCACTTGGCTGGGTATGTCCCGATTCTTCGCCGACAAGACGCCGATCCTCAGCACACCGTTCGTAACCAGTTTTAATTCCGGCCACGGTGTTGGTTATTATGTGAATGGTGAACTCTCCCGTGACAACGAGTGGAGTTACCAGTCCGTGCAGGACGTTATGCCCACCTGGACCTGGATCATCGATTCTGACGGCTCGAAGCTTGATGGCGGCTATGACTTCACTGACGCCTATAACGGCGGCACTTCCATTCAGTTCTATGGTGATCTGGATGCCAACAAGGCAAACGACATCATGCTGTACAGCACCGATGTCGCTGTGACCGATGGCATGACACTGAGCCTGACGGCCAAGAACGATGATGGCAAGGCCAGGTTGGTTGCCTATTATGGCGATGACAGCACTGCCAGCTATGAGGAATGCGAAACAGTCGCTTACGATTTGACTGCCAGTGAGGCTGATACCTGGACCACCACGGTGGTAAATATTTCTGATCATGCCGGCAAGACTTTGTATGCCATTGGCTTAAAGGTGGAAAGCGATACTGCTGTGTCCGACTACCGCATCAACCTGGGCCAGCTTGCCATTTTGGATCAGGATCGCGCGGCGCTGTCCGGTCCTACTTCTGTGGCGCTGGACGAGATCCTGTATCACAACGCCTATGATGCGGAAGCACGTATTTACTGGGATGCTGTGGACGGCGCTGCTTCCTATGAGATCTACAAGGTCAACGCGAACGGGACTTCTAATCTGATCATGGAGACCCCCAACACGGCCTTCTACCTGCCTACCCTGGTTCGTGATTTTGACGAAGACGACGTGACGCTGAAAGTCGTCCCCGTTAATGCCAACGGTGTACGCGGTGAAGGCACCAAACTGATAATCGACTGGCTGTATAGCAATGAGGACTCTGAAGTCTACGAACCAAAAGAATTCGAAAACGTCTGCCTGGGGGCGACGGTAACCAGATATTCTGGCCAGAATGAGAGCGAGCCTGCCTCCAAGGCCATTGACGGGACCTCCCTGAATGGTTCCAAATGGTGTGTTACCAATGCGGAGACCGGATATATGGACATTGACATTGGTCGTGAGGTGACGGTCCGCCGCTGGCGCGTAGAACATGCCCAGTACGGTGGCGAGGATGTGTTGATGAACACCGTCGACTTTGCTCTGGAGTATAAGAATGCGTCTGGCTGGTGGGTAGAGGCAAAGCGCATCCAGCACAACACCGCCGCTGTAACGGATGTCTTGCTGGACAAACCGGTGACTGCACAGGAATGGAGACTGCGCATTTATGATGATGGAACTTCCCCCTGGGGCGGTATCCGCATTTATGAATGGCAGATGTTCGAGACCGCCGAGTTCCCCCAGACGGAGCCGGTGTCCATCCAGTTTGCCGCCGCAGAGAATGGCACGGGCGCCAATGATACCTTCACACTGAAGAACGTGCCTGCGGGCCAGACTGTCACGGTCTACACCAAATCCGGCAGCGAGTATAACAAGATCGGAGAGGCGGTTGCAGAAAGCGGCACTGTCACTATCACCGGCCTTAACTTTGGCACGCAAGAAGCCGGACGTATTTACTACACCACCACCGCCACAGGTTCCGCAGAAAGCATCAAGCTGAGCGCGAGCTTTGAGGCGGAAAATGCCGCAAAATCTGAGGCGGCAAGGGATGTTACAGCGAAAGCTTATTCACAGCCTGGCTCGGTTAGCTCTTCCAACGGTGGCGACATCTATATTTCTCTTACGGTGAATGGCCTGAGTGAAGGCGATGTGGTCTACGTTTACGAGAACGACTCTGGTGAATACACCAAAGCCTCTCTCCCGGTGGCTGCTGGCGAAACCTCGGTAATTATCCGTGGCATTCGGGTCCCGCGTGCGGGCAGTGAACTCACCCTGCAAGTAAAACGCGTCAGTAAGCTGATCTCTGATAAGTATACTGTCGAAATCCCCGCATTCCCGGAACCGACCGCTTTCTTGAACTTGGTGGCGACCAATGCCAAGGGCGAGAAACTGACCGGCGTTACTTATGGCGTTTACAACAGCAACAACGAAAAGGTCTATACTGTGACTACCGGCGAACCTGCTGAGGTTGTATTGGGGACGTACACCATTAAGTGCGAAAATGTTCCTGAAGGCTACCTGATCAACGACACGGTTGTGAAGCGCCTGGTCGTGACCGAAGGCCAGACCTACGATGTGAATGTTACCCTGCAGAGCGGTTCTGTTGAGCCAATCGTTACATCTGTTACGGTATCGCCCGCTACTGCATCTGTGGAGAAGGGCGCAACCAAGCAGTTTGCAGCTATGGTCAACGGCGAGAATATCACCGACCATTCTGTGACCTGGAGCGTGGACGGCGCGGTCTCTGAGGCGACTGAGATCGACGAGACCGGCCTGCTGACCGTTGCGGAGGACGAGACCGCAGAGCAGCTGACCGTTGTTGCGACCTCGGTTCAGGATCCGAAGGTTTCCGGCAGCGCTGCCGTGACCGTCACCGAGCCTGTGGGCGAGCTGGAACTGGTGTCCCAGAATGCGACCATCGTTGGCTACAACGGCAAAAAACTGGGCGCTGCCCAGGGCCCCGAAAAGCTGTTTGACGGCGACAAGGAAAACCCCGATACCGGCAAATGGTGCGAGGATGGCAGCAACCTGTGGGTCGCCTTTGACATTGGCGAAGAACGCAACGTCCGGCAGCTGGTCGTCTCCCACGTCGGCGTGGCGGAAACGCCGACGGCCGGCAACGGCAGCATGAACACTGCCAATTACGAGTTCTATGTGCTGAACGAAGAAAAGGTCAACGTGGACGAACTGCTGGCCATGGAGGCCGAGGAACGGAACGCTGTGCTGGCAGACGCTGCGAACTGGACAGAGTGTGCCAAGACCACCGATAACGCGGCCGATGTTACCACCAATGATCTGGGCGATGCGACCGGACGGATCTTCAAGCTGAATGTCAGCCGTACCGATACCACCGGTTGGGCTGCCTGCGTCCGCATCTACGAGGCCGAACTGTACGCTACGGCCAAGCCCACCGAGCCTGTTGTGGACAAGACCATTCTGAATCAGCTGATCGAGCAGGCTTCCGCCCGGGTGGAAGACGATTACACGACCACCAGCTGGGCAGCGTTTGCAACTGCGCTGGCCGAAGCGCAGAGCATCTCTGCCGCTGAGGATGCAAACCAGGTGACTGTCAACCATGCAGCTGACGCTCTGCAGGACGCCATGGAAAGCCTTGTGAAGCGTGCTGACAACTCGAACCTGGTCGCGGCCATCAACAGCATCAAGGAACTGGATGAAAGCAGGTATCAGCCTGATTCTTGGGCTGCCCTTGCCCAGGCTTTGGCAGAAGCTGAGAAGGTCGCCGCCAACCGTGATGCAACCGCCGATGAGATCGAAGCTGCTTATACAAAGCTGGAAGCTGCTTACAAGGCACTGGCGCTCCGAGCAGATATGACTGCAATTGATGATATGATCTCCAAAGTGGAGGCCATGGATGCGAACGCTCATACTGCAAAATCCTGGAAATTGGTTGCCGATGCATTGGAGGCCGCAAAGACGGTCGCCGCCAATGAAAACGCTACCCAGGAGGCTGTAGATGCAGCAGCACGGACGTTGCAGGCCGCAGCGGCGGCATTGGTAAAGGCTGGCGATGCCACCGAGTTGAATGCTTTGGTTGAAGAAACCAAGCAACTTGACCTGAGCAAGTATACTGTGGAGAGCGCGAACGCTATCCGCCAGGCAATTTCTGATGCGGAAGCTGCTATCGCAGGCCGCGCAAGTGCTGAAGACTTGAAAGCCGCCCTTGATGCAGTGCGGAATGCTGTAAATACTGCCCAGACCAAACCTGCGGCACCGGTACAGAAACCTGCTGATACTGTGAAGGATGAACATCCCGATATTGCGGAAGGAATTGCAAACGGCACTTGGGGTGCTGCGCCTACTGCAAAGCCGAATGACGGCAGTGCAGCGGCATCTGGCAGCGGAGCAACAAGCGCGATTCCTCAGACGAGCGATAACTTCCCTTATGAAGTGCTGTCGATTCTGGCTTGCATGGCCGTGGGTGGCTTTATCGTTGCACTCTACCTGAAAAAACGCAGTGGCAATCGCTGATGTCTACGAGATGAACGTAAACTCCTAATTCTAAAACACATTATGCGCTTGATCGCAATCGACAGATTGACCAAAACTATAAGATTTAATCATATTACTGGCATATCTATCACTGTGTTTGGCAGTCAATCGGAAGGGGAATGAGGCAAGTCCTCGGTGTTGGTTGATGATTAAGGTATAACTGCAAAAGTGCCTCTTGCGGGCTTCGAACCGCAAGGGGCACTTTTGTGTCTACAGGCATGGAGGAAGACCAACAACTCGGAATTCTTGTCAAACAAAATATTGTTGTAGACAGAGGAACGAATGGTGCGCTCAACGCGTTGGTGGACTATAATCCACAGTGCGAAATAATTTTAATCAACATATAGGACCAGAAAAAGCCCTAAACGTAGCCAATGAAGCGGTTACGTTTGGGGCTTTCCGTTTCCTTAAAAGATATTAACACTTGGTTGAGGCATAATACATAATAGCAATAACTAAAACATGGAAAGGAGACGCATATGGAACTTCAAAAAGTAGCGCAAACCTATGGAAAATGGCTGACCCACCGGGAGTACAGCCCCGCCACCATCCAGAAGTACACCAAAGCCCTGGCCCGTTTTTTTGCCGATACCGGGGCAGGGGACATCCCGACCCGCGAGACCGTTGCAGCCTGGCGGGATAGCCTGACCGAAAAGGGCTATACCCCTGCCACCGTCAACGCGATGCTGGCTGCCGTCAATGATTACCAAGAGAGCATCGACAACGTGGCTGGCAAAGCTAAGCCGCTCAAGCGCCAGCGCAGGATCTTCGCCGACCCTGGCCGGGAACTGACCCGCGCCGAGTATTTCCGCCTGCTGAATGCCGCCCGCGCCGCCGGCAACAAGCGCACCCAGCTGCTGCTGGAAGCGCTTTGCTCCACCGGCATCCGCGTCTCGGGACTGCAGTTTATCACGGCAGAAGCCGTCCGCCGGCACAAGGCGTCTATCCGCTGCAAAGGCAAATGCCGGGAGATCCTGCTGCCCGCTGAGCTCTGCCACCGCCTGACCCGTTGGTGCCAGAAACACCGCATTCATGCCGGTCCGGTGTTTCTTTCCCGTGTTGGCAAGCCTCTGAGCCGCGTAACGGTCTGGAAACTGCTCAAAGCCCTGTGCGAGCGCGCCAATGTGGCCGGGAAGAAAGTTTTCCCCCACAACCTGCGGCACCTGTTTGCGCGGACATTTTACAACCTCGAAAAAAAATATCTCGAAACTGGCGGACCTGCTCGGTCATTCCAGCATCGAGACGACAAGAATTTATATCATGGAATCCGGCGCAGAACATGAGCGTCTACTCAATAAAATGCACCTTCTATTGTAATTTTAACGAAAGCCGAATTCTGTTCCTACTATTAACAAGGGTTGATCCCTGTTGTGCGTCCGGCCGCGTTTTTTGACAAGCAAGGCACAAAAATGGACAGGCAAAAGTCGTTGGGTAAGCGGTCAAAATCCCTGCAAAAATCGGCTGCAGTGAGCCATCTGCACGCACTTTTTGAGCCACCCTGCCGGAGCTTTTGAGCCACCTCGTCGGTCACAGTGAGCTACCCTTCGCTATAATGAAGATGGCGCAGGCGACAGTCTGCGACTATTTTCAAAGCGGAGGTGCCGCAAATGACTGATTATCGAGAAATATTGAGGCTGCGTGGCTTGCAATACAGCCAACGTGCCATTGCGCGATCTGTGAGGTGTTCACGAAATACCGTAGAAAAGGTCTTAGCGGCGAGCGCTCAATTACATCTTGCTTGGCCCCTCTTCGACGACGTCACCAACGCCGACCTGGAACGGTTTCTCTTTCCAGACAAGCACAAAGCATCCAGTCAATATGCCGAGTCCGACTACCCGTACAGCCACCGCGAACTGGCCCGGTCGGGTGTGACCCTGACGCTGCTGTGGGAAGAATACTGTGCGAAGTGCCATGAGACCAGTCAGAAGCCATACATGAGCACCCAGTTTGGCGAACGGTACGTGTTACAACGGCAACTATGCGCATCCAGCACAAGCCGGGAGATGCCATGCAGGTAGATTGGGCTGGAGAAACCATTCTCCTCCAGGACCCGGTCACGGGCGAACAAAGCGCTGCCTATTTGTTTGTTGCCGTTCTGCCATGCAGTTACTACACCTACGCAGAAGCCTGCGATGACATGAAAACTGAGAACTGGCTGAATTGTCATGTCCATGCATTCGACTACTTCGGCGGCGTCGCACGGCTGCTGATTCCTGACAACTGCAAAACGGCCACGCTGTCCAACACCCGGTACGATGTGACTCTGAACCGCAGCTACCAGGAACTGGCCGAACATTACGGCACCGCAATCGTACCGGCACGTGTCCGCAAGCCGCGGGACAAGAGTTCGGCGGAGGCATCTGTCCGCTTTGCCGAAACGTGGATTGTGGCGGCCCTGCGCGACCGCAAGTTCTTTTCCTTGCGGGAATTGAACGAGGCGGTCGCCGAAAAGCTGGCTGAGTTGAACAGCCGCCCGTTCAAGCAGATGGCTGGCTGCCGCCGCAGCGCCTATCTGGAAGAAGAAAAGCCCTACATGCTGCCGCTGCCTGCCAGTGCATATGAATCGGCTGTCTGGTCGGTTGCCAAAGTCGCCAACGACTATTTTGTTGCGGATGGCAGGAACAAGTATTCTGTTCCCTACAACTTGATTGGCGAACGCGTGGACATCCGCGTGACCAAGGAGGTGTTCTACCTCGGCAGCCGCGTAGCCAGCCACCGCCGGCTGCAGACCCGGCAGCGTGATCCGCTGGTGAAGCGCGAACATATGCCGCCGGAACACCAGAAATATCTCACCTACAACGCCGACGAGTTCAGCCGCTGGGCAATGTCGGTTGGCCCCATGACCGAGAAGGTGGCCGACCACTTTCTGAAGTCCGGTAAGGCAGCCGAGCAAGGTTACAAGGCGTGTGCAGACTTGAGCAAACTGGAACAGCGGTACGGCAAGCAGCGGTTGGAGGCAGCCTGCGGCAAGGCTCTTGTGTACAGCACCGCACCCGCGCTGCGCACCATTGCCAGCATTCTGAAAAACGGCCTGGACAAGCCGGACAAGGCCGAGAGCCAACTGCCGCAGTCCAAAGCCAATAGCTACGGCATTACCCGCGGTGCGGCCTACTTCCGGAAGGGAGGCGACCGCGGATGCTGAACCAGGCAACGATGGACATGCTCACGTCGATGAAGATGACCGCTATGGCAGCGGAGTTCGCCAACCAGTTGAAAGATCCCACGTTCAATGAACTGGGCTTTAAGGAGCGCTTGGGCTTGCTGGTAAGTGCGGAATGGAACCGACGCCAGAGCAACAAACTGAACCGGTTTATCCGCAACGCACGCTTCGCCGTGCCGTCTGCCACCGTGGAAGGCATTGAATACCACGAGGACCGCAAACTGGACAAGGCACAGATGCTGCGGTTTGCCACCTGCCAGTACATTGACGAAGGCCACCACATTATCCTCAAGGGAGCCTCTGGTAACAGCAAGACTTGCCCTGCCCGCCTTTGCCGCAGATGACCCGCTGGTCGTGGTCGAGAACCTCTCCACGTTCATCTTTTCGCTGATCCGCGCGGTGGGCCTTATCCTGCTGGGGTGGGGCATCGTGCAGGTCGGCCTGTCCTTGCAGAGCCACGACCCCAGCCAGCGCAGTCAAGGCTTTTTGACGCTGGCGGGCGGGCTGGTGATTACCTTTGCCAAGGAAATCCTCGACATCATCACCGCGTGAGGGCCGCACCAAGAGGAAAGGCGGTGATGCCCTGTGGGTGAGTCATGGATCGTCAGCAACTTAAACGCCGCACTCTCCACATGGAATGACAAGCTGGCAGAAATATGGTCGTTGCTGACCGAAAGCCCGCAGACGTTCAAGGGCGGGCAGGTTTGGGGCGTGATGACCGGCATCCACAGTGCCTTACAGGCGATCGGCTATGGGCTGCTCGTGCTGTTTTTTGCTGTTGGCGTTATGAAAACCTGCGGCAGCTTTGTGGAAGTCAAAAAGCCCGAACACGCCCTCAAACTGTTCATCCGCTTTGCGCTTGCCAAGGGCGCGGTGGCCTACGGGTTGGAATTGATGCTGGCGGTGTTTTCCATTGTGCAGGGCATGGTGGAAGAATGTCCCCATGTATGCTCTGCATACAGCATCAAGTTGTCCTGCACGGTTTCTGCCAGCGCCGGATAATGTGCTTCTGCATCCGGGTCCAGACGGTTTGCAAACTGCCAACGGTGGTCGGCATCCTTGTAGTACTTGACCGCATAAGGGGTACTGCCGACACCATTGGCCCACCAGTCCGTCCAGTCACCGCGGTAAACAGGTGCATCCGTAAGTTTCGGCGCGATGGCAGCGTACAGTTCCTGCAGCGAAACCATCTCAACGCGTACTTCCTGACCGTACTTTTCATTATAAGCACGGATGGTTTCCATAATCTCGGCAGACGGCGGCGCGTTATCGCTGAAAACGCCGGACACTGCGGTTACAATGAAATCGTATGGATAACCCTCGGTTTCACATTCGGTCAGATACTTGTCAAGATTTGTATGCAGCTGATCCGAGAAGGAAGTGCCGGCGTCGGCGTCTTCACCCAGACGGTTGCGCATCATCCAGTTGACAGCGTGGTTGGGCTGAAGCCCCAGCACATTGCCCAGATTATAATGTTCGCCGTTCCAGACCAGCAACCGCTGTCCGGAAGCGTTTTCCCAGAAGAAAGCATTCTGGTTCTGGTACAGCGGATACATACCGTGGTGGCAGTGAACATTCGTGAAGAAGAACTCCACACCGTTTTCAATCATGGCGTCACGGTAGCCCATGGAAAAGCCATTGACATCGGCTGCCATGGCTGTGTGAATTTTTGTGCCAAACGGTTGCAGCTTGTCCTGCCATTTGGCCAGACGCTTGCCGAATACATCCGCATTGACAAGATCGTTGAAGTTCAGATAGTTGGCCGAAATACCGATTTTGCCTTCCTTGACAAAACGGGCGAAGTCAGCGCGGTCGTCCTCACTGGCCTGTTTCCAGAACTCCTCTACGCAGTACAGCGTTTCGCAGTTCCAGCGGAAGTCAGCATATTCCGGCTGACGCATCATCGACAGCACGGTTTTGATATAGTTGACCTGAATTGCAATAACGCGTTCCTGCAGATCCGTGTAGCCTATGTCCGTGTGGGAATGGTGGACAACATAGACCGTCTTGATGGAATGTGCCATGATAAAATACCTCCTAATATTTGATTTGCGGTTTTCGGGGGAAAGCCACAGACTTTTGAGATTGATAAAATGCCGGCGATTCTACACCGGATGTGCCACAATGCATACCGGTACAGGGCAGGAGATTCCCGCTTTTTCCGGTTTCAGACGTCCCGTCTTTTCATCCCGGCGGAAGCAGGTGATGCAGCCGCTGTCCTGATTGGCAGCCAGCAGCATATAGGATAACTCAGTTGCGAACACAGGCAAGAATGACCTTGACCTCGCTGCCGTCCGGGCTGGAAATTTCATAATCGCCGGCTGCCTGAGGAACAATACAGGTTTCGGCATAGTGCAGCTCCAGAGGAGGGAACGCATCGCTTTTGCTGCGCAGAACCGCCCGCGTACCATCAATCAGGTTCAGCATATGCACACTGCCGTTGCGATGTACCGGCAGGGTAGAAGATGTTGTAAAGCGGAATGTGTCCAGAAACTCCAGTTCATGCAGACCGGTGCGCACAACCGTTCCGTTTTCGCCGGTATAAACTTCTGCCACTGCGTTGACAAGGTTTCTGTGAACCCATTCGGTATTACGGTACCATTGGATGTTGGCTGCACCATGTTCAAGGTGGATGGGGCGCGGTTTGCCGTCAAGGTCAACACGACCCCAGTCCCACAGCTTGAATGTGAAAATATAGGGTGTAGCGCTGATTTCCAGCACCATGGTATCTGCACCGGAACAATGCACAGTGCCGGCCGGAATCAGTACATGGTCGTGCTTTTTGACAGGGATTCTGTTGACAAATTTTTCTGCCGGGAAAGGCTTGCCGCCGTTCTGGGCCGTCTGCAGGGCGTCGATCATTTCTTCCGGCTTTGTACCGGTTTTGATGCCCAGATAAACGCAAGGGTCTTTACCGGCGGCATCCAGAAGATAGTAGCTTTCGTCCTGCGTATAGTGCATATGGAAATGGCTCTGGATGTATTCGGTCAGGGGGTGAACCTGAAGCGAAAGGTTCTGACCGTGCATGGTGTCCAGCATATCAAAACGAATGGGAAATTCCTTGCCGAAGCGCGCATGAACACGGTCGCCCAGAAGCTCACGCGGGTGCGCATAGACAAGGTTGAGCGCCGGTGTTTCCACAACACAGGAACCGAAATCCAACAGCAGGCTGTTTTCTTCCGGAACACCGTCAAAGCTCCAAGCGTAGTTGCTGCCGTTATCAGGCAGGTCAAAATGTGTTTTCATCCAGTCACCGCCCCAGACACCCGGATCAAAGTAAGGCACCATGCGGAACGGCTGCGCCGCAGCTTTGGATAGTGCATCGCGGTAAGTGTATCTGTGTCTGGATGTGGGCGGTACGGAAATCAAGGCTGCGCCTCTGGATAAAAGAGGAAATTTTCTGGCACCTGTCCGCCATTTCCCGGCAATGGCCGGCGCGGACAGGCAAACGTTGCTTGAAAACTTTGGTTGGATTTTTAGCAGTATCTGCCCGGAAAATGCTGTTCCCATTGAAATTGATCTTGCGTTTCCCGGACCGTTTGACTATAAAAACGGCATCTGCCTTTTACAAGGGCTGGACAAATACGATGCACTGTACGGCTGCAATCTGCGCCGAGCATTCTCCGAAATCAGCGGCTTGTTGGAGCAAAAAATTCAATTTATCAATGATGCAGCGGCCTTTGCGTTGGGAAAAATGGCCTTTGGTCAGGCGACGCAAGCCGGGCGAGCTCTGTTTGTAGCAGTGGGAACCGGCTGCGGCAGTGCATTTGGGGTGAACGGATTTCTGGCTGAAGAAGGTACACCCGGCGTGCCGCCAAACGGATATTTTTATAATGCACCGTTTCGGGACAGCTGCGTAGACGACTATATTTCCCGGCGGGGGCTGGAAAAGCTGTCCGGCGAGATGCTGGGTGTGCCGCTGGATGGTCGTGCGCTTGCTGAACGCATCGCCGCCGGGGACGAACGGGCCAAAGCCTGTTTCCGGTGCTTTGGTGAACAGCTGTGCGATGCATTGCAGCCGCAGATCGAAGCATTCTGTCCGGACACGCTCTGCATGGGGGGACAGATTATGGCAAGCGCGGCATTATTTCTGCACCCGTTGGAAGAGCTTTGCGCAAACAAGAAGATTACTTTATATATTACACAGGATACTTCTCTGCGGACTATGCAGGGGCTGACAAGAGCTGCCAGCCGGTAGGATGAGGCGGCTTATGCCATATATCAATCTGCTTATATATCTGGAAAAATTTCAGTCCATGGAGCACTTCAAATAGGAACTCGTCGAATATCTGGATTACTACAACAACCGCAGAATCAGGGCAAAACAAAAGGGCTTGCCGCCTGCAATTCACAGACAACAAACCCTTTCGGCTGCTTGAACAATTTTTACTTCAAAATATGACCCTGACTTTTTGGGATCACCTCAAAACCGCGGATGTCCTGCTATTTATTTGGTGAAAAAACCATGTAGCTGATTGCTTTATAAAAAAGACTCGTCAGGCTTTGAAGATTCCGGAGCGGATGCCAGCGCACCTCGGTAGAGCACTTCGGAAGAAACATAACTGACTTCGGGCGCCGCTTTCGGGTGTTCTATCACAAAAAGAATCTTGGCGGCCAAGCGAGAACCGATGGTTTGCGGCTTTACATCTACGGTTGTAATACGGTCGGCAACGTTCAAATATTCGCTGTTGTTGTCAAAGCCCGTCAGTACGATACGTCCTTCAGGGTCTATCCCTTTTTCTTCAAGATAACGCTGGATGAAATGAGCAATATAGTCGCTGGCACAGACGATACCGTCCGGCATGGTTGGCAAAAAGTCCAGAAAGTGACTGATTTCCTCATAATGGGTACGAAGACCCAATGACCCGGTAAGGTAAAGACTGGGGTTTGGAATGATCCCATGCTCATGTAGTGCATCCAGAAATCCCTCGTAGCGTTCTTTGTTTGTCTGGGCATATTCTACATCGCCTATGAAACTGAGCTTTCGGCATCCATGACGGAGCAGATTGCTTGTAATCTGCCGGATAAGGTCGCGACCCTCAATAATGAGCAGATCCCCATGTAACTGGTTATAGGGGACAGAAGGAACCGTGTCCAGAAAAACCTTTGGTATAGGTAAAGAGGATAACAGCCGCAGCAAGGGCGCAGAGTACGTGTTCAGTACAATGACACCATCTACTGTACCGTTTGTCAAAGGCTCCGGCAACACATAGCCCGCTTTGTAATTTGTGGGAAGATATGTGTACATGAGGTTGACATTATGCTCGGAAAGATCTTTGGCAATCTGATGGATAATCTGCATCCAGAAAAGAGAGGACTCCGGTCGGCACACGGCTACCGCTACGGTGCGTGTGTGGGGAGGCAGTTGAGCAGAGATGGTTGCAGTGGAATCCTGAGATGGAGTGTGGAAATAGCCCATCTCGGTGGCTTTTTGATGAATCTGGGCACGCATAGAATCCGAAACGCCGGGACGGTTGCTTAGCGCTTTCCATACGGTGATTCTGGAAACAGAAAGAGCATCAGCAATATCCTGCATGGTTGGTTTGCTCATGAAAGAAAGCCTCCGTTTTTTGAGTTTATAGTAAGTATAGCACAATCATAAGAGAAAAGCAACACGAAATATTAACTTTTGCTAATGTTTGATGTTGAAAATGTTGGCTATCTTGCACAAAAAAACAATGCGAAAACCGTTAATATGCACGAATACAATGAAACGGTGCGCGATTTGTGCAAAATGACGATTGACAGGTACAAAAGTAAATGTTAATATTTAGCTAACAAATGGAAACGAATGCTGACTATGGAGTTAACGCTTAGTTAGCACGAAATGCTGGCGGCTGTTAACACTTGGCTCGCCAAAAGAAAGGGGCACATTCTATGAAAAAGGATAAGCCGGCAGTTTCAACTTCAACGAAGCCACGCCGCAAACGTTGGACGAGTGATGACACGGAGCTGACATTGCTGGGGCTTCCGGCAGCCATCTGGTATGCGGTCTTTTGCTACCTGCCCATGTTCGGTCTGATTATCGCATTCAAAAACTTCAAGATCACTCCGGGAAAGAGCTTCCTTTACAGCTTGTTCCACAGCGACTGGGCAGGGTTTGACAACTTCAAATTTTTCCTTACCAGCAACACCTTTACCATGCTGCTGCGCAATACGCTGTTATATAACATCTTATTTATCGTATTGAACATTGTAATTCCGGTTACATTGGCTGTGCTTATCAATCAGATTTACAGCCGCATTGCTTCTAAAGCATACCAGACGATGATGTTCTTCCCGTACTTCCTTTCGTGGGTTGTTGTCAGCTACTTTGTCTACGCTTTTCTGAACCCTGACAAAGGTCTGATGAACACCATTATTCAGGCTCTTGGCGGCGATAAAATCATGTGGTATTCTCAGCCAAAATGGTGGCCGCTGATTTTGACTTTCATGCAGGTCTGGAAATCCATGGGCTATAATATGGTTGTCTACCTTGCAAGTATTACCGGCATTGACAGTACGCTGTACGAGGCGGCAACGCTGGACGGCGCGACCAAGTGGCAGCAGACCAAATATATTACACTGCCGGCACTGAAACCCATCATCGTTATGATGTTCATTCTGAATGTCGGCCACATCTTCTATTCCGATTTCGGCTTGTTCTATCAGGTTACGCAGGGTGTTCCCAACTCACTGTACAACGTTGCCAGCACATTTGACACCTATGTCTACCAGGCTTTGCAGAGCAATGTGACAATCGGCAGAACTGCTGCCGCAGGTTTGTTCCAGGCTGCATGCTGCTGCGCGACCGTTCTGGTTGCCAACTTCATCGTTTCCAAGATTGATGAAGAAAGCGCGATTATTTGATGAAGGGAGAACACACAAATGACTCTGGCAGAAAAGCGTAAGATAAAGGCCGAAGAAAAAAAGCTGGAAAAAGAGGAAGCTCGTGCGGCGTTCCGCTTAAACCAGATTAAGCCGACAACGAATGCCTGCTTTAACATTCTGTTTGTACTGCTTTCCTTCGTCTGTCTGTTTCCGGTGTTCTACGTCTTTATGATTTCCGTTTCCTCCACGGATTCTATCACAAAGTACGGGTACAGGCTTTTCCCGGATACATATTCCACGGCGGCGTACACGTTCCTTTGGAATGAACGCGGAACGATTTTTAATTCACTCATAATTTCCGTGGTGGTCACGGTTATGGGTACGGTGCTGGGTGTGCTGCTGACCACAATGATTGGCTATGTGCTTTCCCGCCCGAACTACAAGCTCAAAGGCTTCTTCACCTGGATGGTATTCATCCCGATGATCTTCAATGGCGGTATGGTTGCAAACTATGTGGTTGTTGCCAATATGCTGCACTTGAATAATACAATTTGGTGCTTGGTTCTGCCGCTGGCCATGAGCAGCTTCAATGTTATTATCTGCAAGACCTTCTTCCGAACAACGGTACCGGATTCCATCATTGAGTCGGCAAAAATTGACGGCGCATCCCAGATGAAAATTTTCTGGCGTATTGTGGTGCCCATCTCCAAGCCAGTATTTGCCACCATTGCACTGTTCCTGACGTTTGGCTACTGGAATGACTGGTTCCAGTCTGCCCTGTATATTTCGGATTCCAAGCTGGTATCCTTGCAGGCACTGCTGAACAACATGATGAAGAACCTGGAGTACATCGCCAATAACCCCAGCGCAGGTCTGAGTCTGCAGCAGTACCGTAACTCGATGCCGTCCGAATCCGTTCGTATGGCAATCGCAATCATTATCGTCATTCCCATTGCGTGCGCGTATCCGTTCTTCCAGAAGTACTTTATTTCCGGTCTGACGGTTGGTGCGGTTAAGGGCTAAGAGAAAGACTCTGAAAAAGAAAAACACTGTATAAGAACATCGATGCTAACAAATAAGCCCATTCAATTTTCCCACCACATTTGGTTCTGTTCCCCTATAAGGGGAATGAAGATACACAACTTTACACAAGCAAAGGAGAAAAACAGATGAAAAAGTTCAACAAAGTGCTTGCGCTGGGCATGGCCGGTTCCATGGCCCTCAGCATGGCAGCCTGCGGCGGCAGTTCCTCTTCTGCCTCCACCGGCACCGATGGCAGCAGCACCTCTACGGCTGCTCCCTCCAAGGACGTCGTCACCCTGAAATGGGTGGCCGTTGGTTCTGGCATGCCTTCTAACTACGATGCATGGCTGGCACAGATTAACCCGTATCTGGAAGATAAGATCGGCGTCAACATCGACATGGAGGTTATCTCCTGGGGCGACTGGGACACCCGCCGCAATGTTATTGTGAACACCAGCGGTGAATACGACATCCTGTTCACCAACGTCAACACCTATAACAACGACGTCAATACCGGTGCTTTCCTGGATATCACCGATATGGTCAAGGAAGCGGCTCCTGAACTGTACGCTTCCGTTCCGGAAGATTATTGGAAAGCCTGCGAAGTGGGCGGACGTGTTTATGGTGTGCCTACCTACAAGGATTCTTCTCAGAGCGAGTACGTTGTCTGGGATAAGGCAAAGGTCGAGGCTGCCGGCTATGACTATACCAAGGAGCTGGGCATCACCGACCTGGATGAACTGACTGCGCCCCTGAAGGCTATCAAGGACACTGACGGCGAGGCTTCCTTCCCTCTGAACAAAAACGGCGGCGGCTACCAGTCCTATATGTATGACCAGCTTGGCGCCGGTCTGTATCCCCTGGGTGTGCGCTATGATGACAGCGAGGGTAAGGTCGTTGCTACTGTTGAGCAGGATGACATGATGCAGATTTTGAAAACCTTCCATGAGTGGTACAACGAAGGTATCATCAACTCTGACGCTGCAACCCGTCCCGAAGATGCAAACTACAAGGCTTGCTCCATTGCACAGGGCTGGTCCGGTGCGGCAATCACTTCCTGGGGTCCGCAGCTCGGCGTTGAGTGCGTTGCCCAGAAGTGGGGCCCGACCATCGTTTCCAATGAAACTGTCCGCGGCTCTATGAACTGCATCTCCGCTAACTGCGCCTATCCCGAAAAAGCACTGCAATTCCTGCAGCTGGTAAACACCGACACCTACGTCCGTGACCTGTTCTACTACGGCGTTCAGGGCGACAACTGGGATTACACCGATGACAGCAAAACCTTCGTCCATAAGAACAACGCGGATTGGTCTATGGCCGGTTACACCCAGGGCAGCTTCTTCGCTATCACCCCGACCGACGATTTCGATTTCAACCAGTTCGACGAAGTTAAAGAGCTGAACGAAAAGGCTGAGCCTTCTGTCCTGCTTGGTTTCACTCTCGACACCACCTCCATCGCTGATGAACTGGCAAACTGCATCCAGATTGCAGAGCGTTACAAGGGCGAGCTGCTGACCGGTACGGCTGATCCCGAAGTTATGGTTCCCCAGATGATGCAAGAACTGCGCGCTGCCGGCTTTGACAAGATCGTTGCTGAGGCACAGAGCCAGGTTGACGCTTTCATGGCTACCAATAAGTAATCTTTAAAAATCCAAATACTATCCCTGCAGGCAGGGAAACCTTCGGGAGAGGGACGCTGAGTTCCCGCTCCCGATTTATTTTAAGTACACAAGGAGAATCAAGTATGGCTAAAATCATCGGCAGCGCACTGCCCAATATTCCGTGGCAGGAACCGCCTGCAAACACCCGCACCCCTTTCTGGCGCTATGATGCAAACCCCATCATCGGTCGTGACGGCAACGCCCGTTCCAACAGCGTGTTCAACAGCGCCGTTGTACCTTTCAAGGATGGCTTTGCCGGCGTATTCCGCTGCGACAGTCTGTCCATCAGCATGGATATTTTTGCGGGCTTCAGCAAGGACGGTCTGCACTGGGATATTGAGGATACCCCGATTCATCTGGTAGGGGATGACCCGGAAGTCACAACCCGTGAATGCCGCTATGACCCCCGTGTATGCTATATGGACGGCAAATACTATGTGACCTGGTGCAACGGCTACCACGGACCCACCATCGGCATTGCATGGACGGATGACTTCAAGACATTCCACCAGTTGGAAAATGCCTTCCTGCCGTACAACCGTAACGGTGTCCTTTTCCCGCGCAAGATTCAGGGGCGCTACATGATGATGAGCCGCCCGAGCGATACCGGGCATACCCCCTTCGGCGATATTTTTGTCAGCCAGAGCGAGGATATGGTATACTGGGGACGCCACCGCTTTATGATGGGTGCTGTAAAAGGCGATGAATCTGCATGGCAGAGCATGAAAATTGGCCCCGGCCCCATCCCCATTGAAACCGATGAGGGCTGGCTGCTGATTTACCATGGTGTTATCAACACCTGCAACGGCTATGTATACCGCATTGGTGCTGCTCTGCTGGATATTGACGAGCCGTGGAAGGTAAAATACCGCGGCAAGGATTACCTGCTGGCTCCTCATGAGCTGTATGAGTGTGTAGGCGACGTGCCGAACGTGACCTTCCCCTGCGCCACCCTGACGGATGCCGCGACCGGTCGTATTGCGATGTACTACGGCTGTGCCGATACCGTGACCGGTCTGGCGTTCACCACGGTGGATCGTGTATTGGACTATATCAAGAAGAACTCTTTCTGATGTTAAAGGGGCAAAGAGATGCCACAGGATAACACTTTGCTGATACCACGATTTCGGTGTAGATACGTTCCACTAACGCAAACAAAAATGCACAAAACAGCCAGCTTTGAATTGCTGGAAGCCTCGTTATGAGGGAAAGGAAAGACCTATGCGCACCATTGATTTTCTTGACAAGCGCGTCGCAGGTATCTGCAATGAGCTGAAAAAGCTTTCTGTAAAACAGAAGTTCGAAACGAGCGACTGGCTCATAAAGCCGGGCAACTTCCTGCGCCCGGAGGATGCCGATGCAGACCCTGCACCGTTTGAACCCTTTGACAGCCGCACCATGCATTGGTACGGACCGGACAAGCATTACTGGTTCCGCGCGGATGTGGCTGTGCCGCAGGAAATGGACGGAAAACCGCTGTGGATGCACGTCTGCACCCAGATTGATGAGTGGGACGATGCCAAAAACCCGCAGTTCCTGCTGTTTGTGGACGGTAAAGTGACACAGGGCGTGGATATGAACCACCGCGATATCCTGCTGGATCGCTGCGCCCGTGGCGGTCAGAAGTACCGGCTGGAACTGCAGTCCTACACCGGAATCCTGCATACGGAATTCAACCTGATTGTGGATCTTCGGGAAATCGACCCCGAAATTGAAGGTCTTTACTACGATATGGTTGTGCCGCTGGAGGCTTTCCCCCGGTTGGAAGAGGACGGCAAAGCCCGCCGTGATCTGGAAAGCGTGCTGAACGAGGCTGTCAATCTGATCGACCTGCGCACACCTTATAACGAGAGTTTCTATCAGAGCATTGCTGCTGCCCGGAAGTATCTGGCAAAAGCACTTTATACAGATTTGGCAGGTCATAATGAAGTGATTGCAAGCTGCATCGGTCACACCCACATTGACGTGGCGTGGTGGTGGACTGTGGCACAGACCCGGGAAAAGGTCTGCCGCAGCTTTGCAACTGTGCTGAAACTGATGGATGAATACCCTGATTATAAATTTATGTCCAGCCAGCCGCAGCTGTATTACTTCCTGAAGCAGCGCTACCCCGAGCTGTATGAGCAGATCAAACAGCGCGTGGCGGAGGGACGCTGGGAACCCGAAGGCGGTATGTGGGTTGAGGCGGACTGCAACCTGACCAGCGGCGAAAGCCTGGTGCGTCAGTTCCTGTACGGCAAGCGTTTCTTCAAGGAAGAGTTCGGTGTGGACAACCGCATTCTCTGGCTGCCGGACGTGTTCGGCTATTCGGGCGCGCTGCCCCAGATCATGGCAAAGTGCGGCATTGATTATTTCATGACCACAAAGCTGGCATGGAACCAGTTCAACAAAATGCCTTACGACACCTTCAAATGGCGCGGTATTGACGGCACCGAAATTTTGACCCACCTTGTCACAACGCTGGGTGTCGGACAAAGCGAGAACGACTTCTTCACGACTTACAACGGCATCCTGCACCCTGATGCACTGATCGGCGGCTGGCACCGTTACCAGCAGAAGGACATCAACAATGATATCCTGATTTCCTACGGTTACGGTGACGGCGGCGGCGGTCCGACCCGCGCCATGCTGGAAACCTCCACCCGTATGGAAAAGGGCATCGAGGGGCTGCCCAAGGTGCGGCAGGCTTTTGCACGCACCTACTTTGACGAGCTGGCTGAGCGTGTGAAGGACAACCGCCGCCTGCCCACATGGGAAGGTGAACTCTACTTTGAGTATCACCGCGGCACATACACCTCCATGGCGCGCAACAAGCGTTCCAACCGTAAGATTGAGCTGCACATGATGGACTTGGAGCTGCTCAGCCTGCTGGCACAAGCCAAGGTTGCATACCCGGAGGCAGAAATCGACAAGCTGTGGCATGGAATCCTCATCAATCAGTTCCATGATATTCTGCCCGGCTCCTCCATCCACGAAGTATACGAAGTCACCAAAAAAGAGTATGCCGAGATGGAAGCCGAAATCACGGCACTGCGCGAGGAGCGCCTGGATGCACTGACCCCCGCCGGGGAAGGCGTTACCGTGTACAACACTACCGGCTTTGTCCGCAGCGATGTGGTTGAACTGGATGACTGCAAGGCAGAGGCTTTGCAGGACGAAACGGGTAATGTGTATCCCGTACAAAAAACAGCTGACGGTGCGGTAGTATTTCTGAACGACCTGCCTGCCAAGGGCAGCAAAACGTTTGCGGTCGTACCGGCACAGGTTTCGGCTGCGCCCTTCGAGATTGCTGCTGACGGACATAAGATTGACACCCCGTTCTATACTGTCACCTTTGATGAACACGGTCAGATGACCGGCATCTTTGACAAAGAGAACCGCCGCGAAGTGCTCAAGCCCGGTCAGGCAGGCAACCTCTTCCGCGTATATGAGGATAAGCCCATCTATTATGACAACTGGGATATCGATATTTTCTATACCGAAAAATTCTGGGATGTCACCGACCTACAGAAATTCACGTGGACTGAGAATGGACCTGTGCGCGCTACACTGCATATTGAACGCAATTATAGCAATTCCACCCTGGTGCAGGATATCCATTTCTATGCAAAACAGCGCCGGATTGAGTTTGTCACGACCGTGGACTGGCACGAACACCAAAGTCTGCTGAAGGTTCATTTCCCGGTTAATGTCCATACTGATGAAGCTACATTTGAAATTCAGTACGGCAACCTGACCCGCAAGACGCATACCAACACCAGTTGGGATCGCGCACGCTTTGAGAGCTGCGGTCAGAAGTGGATGGATCTGAGCGAAGGCCACTACGGCGTCAGTATGCTGAACGACTGCAAGTACGGCCACTCTGTTAAGGATTCTGTGATTGGGCTGACCTTGATTAAGTCCGGTATTGAACCGAATCCTACCACGGATCAGGAAGTTCACCATTTCACATATGCCATTTATCCGCACGCCGAAAAATGGCAGGCCGCCGGCACGGTGCCGCAGGCGTTCTTCCTGAACCAGCCTGCGTTGGCTGTTCAGGGCGGAAAACCGGGCGAAAGCTTCAGCCTTGCCGGATTGGATGCATCTAATGTAGTGTTGGAAACCATTAAACGCGCCGAGGATGGCGATGGTGCCATTGTGCGTATGTATGAATGCGAGAACAGCCTGACAAACGTCACCATGGACTGGAATCTTCCCTTCAACGAGGCAGAAAGCTGCAACTGTCTGGAACAGCCTGACGGTGAGTTGGTTGAAGTCAAAGACGGCAAGATTACCTTTACTGTAAAGCCGTATGAAATCAAGACAATTCGCATCCGCTAAATAAACATAGTCCGAACATTCTGCACGGGCGGTTGGCAATGTGCCCACTTCCCGTGCCTTTTTATGGAGGAAATGATGATGGAGTTTATTCCTAATCCACACAAGATCGAACACCCGGCAGGAACCCATATGCTGGATAATCAGAGCCGGATTACCCTGTGGCAGACAGAACCCACCGCTTTGCTTTATGCACAGATGTTGCAGGGCTGCCTGCGGGAATATGCCGGGCTGGAAGTGCCGTTCACCCGCGGCAAGCCAAAGGATGGCGACACGGTGCTGACGGTAGACACTACTTTGCCGCAGAATCACTACACGCTGAGCATTATGCCGGAAAGCATCACACTGAGAGCCGGCAGCGATGAAGCGCTGTGCAACGGTGTGCAGACACTGTGCCAGTATATTGAACAGCACGGTGCTGTACTGCCCGCGCTGGAAATTGAGGACTGGCCCGATCTTGTTAACAGAGGCTATTATCAGGACTGCTCCCGCGGACGTGTCCCGACGATGGATTATCTGAAACAGGTGGCAGATATTCTATGCCGTTACAAGATCAATCAGTGGCAGCTCTATATTGAGCATACCTATCTTTTCCGTGATTTGAGCGAAGCATGGCGCGAGGATACGCCGCTGACGGCGCAGGAGATTATGGAACTGGATGATTACTGTGCTGCCCGGCACATTGAACTCGTTCCTTCCCTGTCTACCTTCGGGCATATGTATCGCATTCTCAGCACAAAAACCTGCTGCGACCTCTGCGAGCTGCCTGACTCGGAAAAGATTCCGTTCAGTTATACCTATG
>OGEU01001061.1_pt1 | contig 24716 bp, 20 predicted proteins | sample 1570651 | NCBI WGS metagenome assembly OGEU01 (sample SAMEA2582129, study PRJEB24529) | metagenome | biome: Human gut stool | place: China | collected 2011 | reverse complement strand
TAAGCTCGATATTCAGGCAAAGAACGTATATGGTAAAGAAGATACAATGATCACGATCCAGCTTGATATGTTCCTTGCAGAGCGTTTTGATATGTATTACATTGACCAGAATGGTGATAAGAAACGTCCTTATATCATTCATAGAACATCCATCGGCTGTTATGAGCGTACCCTTGCATGGCTGATCGAAAAATATGCCGGAAAGTTCCCTACATGGTTATGTCCCGAACAGGTACGTGTCCTTCCTATTTCTGAAAAATATGCAGAATATGGTCAGAAAGTATTGGATGAATTAAAGAAAAACGGTATTGATGCAACAATGGATAACCGTTCTGAAAAGATCGGCTATAAGATCCGTGAGGCACGTCTGGATAAACTTCCTTATATGCTTGTAGTAGGTGCAAAAGAGGAAGAAGAAGGCAAAGTTTCTGTCAGAAGCCGTTTTGCCGGTGACGAAGGCCAGAAAGCTCTTTCTGTATTTATCAACGATATCTGTGAAGAGATCCGTACAAAGAGAATCCGTCCGATCGAAGTAACAGAAGAAGAGAACATCAAAAAGAAATAATCCATCCGAGTGATGATGACGTTAAAAGACTGCTGCTTTGCATGAAACGGTAAAGTGGCAGTTTTTCTTCTCTTTGGATTGCAAAGGAAAATCCGATTTAGTATAATTAGAAGAATAGAAGAAATAAGCGGAAAGGGGAAAAGGTATGCCACAGCAAACAGTGTCCGGTGTACACAGTATCAAGAGTGGAAGCCATGCGATACTTGGTATGAATATCGGTATGAGTATCGGTATGCTATATGCATTCTGGGCAGATTTTAATAATCTGGGTAAATTTATCAGCTATCTCTTTTTGGGATTGCTTGTAGGCTTTTGTATTGGTAGTTTTATCAGAAGAAAGATATCCAATGCATCGATTGAATTTTTAGAGGAGATGAAGCCAGAGACTGATCAGATCAAAAATTATCTGATGGAAACGATTCATATCGATCATTCAGATCCTGCGATCATAGAAAAGACAAAAGAAGTGATCGCTCCTATTGATGAAGCATTACAAAAGAATTACAGCGAATATCTGGATGGAATCTCGCTTTTTCAGGAACAATATGCTCAAATGGTCATGATGACAGAAAAAGAGCTTGCCAATCTGCGTAAAGAATGGGAAAAAGAACATGCCGATATAATGCCAAAGACGAAAAAAGAATGCGAGAAATACTGGGAGCATGTAGAGACCGGTTTTCAGCAATGGCAAAAAGATGCGGCAAAAGCTGTTTTTACATTTGTCAGGGATGAGATTTCTCATTCGTTTGATATCGGAGCAGACGTTGTTACCGTAAAAGCGTCAGAGGTCTTAAAAGAAAAAACAGGTATCTGTCATGCAAAAGCCAATCTGTTGGCAGCAATGCTTCGAAGTATAGGAATTCCATGTGGAATCTGCTTTGAATATCTTCATTTTTCAAGAAGAGAGAATGCGTATTGTTTGCATGCGTTCAATGCGATCTATCTGGATATGGAATGGATCTTTGTCGATGCCCGTGGCAACAAAGATGGTGTTGATGCACAGTTTGAAGCAGAAGGAGAGCCTAAGCTTGCTTTTTTGCCTGATGAAAAGAGAGGCGAATATTTTGTCAACGGAATCTTTGTCGCACCGCATGAAGAGACCATGCAATGCTTAGAAGAAAGTAATACGATCGAAGAAGTGATGGATACATTACCATATGGTGATGGCAGTCTTGTAGAAAGAATGCAACCACATTATGAAGAAGTTTAAAAGGTAAAAAATATAGCATAATATGGATATACAAAAGACAGAGAATGTAAAAAGTATAACAGGATGTTAATTCTAAAAAAATATATTTTTAGAATCGTTTCAATGAAAAATTTTGAGAAGGATTTTTGATATACAAAAATGGAAGCAGTCTGTCGAAAATTCAGTCGAAAGGATTTGTTTCGAGAAGATTTCAAGAGTATATAGAAAAAGGAGGACTATAATATGCCATTTATTAATTCAAAAGTAACCGTAAAGATGTCACCGGAAACAAAAGAAAGAGTAAAAAGCCGTTTAGGAGAAGCAATCGCGATCATTCCCGGCAAATCGGAAAGCTGGCTGATGGTCGGTTTTGAAGATGGATATGATCTGTATTTTAAAGGAAATCGGGACAAGGAAACCGCTTTTGTAGAAGTCAAGATCTTTGGCTCGGCAAGTGCAGATGTCTATGATCAGATGACAGGTGCGATCTGTAAGATCTTTGAAGAAGAATTACAAATTCCGGCAGACCGTATTTATGTTAAATATGAAGAAGTAGCCAACTGGGGCTGGAACGGAAATAACTTTTAATAAAGCAGAGGATGGAAAAAGCATTGGATAAGATACAGATATTAATGTCAACGTATAATGGGGAAAGATATTTAAAGGAGCAGCTTGATTCGATCCTAGAGCAGGATTGCAAAGATAAAGGGATCGAATGCACATTGCTTGTTCGTGATGATGGTTCAAAAGACGGAACGCAAAAGATATTAGAAGAGTATGCCAAGAAGTATTCTACACAGATAGAATGGTATCAGGGTGAAAACAAAGGTGTGATACAAAGCTTTTTTGAATTGTTGCAAAGAGCAGACGATACGGCATCTTATTATGCGTTCGCCGATCAGGATGATTTCTGGATGACTGACAAGATATCTTCCGGTATCAGCAGCATTCAGAAGTTAGAGCAAAAAGAAGACGGCAGACCTTATCTGTATTGCTGTAAACCAATGCCGGTCAATGAGAAATTAGAAGAACTGGACTCCCAGATTAAGCGGCCTGTGATGCGTACAGGGTTTGGCAATGCATTGATCGAAAATATTGTAACCGGCTGTACAGCTGTCTTTAATCGGACACTGCGTCAGATGGCTATAAAAGAATTGCCGGAGTATACCTTTATGCATGACTGGTGGCTGTATCTGATCGCAACCTGCTATGGCAGTGTCGTTTATGATGAGACACCACATATCAAATACCGTCAGCATGGAGATAATGCTGTGGGTAACAATGTCAGTTTGTTGCATGAATTCTGGGACAGACTGCGTCTTTTTCAGAAGAAAAAGCATAATGCAAGCCGTCAGGTTACAGAATTTTTGCGTATCTTTGATACAGACAGTTTCGACATGATAAAAGAAGGACAAACGGCTCGTGTGGCAGAGCATTTGGCGCTGGCCAGAGAAATGGTACAGGCACGAAAGCATTTTATGAAACGAATCCGTCTGCTTAGAAAACATAAAATATACCGCCAGAGAAAAGGAGATCATAGAGTGTTTATGCTTTTCCTTCTTATTGGTATGTATTGATCCTACAGGAGAAGAAAAAGAGAAATGGAATATGATTTTTTGCAGCAATTTGCCAAAAGAATGAACAGCGTCGGAATGTATGCGATGCTTATGAAAAACGGTTGGCAGAAAACAACATGGAAAACATTTGATATTGAGTCTGTGGAAGAACAGCTTAATATCATTTTTTCTGTATTACTCTATATGATGGAGCAGTCGTTAGAAGAAGAAATCTGTACAATAGATGATATTGCCGCTTATCTGGATGATATATGCAATCATTTTTTCAGAAAGCGGTATTCTTTTGAACAAAGCAATGCATTGGCAGATTTTATTGTAAACGTTGTCTTATCGGATGAAGGCCGGGCAATGTATTTTCCGTGTTTTGATTTTGAGAAAAAAGAGTATATCGATACGTATATCAGTTATATCGAAAACAGAGTTGTTTATCTGGAAGATCAGACCAAAAGAACCTCATATAAGCTGACCGATCAGGGGTATAACTTAATCCTTTCTACATTAGAAATGGAAGGAAATATGAAGCTTAGTGTGCATGAGATGATCTTTCGGATGCATCTGGAACGTTCTACTTATGACCGGGCATTAGAGGAGATCAAACATATCTTTAATCTGTTACAGATCCGCCTTCAAAAGAACGAGGAAGCATTAAACAGGATACGACGCAACGCCTTGGAATATTCGGTAGCGGAATATCAGAAATTATTGGAAGAAAACTTGGAAACGATCGAACATACACAGGATGAATTTGAAGGATTTGCAAAGCTGGTTCGCAAGCGCACACTGGAGTTAGAACAGGTAAATATCAATGTAAAAGTATTAGGAAAAGAAGATGCCAAAAAGCTTTCCGATCTACAAAAGATCGAACGATATTTGCAAGATGCATTGGCAAAACACCAAAAGATCCTCGGAATGCATTTTGACTTAAAAGAATTATATACCAGGGAATTAGAACAGTTGTCACAGATGACTATGATCAAACGTTTTTCTCTGCGCAAAGAACTTTTTGATAAAGTGATCGAGCATCCGGGAAGGCTTACCAATCTCGAATATTTTCTTCGTCCGCTTTTTATGCAGGATCCTAAGAAGATATATAACTTAAACCGCTGTCTCGAACCGCAAAAAGTGATCCGAAAAGAAAAGGAAGAAGAGACACAGGAATTGATCGAATTCGATGCAAAAGAGTTTGAAGCCGAGAAAGAACGAAAAGCAAAAAAACGTCTGCAAAAGTATAAAGAAAGCCTGCAAATGATGCTGGAACTTGCATATATAAAAAAGACAATTACCTTAAAAGAGATTGCCGGTCGGGAAGCTGCCATTCAGAAAAAGATTGTTTGTGAGGTCGGTATTTTTAAAGAAATCATGGTAGAACTGATCAGAAACAAAGAAATCGACCTTGTTGCACTACAGCAGGAGAAAAAGGAAAGTTTTGATGACAATTCTTTGCAATTTCATTTACAGGAAATGATTTATGAGATTATAAAAGAACAGGGCTGGAGTGCTACAGACATTATAGTCGAAAGGATGGAACCACAGGAAACAGTTACTTTTGAAAATGTACCGGATCGGGAGAATGCTCTTACTACGATACGCTGCTCGAATGTAAGTATTACGATAGCATAACTTTAACAGACATTAAAAAATGTTTTGTGTAAAGCAATATCGCAACCTGAATGAACGGAAAATGGAATGAGAAAAAACTTTGTATTTGTGATTTACCGTTTACAACTTGAGAAAGGAATGCAAAAATTTTATGGCATATGAAATGGAAGAGATACAGCAGAGTCAGGAAATCTTTTATCTGTTGTTAAAAGAGCATGAGATCAAAGAAGAAAATGAGAAAGAACTTTTTCGTGTCTATACACAAAATAATCATGTGATGAATCTTGTAAAAAGTCAGGCGACGGCAGCCGAAAGTCAGGTGGAACGTTATGGAGATGTGATCTATCTGATCCCTAAAGAAGAAAATGAATATTTAGGATTTACAAAACAGGAATTAAAAGCACAGCTTTGTCGTTCGAATGCAACAGACAAAGATTATTACCTGTCTCAATTTGTGATCTTAGTGCTGTTGACGGAATTTTATGATGGTCAGGGAAGCAGCAGTAAATCAAGAGAATATATGAAAGTCGGAGAACTTTTGAATCTTGTGTCGGATTATTTAGTCGAAGCCGGAGAAAATATGGAACCGGAGGAAGAAGAAAAGACAGGACTTGCTTTCATTAATATGTTAGAAGCTTATAGCGCATTACGAAGTGATGAGCATGTTTCTAAAGCACGTACCACAAAAGAAGGCTTTGTTTATCATGTTCTGCAATTTTTACAAAAGCAGCGACTGATCCATTATGTAGAACGTGATGAAATGATCATGACAACGAAAAAGTTAGACCGTTTTATGGACTGGAATCTTTTGAACCAGAACCATTATGACCGGGTACAAAAAGTGCTTGCGGTATGGAAGGAGGATGACAATGAGTAAAATCAATGCAATTCGTCTGATCAATCTGAATTATAACAATGATTCGATCCGGATTGCCGATGAGACATTTCGGATGAATGGAGAAAATACGTTGTTATCTTTACGTAATGGTGGCGGGAAAACGGTTCTGGTACAGATGATGACAGCTCCTTTTGTACATAAAAGATATCGTGATACAAAAGATCGTCCGTTTGAAAGTTACTTTCAGACTAATAAACCGACATTCATTCTCGTAGAATGGGAACTGGATGCAAAAGAAGGCTATGTCCTGACCGGCATGATGGTCCGAAAGAACCAAAATGTGTCGGAATTACAAAATCCGGAGAAATTAGAGATCATCCAGTTTATCAGCTATTACAGGGAAAATTGTGAGCGTGATCTGTATCATTTCCCGGTCATTGACAAAAAAGAAGATCATATGACGTTAAAAGGTTTTGTGCAATGTAAGAAGCTTTTTGAAAATTATAAGAAAGAATTTCCAACAGAGTTTTTTGTCTATGATATGAGCCAGCCGGCACGCGCAAGACAATACTTTGATCAGCTTCATCAATATGGAATTCATTATAAAGAGTGGGAAGGGATCATTAAGAAGATTAATCTCAAAGAATCAGGTCTTTCCGAACTTTTTGCCGATTGTAAGGAAGAAAAAGGATTGGTGGAAAAGTGGTTCTTAGATGCGATTGAAAATAAATTAAACAAAGAGACTAACCGCGTGCGGGAATTTCAGACTTTGATGATGAAATATATTCGTCAATACCGTGAAAACCAGACAAAGATTGAACGTTTAGAAAATGTATCTTCGTTTCAAAAAGAGGCATCTGCCTTACAGCAGGACGCAAAAGAATATCTTTCGATGACAAAAAGCCGTTATGACAAAGAGGACAGACTGACTGCATTTTACCGGGAATTAGTCTGTCTTTGTCAGAAAGTACAGGAACAGGAAAAGCAGACTTTCTCACAGATGGATGCTCTGAAAGAACGTTCGACACAGGTATTGTATGAGCAGATCTCATATGATATCTATCGACAGCAGGACCTTCTTTTGGATCATGAAAGACAAAAAGAAGCATTGCAAAAAGAGCAGGAGCAGCTTTTTACAGAGCAAAGAAAAGTACAAAAAGAAAAAGCAATATCCGATGCCTATGAGCTGTTCAAAGAACAAAAAGATGCCAGAGAAGATATCAAAACATTTTCGAGTCATTTGGAATTTTCAAACAAAGACAGGACACAAAAAGATGCCGAAAGAGAGCGTCTGGGTGCCATTCTGGCTGCGCAATATCTTGCATTGGCACAGAAAAAAGAAACAGAGTTAGAACAGCAGAAAAAGGAATATTCTACGGATGTAGAAAAAGAAAAAGAGCTTACTCATATGACAGAGGAAGCCAAGAAAGAACAACAAAGCATACAGCTTGAAATCGCAAAATGCAACGAAGCGATCCGGTCTTTTGATACAGCAGAAGAGCAATTTGCAAAGCAATATGATAAAGCTTTGGTTCGAAATATCTTAGGAGAATATTCAGAGCAGGCAGTTCGTCAGATGCAGGAAGAAATTGCACAAAAAAAGCAGGATAAGAAGCAAAAACGCTTACTTGTATTGCAACAAAAGACCCAGACTGAAGAAGCATTTTATCATACAAGCCGTGCGTTAGAAGATCTGCGCAGCAGACAGTTAGATCTTTTTAAGCAGATAGAAAGAGCGGCTGCAAAAAGAGAAGATATCGAGCAGGAATATCAAAGCCGGGCAGATATTTTGCAACATTTAGAATTATCGGAATCTGCTTTTTATGATACCGGTCTTTTGTTAGATGAAATTCAAAAAAAGATTGATAAAACAGCTGCTGTCAAAAGAAACTTAGAACGTGAAAAGGAAGTCTTGTTACAGGGAAAAGAAAACTTGAAAACAGGTGTGACAACAACGCTTTCACAGGAATTTGTTTCTTTTTTAGAACAACAGGAGATCCCGGTTGTTTATGCAGCACAATGGATCGAACAAAACATTTCGGACAGTAAAAAGAAAAAAGAATTATTTGCACAAAATCCTTTTCTGCCTTATGCACTTTTGATGAAGAAAGAAGAAGTACAAAAGCTTGCTTTGGCAGGAGAAAAAAGAATGCTTGCCTTTCCGCTGCCGATCGTGGAGTGGGAGAAGTTAGAACAGTATCGTTTCTCTACACAAAAAGGGCTGACTACGATAGATTCTATTCATTTTTATACCTTTTTTGAAGATGTCATACTTACCAAAGAAGAGAGAGAAGAAAAAGAAAAAAGTTATGACAAAAGGATCAAAAAAATACAGGAAAAGTGGACGATCCGCAATGAAGAATATGAAAAATATCTTGCACAAAAAGATATGATCGGCAAACAGACGTTAGAGGCAGACAGCTTAAAACGGGTGCAAAAAGAGTGGCAGCAATTAAAAAAGAAAGAAGAGGCTTTACAGGGAGAAGAGCATTTATTGAATAAGAAGAGCAATACTCTTTTTGAAGAACAAAAAGCAAAGCAGGAAGAACTGTTAGAAACACAAAAAGAATTGCAATTAGCGATGCAACAGGAAGAGGCATTACAAGAATGGCTTGCTGCCTATAAAAGTTATCAAAAGCAGCGAGAGAAAAAAGATACTTTGTCAGAACGTCTGAATCTGTCATCACAGCAAAACAGCGAGCAGCAAAAAGAACTGCTTTCTGTACGGGAGCAATGCAAAGAAGAAGAGCAGGCGATTTTTTTACAGGAGCTTACGCTTGAAAAATTGCAGAAAGAAAAAGAGAAATATTCTTCTTATCAAAATGATAAAGAGACAGAAGAAGTCACACTTCTTTCAGAGGATGTATTAGCAGAATGCAAAGCCGGTTTTGAAGCATTAGGAATGGATTCACATCAGGAAAAAGCAATGTTAGAAGAACAGCTTGCAAAGGCAAAGATTCGTTTGGAAAGACATAGTAAAGCATTAGAGAAGCTTTTAAAGAAACATCATCTGACAAAGGAAGAAGTACAGGAAAACTATCATCCTTCTTTTGTAAAAAAGATGGAGGCAAAGCAGGAAGAGCTTTCTAAGAAAGAAAATGTATTAGTACAAAATTTACAGACAGAAGTTGCACAGATTGCGGTTGCAAAGTCACGTATCAGTGATTTGAAAGAGAAACTTCATCTGAAATGTAATCAGACAGAACCATTGCCGAAAGAAAAGGTAGGAAGCAGTAATTTTGAACAGAGAAAAGAAGAAAACCGGCAGGAATATATCCTGCTAGACCGGAAGAAAGAGGAATTGCAAAGAAGAAGGCTTTCTTACGAAAACAGTATACAATCACTTGCTGATTTTAAAGAAAAAAAGATGCGTCAGGAATGCACCTTCAAAGAAGATTTTCTGACCATGGAAATCAGACAGACAGAAGATTTTCGAAGTGCATTGTGGAAAGAGTATATGCAGAGTATGAAAAAGGAGCAGGAATCACGTGATCAGATTACAAAGCAGCTTCATCTTCTGCTTTGTACCAAAGAATTCATGGATGATTTTTTTGCAAAACCATTGCATGCATTGAGTAGCCTGACTTTGGATGCATCTGCTTTCTTGCGACAGCTTGAAATGATCATAGAGTCTTATGAAAGCCTGTCGGAAAAGTTAAAGATCGATATTGCAATGATTCAGAAAGAACGCGAACATTTAGCAGGACTTTTATTGGAATATGTAAAAAATATTCATCAAAACCTTGGAAAGATCGATCGTAATTCAACGATCACGATTCATGGCAAAGAAATCAAAATGTTAAAGATCCATTTGCCGGATTGGAAACAGAATGAAGAAGCTTATCGGATCAATCTCGAGGATCTGATGACTATCGTAACACAAAAAGGACTTGCGTTATTAGACAAAAACGAAAACTTAGAAGAAATGACAGGAGTTTATATCAACACAAACAATCTGTATGATACGGTCGTTGGTACCGGAAATGTTGAGATTCTCCTTTACAAGATTGAAGAGCAGAAAGAATACCAGATCAGCTGGTCTGATGTTGCGAAAAATTCGGGTGGAGAAGGTTTCCTGTCGGCATTTATTATTTTAAGCAGTCTGTTACAGTATATGCGATGGGATGATACCGACCTTTTTGCAAACCGCAATGAAGGAAAGGTGTTAGTTATGGATAATCCGTTTGCACAGACGAATGCCAAACATCTGTTAAAACCTTTGATGGATATGGCAAAGAAAACCAATACGCAATTGATCTGCTTGTCCGGTCTTGGCGGTGATTCGATCTACAGCTGTTTTGATAATATTTATGTATTGAATCTGATAACAGCCAATTTTGGGAAAAGCATGCAATATCTGAAAGGGGATCATATGCGTGGAGCAGAACCAAGCACAATGATCGCATCAAGGATTCAGGTAGAGCAGCAAAGTTTATTGTTCTGATGTGGAATGGCAGAACGTATAAAAAGAAAACAGACAGGTCTTATCGATTTAATGATAGGATCTGTCTGTTTTGATTTTTCTTTTACGGAATGATTAAAAAATTTCTATCGGAAAAACTCTGCTTTGTGATCATTTCTATAAAGAAGAAAGCTTTGTTGCCACAACACGGTCTACCGGATATTTGCAAGAAGAATACATGCTTCCTGAATAGATTGTATATAAGTAACTTCCATAGACACATACATTTTCTGCTTTTGGCGGAAGGGTTAAAGTTTTTAACTTGCTTCCCTTTAGGATCTGATTGGATTTATTTGGTGCATTCAGATCCGGTTTGAATTTATACAGTTTAGAAATGTAGTTAGTCTTTGAAGAGTTTGTTGCGTAGCTGACAGTCATATACATATAGCCGTTTTTGTCAAAAGCCACACCGGTTGTACGGGATGGGATTGCCATGGTATATTTGCTTGTCAGATAACATAAGTTGTTCTGGGTAACAATGCTGTAACCATACATTTTGCTTGAAGCTGTATTGTTTGTCGCACCGATCCAGAGTGTATTATTATAATATGTCATGATATTGACTTTTGTCTGAACAGCAAAGTAGCGCGTATAAGCGTTTAATGTAGAATAGCTGCCACCGCTTGTAACTGCTTTTGTGATGGCAGAGAATGGGAAGTATGCGACTTTGTCTCCTTTTGAGATCCAGATATTCTTACCATCATATGCCATGCAGCTTACATTCGCTTTATTTGGAAGAACTAATGTTGTGATATAAGAATGTGAAGCTCGATTCAGAATATAGATGACCGATTCATCTTTTTTGGTAGAATCGTATGCAGATACTAACATATATCCACCTGCCTGGCAGATTGCTTTTGGAATCATTGTCTTAGAAGCAAAACCTGCGACATTCGTATTTTTTAATCCGGGGATCGCAAAAGATTTTGAATAAGTCATATAAGAAGACAATGCTTTGTATTTTTTATAAGCAGCAGATTTTTTGAATTTTGTCTTATTAGCATATTTTTTTGCACCTTTTGAAGTAGAAGATACGGATACGGTTTTTGCGGATAAAACTTTTGTAAATGCACTTTCTGTTGTATATCCGTTATTTGTTACATAAGATGTCATTTTAAAATAATATGTCTGTTTCTGGTTCAGTCCTGTTTTTACATATTTTACAGTACTGTTTCCGGAAATCTTCTTTGCTAAGGTATAGGTTCCGTTTGGAGAAGTGCTGTAATAAATGTTATATCCGGATACGCCGTTAATCTTGTTCCAATATAATTTTACACGTTTTGAACCGCCACGGATCGCACTGACAACCGGAGTAGTCGGAGTGGTCAGTAAAGGACTTGCACTAGGTGTTGCACTCGGAGTAATGCTTGGAGATGCACTAGGTATAGAGCTGGATGATGTACCGGGTGTTGCTGATGGCGAAACAGACGGAGATGCACTGATCGCCGGAGTGGTTGCCGCAATTGCCGGTAATGTTGCCGGTGATGCTTTCAAAACAATATTAGCACCGGCAGCCGGTGTAATATCTGCTGCTTTTACATTTGGTACGGAAGAACTTCCGGCAGCAGAAAGAAAAAGTGTGCCGGCTAAAAGCCAGGCAAGTGTTTTTGTCTGATATTTCATATGTAATCCTCATTTCTGCACACATTATTGGTAGACGATCTGTACATTGTGTGCTTTGACACAGATGCGTTATTTCTATTGAAAAGAATAGAAATACAATTATTTTTGAAAGATCATAGAAAGCAGATACGATATCTTTTAGGAATCAGATAGGAAAAGTACATTTTTCAATGGTTTGTTTTGGCAAAACGGCTTTTCAATCAAGTACCTGCTTTCCAGAGGATATTTGGAGTGTAAAAAGAAATTATGTCAATTTTTTAGCAGAAAGAGTACAAAAATAGTACAGTTTGCTGTTGTCCTTGCATTATAGAAGAATCTTATATATAATGATGATATAGTGGCGAGAGGTTTATGGTTGTTTCTTAGAGGGGCTTTTTTTGGATGTGTTGATGCTTATGATATGGAAGGGGTGAGGCATATGAATACAATACAGACACAAAGCATAGTAAATGGAATTGAACTTGTGTTTTCAGACGACAACACGGAAGTTTATGTCACAATAAAAAATCCTACCATGTCATTTTCAAAAGAAAAAGTATTGAAATATCTAAAAGATATCGGTGTTACAACAGGTATTGATTATGCTGAGATTGATAAAATGCTTGCGGAAAAAGATGCCACAAAAAGATATAAAGTTGCACAAAGTAAAAAGCCTGTGGATGGAAAAGACGGCTGGTTTGAATTCCTTTTTGACACAGATGTATCAACGAAACCAAAGATTTTAAAGGATGGATCGGTTGACTATTCGGAATATGGTAATGTTCCTTTTGTAGACGAAGGAGAAAAGATTGCCATTTACCATCCGGCAGTTCAGGGTGAAGATGGTCTTAGTTTTTCTAATGAGGTCATTGTTGCCAAAAAAGGAAAAGATCTTGCCCGTTTAAAGGGAAAAGGATTTTATGCAGAGGGCAACGAATACTTTGCTAAGACACAGGGAAGGGTGACTTACAAAGATGAAAGACTGCTTGTAGAAAATGAGCTGCTGATTGATGGTGATGTGTCACTTGCTACCGGAGATATTAACTTTTCAGGAAATATCCATATTCGCGGTAATGTGCTGACAGGTGTTGTTGTTGCCCCAGCAAAAGGAGATGTCATTGTTGACGGTTATGTGGAAGCCTGCCAGATCTATGCAGGCGGATCTGTTGTTATGAAAAACGGTATGCAGGGAAATGGCAAAGGAAAGATTATTGCCGGGGGCTCTGTATCGGGAAAGTTTTTTGAAAGAGTGACGATCGAATCCGGCATGGATGTACATGCGAATGCGATCATGAATAGTGATATAACGGCAGTGCAGGATATTGTCGTATCCGGCAAATTTGGTATTATCATTGGCGGATGCATAAGAACGCAGCGTCAGGTTACGGCAACGATCATTGGCAATATGTCAGAAGTAAAAACCATTTTGCAGGTCGGAAGTGATGTTGATCTGTATGCAACTTTGTTAGCAAATGAAAAAGATCAAAAAGATCTGAAAAAGGAATATGATAAGATCAATGCAGTTATGAAAAAAGTTGATGAAGCATTACAGGCAGGTGAGAACCGGCAGTTAGAGATGCAAAAAAGAAAGCTTTTACGTGGAAAAATAGAAAAAGAAACACAATTGACAGAAAATCTTAAAAAGAATAAGAAGATCATGGATCAGATTGCGAGATGTTCGCAGGCAAAGATCAAAGTGCAAAAAGCGTTATATCCGGGAACCAGCATTATGATGAATGGTGTAAAAGCGGTTATTTCCGATGAGGCGTATGATGCAGTGATCACTGTGAAAGGAAATGTGATCGAGATCAGTTAATTTCTAAGATAGAGATGCCGCATGTCGAACATTGCGGTTAAAAACAGTTGAGGATTTTATGGAGGTAGAGTAAGATGGATTTTGAGGCAGAATTAGCAAAATTTCAGCCAAGTTTGGATATTGAACAGGCAGAGGATGCCATTTATGGAAACAGTACGACAGATGTAACGGACCTGGTTCAGAGCATTTTGTCAGAAGCAAAGAAAAAAGAGAAAAATAAATCAGTAGAGTGGGTGGAGGAATCATGAACTGTCCAAGATGTAATGCAAAAGTAGCATTTATGAAAGACCGATGTGATAATTGCGGACAGGATTTAAAAACCTACCGCAAAGTTATCAGTTTATCTAATATTTATTATAACAAAGGATTAGAACAGGCAAAGGTAAGAGATTTATCCGGTGCGATCCGATCCTTAAAACAGAGCCTGGAGTTTAACAAACTGAATACAAATGCGAGAAACCTGCTTGGTTTGATCTATTTTGAAGAAGGAGAGATCGTATCTGCTTTAAGTGAGTGGGTGATCAGCAAGAATTTTCAGGAAAAGAATAATGATGCCGATCAATATATGAATGCTATACAGTCAACACCAAACAAGCTGGACTCGTATAACCAGACGATCAAAAAGTATAATTCTGCATTATATTCCGCACAGCATGGAGACGGTGATATGGCGATCATTCAGTTAAAGAAGGTTGTCAGCCTGAATCCTAAGTTCGTGCGTGCACATCAGCTGCTGGCTCTTTTGTATATGATGAGTGGAAAGAAAGATCAGCGTATTCGGGCAAAACGTCTTTTGACCGCTATTCAAAAGGTGGATGTGACGAATACTACAACGATCCGTTACCTGGAGGAACTTTCCGATGTTCATTTGAAAGGTGAGCCGATTGTCAAGAAAGCAGAAGAGAAACCGGAGCCGAGAAAGACGCTTCCAAGGGTAGACGTAGATGCATATAAGACGATCACACCATATAAAGAAGAAAAGCCTTCCGTACTTCCGTTTATTAATGTGATCGTTGGTGTCGTGATAGGTATCGCTTTAATGGGATTTCTGATCATACCGCATATTCAGGCAAAGAAGACGAATCAGGCAAATTCGGAATTCAACAAATACAGCGAAGAAAAAGCAACAAACAGCAGTAATGTTTCTACTTTAAAGAATGAAAAGAAACAGCTGGAAAAAGAGTTAGAGACATTAAAGAAAGAGAATGACGAGCTAAAAGGCGGAGACTCCGGAACAAACTTAAAGGATTCTTATGAAGCGTTAGCTTTGGCAATTCGCTATTTCTATGATAAGAAAGACTATCTGAAAACAGCGCAGAGCCTCAAGAAAGTCAATGTAGACAGTGTTGAGAACGCATCCCTTAAGAAGTTGTATAACACGATGAAGGACGACACATATAAGCAGGCATCCACAAAACTTTTTGAACAGGGACGTGATGCTTATAATGGACAGGGGGAATATGTAGGCAAGAAAGATTATGATAAAGCTATTGAAATCTTAACGCAGGCATTAGAGTATGATGATACCAATGTGGATGCAATGTATTTCTTAGGACGCTGTTACCAGCAAAAATCAGATGAGGATAAAGCAAAAGAATATTACAATAAGATTATTAATGATTATTCTACTTCCGCACGAGCCGGCGAAGCAAAAAGACGGTTACGTGAATTAGGAGAGTAAAAGAAAAAGGACAGACTAGGCAGTATGGCATAGAAAAAAGAAAAGATCAGGTTAGCAATAACAGATACAAAAGAGACAATGATAGGAAACTGTCAGAGGATACAGAATATGTAAACTCTGACAGTTTTTTTCGCTTTTTTATGGAATAGAAAAATGCTCGTACAGTAGCGGTACACATAGCAAAGCGCTGGCTTTGCACTTTTTTATGGAATAGGAAACTGCTCGTACAGTGGTGGTACACATAGCAAAGCGCTGGCTTTGCACTTTTTTATAAAAAAGTTTGTATTACAGCAGGATGCAAAGACAGTCTGCTATCATGCTTTATCACGAAGAATTGATAGTGGACTAATTGGATGGCTGATAGAAAATGGATATGCTTGATTGTATTTTGGCTTTTATTAAGGGAGGAAATAATCATGAATAATTATTTGAGATATAGAAAACTTTGCACTTGTTTCATCGTGCTTGCGATTCTTTGTTCCGGTGTGTTATGTACATCCGGAAACATATCTAAGGCGTCAACGAAATTACGATGTCCCCAATCTGTTAAAGCTATAGTTGTGAATAATAAAACCATAAAGTTGAAATGGAAGTCTGTAAAATCTCGGAAAAAATATGAAATATATGCATCAACGAAAAGAAAGGGAAAGTATAAAAAAATAAAACAAACAAGCAAGTGTTATATTATTGTACGGCAGAAACCAGGGAAAAGTTATTATTATAAGGTGAGGGCATATATGAAAAAAACAAATGGGAAAAAATATAGTTCTTTTTCTAAAATAGTCCGTTCAAAAATTTCACAAGATAAGAAAACATCTTCTGAAGTTACACCGACACCGTCAACAAATCAAAATCAGGAAGTATCTGAAAAACAAAGTTTTCAATCGATTTTTGTAAAAGTTTCTCAAATATCAGACAATGAGATATCGTTAATTTCAGAAACTTCCGCAAATGAATATATGATGAAGAAGGAGAATGCACCCGAAGTTCAAATTGGAAGTAGATTAAAGATAGTGAATCCTTCTTTTGATAAAGAAAATACTTTATCAAATTCTATTATGAGTTTTGATTCCCTTACTGTATTAGGAGAGGGAGAGTGGATGAATTATGCCTATTATGTTAAGGAATATGCAAATGGAATCATATATTTATCAGATTCCTTATCGGGGGACGTGGTTTTTACATTAAATGTAACTAAAAATGAAATATGTGTCAGTAAAGGTGGAAGCAATTTATCAGTAAACAATATTATGGTAGGTGACTGTATTTCCTTATTTGTAAATTCGCCTGTATCTACCGGTATTCCCGGCATTATCAATGATTGTACAAAGATTTCTGTTTTATAGAGTCAGTTATGCATCGACATATTTTTAGTTTAGAAGAACATGATATGAAAAGGTGTTATTATATAGGGGCTGTCGCACTAAGTTGTGTGGCACCCCATTTTAACTTTTCGTATATTTTCGGCATAATTAGTATTATTTGCATATGTTTTTTTGATTTACAATCTGTTCATTGTACAATGAAGAAACGGATAGCAGACATATAGAAATTGGTGTGCTGTCTTTTTTTAGTGGAGCAATTCTGTTATAATACGATATAAGAGTGTTAAAAGATGTTATCAAAAAGTGGCAGTCAGGGCGAGTATAAGCCCGTGGCAGAAGAAAAGAATGTTATAAGATATTACGGAAAAGAGAGCAGGAACAGAAGGAGAGTTTGGATGAATCGTATTTTATTTGTCAGGAGAAAGAAAAAAAAGCCGGAAGAAAGCTTGGCAAAGAATTACCGGGTGCATTGTGTCGATTCAGATACGGATGCATGGAATGTATTAGATAAAGAAAAATTTGATGCTATTTTGCTATGGATGGAAGAAGATTCTGCGATAGAAGAAAAGCGATTGACACAATGGAAAGATCATGTAGAATGGAATCTGGTTCCAGTGATAGCCGTTTTACCAAAAGGAAGCTCTGTGACAGAGGAAGATTGTTTTGAGTGGGGGATGGCAGAATGTCTGAAAGAACCACTCTCTACACTTGCAGTATGCAGAAGACTGGAATATGTTATCACATTGTTTCAGCAGGATAAAAAGTCAGATATCAATGAAGTTGAGCAAAATGACCGTATTTTGAATTTGCAGCATGAAGTGATCTGGAGCATGGCGAACCTGATCGAAAGCCGTGACGGTACAACAGGAGGTCATGTTAAACGGACATGGACCTTTGTATGGCTGATCGGGCGGGAACTTTTACGTGAAGGGAAATATCCTGATATTTTGACAAAGGAGTATTTCCGGAATATGTGTGAAGCAGCACCATTACATGATATAGGAAAGATTGCGATACCGGATTATATTTTAAAAGGTACGACCAGGCTGACTAAGGAAGAATTTGAAGAGATGAAGGATCATGCAGCTTTGGGTGGAAAGATCATTCAGGAAACGATGGGAAAGATAGAAGATGCAGCCTATTTAAAGATTGCAACGGATGTTGCATGTTATCATCATGAAAAATGGGATGGTACAGGATATCCGAAAGGCCTGAAAGGAGAGGAAATTCCTCTTTGCGCAAGGATCATGGCAGTTGCCGATGTTTTGGATGCACTGGCATTTCGAAGATCTTATAAAGAAGCCATGGACATCAAAGAAGCGATTAAGATCATTGTGGATGAAAGTGGAACGCATTTTGATCCGACTATTGTCAATGCGATGTTAGCTATTCACGATGAGATAGAAAAAAGAGTGACAGAGAGTCAGAATCAAATGAACAGAAGCGAGGAATAACATGAAAAAAATAAGTGAGCGTAAGCGTATTGTTGTAAAAGTCGGAACGTCTACATTAACACATAAAACCGGAAGATTAAATATCAGAAGAGTGGAGCAACTCGTCAAGACACTTGCAGATCTTTATAATGCAGGGCATGAAGTGATTCTGGTTTCCAGCGGTGCGATCGGTCTTGGAATGGGAAAGCTCGGTCTGAGAGAAAGACCAAAAGACACCAAGGGAAAACAGGCATGTGCGGCAGTAGGGCAATGTGAATTGATGTATATGTATGATAACTTGTTTTCAAATTACAGTATTACCGTAGCACAGTTACTTTTAACAAAATATATTTTATTGGAAGACCGCAGAACCAATGTTGAAAATTCATTAGAAACATTATTATCAATGGGTGTTATTCCGGTTGTTAATGAAAATGATACGGTTGCGATCGATGAGTTGGAACTGGAAGTAGGAGAAAATGATTCTTTGGCAGCGATTGTTGCAACGATCGCAAAGGCCGATCTTTTCATAATGATGTCTGATATTGATGGACTTTTCGATAAAGATCCGAATTCTTCAGATGATGCACAAATGATTCCGGTCGTACAGGAAATCACAGACGAGATCCGTGGTGTGGCAGGCGGTGTGACAACGAACGTGGGAACCGGAGGGATGCGGACAAAGATCCGTGCGGTAGAGATTGCATTTGAAGCAGGGATCGATGTTGTTTTGATGAATGGCAAGACTCCAAAGAAGTTGTATGATCTGTTTGAAGATAAGCCGGTCGGCACTTTGTTTACTAAGAAAGATTCGTAAATCATAAAGATGGATCTAAAAAATAAAAACACTCTATTTCTTTTTTTACCATAATAACGGCTAAAAACGAAATAGGGTGTTTTTTTACATAATAGCTAAGAATAAAACAGAGCGTTTCTGTTTTTCGTTATAATCATAGCCAAGAATGAAGTAGAGTGATTTTCGAATTTCATTATGTTTAATGATTCGTATTGTCATCTTTCAGCAGTTGTACCAGATTATGGCGGAATGCTTTTTCGTAAATATCTTCCTCATGGAAAGCGAAACGATTGAAATCAAATTGCGTTTCCATAACCATCTTACGTGTGAAAAACATTCTTTCCTTTTTCTGGTAGGAAGGCCGGAAAATACAAATGCAGCCAATCGTTTTTTCGGGTTCAAAAGCATAATGTGCAGCAAAATCCTCTATGAAATGATAATCCAGCATATAGACATGACTGTAATGACCGACTACTTTTGCTAAACGTGTACCATTGATCGTAAATGTGTTCATATCATAATCACGATAGTCAACCGTCTCTTGCGGGGCATCGGTATTTGGGCTGTTTTGTGCGATCACTATGACCGGAAGCATACGCTCATCGGATTCCGTTAATTGGTATAATTCGTGCAAAAGTTCTGTGTTATTGACAAAGTGTGCTTTGCTTCCAAGACGCACAATATCCATAATGCCGACTTTATTTGAAAGATCAGCTAAAAAGGAAGGCTTTGTAAAAGTAGAACGTTGCGATATACCACGGGGAACATCACGGGATGTCACATGATAAAAATGCAATAGTCCGTCATCCATTTTGGCAATCGAAGTATGCACATGCCAAAAAGTACCGATAGACTGGCTGTCAATATAATTCATCTTCATAGAGAATGACAGATTTTCTTCATCATAGAAGATTTTTAACTTATAACCCGGTAAATGATTACGATAGGTAGAAAGTTCTGCCGGAATATCCTCAAAGACCGGATTTAATTTAAAACGTGCCCATTTGTATACGATTAAGGCTGCATTGTAGAACTCAGATTCCAGCTTTCTTGTGTTTTTATGAAGCAATGGACGTTCCAAATGGAATAAAATGCTGGATTCCAAACGCGCCAGCGTATTTTTCTGATAAGTACGCTCATCCTGATTGATCGGAATGTTTTGACAGATTGCTGCAATCTGCGGATCATGGATTTCTTTGTTATTCATCAGCTTGACGATCAGATTATAATTGATATGCGGTGATTCAAGCTTTAAAAGCTCTTTGATCAAAGTTTTTCTGGAACCTTTGAAGAACTTCTTGGCAATTTCTTTGTCCTGATCAAAAACGGCAAGGATCTTAGGGTCCAGGGGTTCGCTGTCTGCCATTTTGATACGGTATTTGCATTTTAACATGATTTCCCAGTCACGGTTTTTATAATGATTGTAAGACAATTCCTCAAAAAGCTGTACCAAAGACCAGTCGCTTAGTTCGAGATTGGCAAGAATACAGTTCAGGATCCGGGAAAGCTCTTCACTGCCCTTCCAAAATTCCTTGTCAGACAGCAGGCTTTTATAACGCATATCATGTTCAATCTCATGCCAGCCTTCAAAAAAGACTGTACGGAATTGTATTTCAAACGTGGTATCTATCGGAAGATTCCAAAGCTCTTTTTTGTATACATTAAAAAATTCTTCCGGGAAACGAAAGACACCATTGATCTTTGTGGCTTTAAATTCATCGGCATTATACTTTGGACGTGACCAGTCATCCACCATTTGAAAGGTACTTTCCATAATGTCACGACAAATGCTAAGGTCATCATAATAATATAAGACAACACGCAAGCCAACGAGATCCTGTAATTTTTTTGGATTCTGCTCGGTTCCGTATTGACCGCGCAACAGTTTTTCGGCAATCGAATTCGGCGACTTTACGCGGGAAAAAATACGAAAATACATTCCGCAGGAATTTAATATTTCACGAACTGCTTCTTTTAAGTTGTCGCATAATTCTGTTAATTTTTCAAAATCAAGTTCTTGTTCAATGCTATTTTCAAAATCAGTCATTTTACCCTCCCATTGTAAAACATGAAGTAACCCCTCTACAGATCGAACCCGCAAATCCATCCCTTGGATTGTAACTCATATCAGATACGCAAATTTGTACATACAGAGTGTATTTCCTGCTATGCAGAAATATTTGAATGAAAAAATATAAAGCACAAAGTGCGTCAAGCGTGTAACATTTGGATTTTTGAGCTATTACATAATAATAACATAAATTTCAAAAAATCAAAACCACAGGTGTTTTATTTGATCCGGCATGGAACGGATATTGTTTTTTTATATTGTTTTGTTTATAATGAAAAGGATTAGAATCAGCAGGCCGATCAGTCGGATGAGCATAACAAAAAAGAGCAACTTTGCGTCAAGAAAGATCAAAGCAGAATTGTCTGGAAATGAGGATATATTTATGAAAAAAATAGAATTTGATGTAGAGCTTCATACAGCAGAATTGTATCGTTTTACAATGCGGCACACATATTACAGCTTTTCGGGAATCTTTAGCATTCTTTTTAGTCTGGTATGTCTTGTGATCGCGATCATAAAATGGAGCACAATGCAGCCGATGACGATCGGAGCATTATTAGTCATTGCATCTCTCTTTACAATCGTACAGCCGGTTATGTTATGGGCAAAATGCCGGATGCAGATGAAACAGAACAAAAATATCAATACCAAATTGCATTATATTGTTGAAGAAGATGGCATCACGGTTCAACAAAATGATCAGGAAGCTGTTGTGAAATGGTATGAAGTGCAAAAGGCAGTCAAAACAAAGAAGGCGATTTATCTTTATATGTCTGTAGTGCGTGCATTTATTTTTCCGGTTGAACAATGCAATGGTCAATTTGAAGCTTTGCTACAGATGATCACACAACAGATGGAAAAATACAAAGATTACGATTATGAGGAAGAGACAGAAGAGTCACCGGAAGAAGATTTTTCGGAAGATATAACAGGTCATAGAAAGTTTTTCGCCGGAAGATACCTTTGCATTTGGTGTTGAACTGGGAAAGAAATGTAAGCCCGGTGATATTCTGACTCTACATGGAGATCTTGGGGTTGGAAAAACGTTATTTTCAAAAGGACTTGGTAAAGGCCTTGCGATTGATGAACCGATTTCAAGTCCGACTTTTACGGTGGTACAGGTTTATGACAGCGGCCGTCTGCCGTTTTATCATTTTGATGTATATCGGATCGCTGATTTAGAAGAAATGGATGAGATCGGATATGAAGATTATTTTTACGGGGATGGTGTCTGTCTGATCGAATGGGCAGAGCAGATTGAGGAGCTTCTCCCTGAAAACGTGATTGCTATTACAATTGAAAAAGATTTGGAAAAAGGCTTTGATTATCGAAGGATCACACTCGAAGAAACCAAATGAAGAAGAAATTCTTATAGAAATAATAAGAACCAAAGCGTATAAAACGTGTTGGTATATTTATATGAGAAAAAATTCTATAATAAGAAGAGAAAAAAGAGAAATAGAAATGAGGAACAGCTATGAAAATACTTGGAATAGACAGTTCCGGTCTGGTAGCATCAGCAGCAATTCTGTCAGATGATACCGTAGTGTCGGAATTTACAGTAAATAATAAAAAAACGCATTCGCAGACATTATTACCAATGATCGAACAGGTCGTAAAGATGGCTGATATCGAATTAGAAGAACTCGATGCAATCGCAGTGGCGGCAGGACCGGGATCTTTTACCGGACTTCGTATCGGTTCTTCGACAGCAAAAGGAATGGCATTGGCATTAAAAAAGCCGATCCTGTCTATTCCTACTTTAGAAGGGCTTGCGTATCGTCTGACACCGGTGACGGATGAATTGGTATGTCCGTTAATGGATGCCAGACGCAATCAGGTCTACACCGGTATCTATCAGAACAAAAAAGAAGGAATTGAAGCAGTCAGACAGCAGGAAGCCGTTGCTATTGAGGAATTGATCGAGCAGGTAAATGCATTAGAAAGACCTGTTGTTTTCTTAGGTGATGGTGTTCCTGTTCAAAAAGAAGCATTAGAAGCAAATGTCACAGTTCCTTATCGCTTTGCACCGGCACATCTGAACAGACAAAGTGCGTCGGCAGTGGCAGCTCTTGGGGTTGTTTACTATAAAGAAGGAAAGTCAGAAGATGCAAGAGATCATAAACCAATCTATCTGCGGCAGTCGCAGGCTGAACGGGAGCGTGCACTCCGTCTGAAAGGAGAACAGGCATGATCGACAGGTTGCAAGAAAAAGATATCGATCAGGTAGCTCAGATAGAAGCTGAAATTTTTTCGGTTCCATGGAGTATTAAAAGTTTTAAGGATGCGCTCGCATCAGAGCAAAATATTTATCTGAAAGCCGAAACGGATGGTCAGATCGTTGGTTATTGCGGTATCTGGACTTCTTTTGAAAGTGCCGATCTTTGCAATATTGCCGTGAAAAAAGAATTTCGCAAGGCTGGTTTAGGCCAAAAACTTTTAGAGGCGGGGATACAGGCGGCAGCAGCCAAAGGTGTGGAAAGAATTCTGTTAGAAGTGCGTCAAAGCAATAAAGCAGCGATACGCTTATATGAAAAAAACGGATTTCAAACAATCGGATTGCGAAAATCCTATTATACAAAACCTGTAGAAGATGCTATTTTAATGGAACGTTTTATCCGGAAAATGGCAGAGTAAAAATCTGTTTGATCTTTTGATCCAAGAAATGCTAAACATTTCCACTATACAAATGCATATCTGTTTTATATAATGAGCTACAGAAGCAGAAGATTACACAATAGGAGGAGCATTATGTGTGATACACGTATTTTTTGCAATGCCTGTGGCAAAGAATTATATATGGAAAATAATATATTAAAAGAAGATGCATTTGAAGCAAAAAAACAATGGGGATATTTTTCGAAAAAAGATACTAAGATGCATTCCTTCGTTCTTTGTGAAGAATGTTATGATAAAATGATATCCCGTTTTGTAATTCCGCCTATAGTGACGGATGTTGTAGAACTGTGATTCCGATAAAGATTATACAAAGATGGAAATAACAAAGAAAATATGCTATACTAAAAAAGATGATATGAAAGATATCATCTTTTTTTGAAATAAAAACGATGTGTTATAAATAGCGTTGTATTTCAAAAAAAAGGCAGGCGCAAAAACGTTTGTCTGAAGTGAAAGGAAAAAATAAAACGAATGTTAGATGTGTGTTTGTTAGGAACAAGCGGAATGATGCCGCTTCCAAGACGATGGCTTACTGCGTTGATGACAAGATTGAATGGAAGCAGTTTATTGATTGACTGCGGTGAAGGAACGCAGGTTGCTATCCGCGAGAAAGGATGGAGTGTAAATCCGATCGATACGATCTGCTTTACACATTTTCATGGAGATCATATCAGTGGACTTCCGGGACTTCTTTTATCAATGGGAAATTCTGACCGGAAAGAACCGGTTACGCTGATCGGCCCGAAAGGATTAGAAAAGATTGTCAACCAGCTTCGCGTGATCGCACCGGGATTACCTTTTCCGTTACGGTTTATTGAGTTTACAGAGGCCGAACAGGAGATAGAAGTAAACGGTTATCATCTGAAAGCATTTCGTGTTCATCATACTGTTGCATGCTATGGTTATACGATCACAGTACCAAGAGGCGGAAAATTCTTTGTGGAAAAAGCCAGAGAAAACCAGGTGCCAATGAAATTCTGGAGCCGTTTACAAAAAGGAGAAACATTAGAAGAAGACGGAAAGATCTACACACCGGATATGGTGGTCGGACCACCGAGACAGGGGATCAAGCTTACATATTGT
>OGEU01001057.1_pt1 | contig 24729 bp, 17 predicted proteins | sample 1570651 | NCBI WGS metagenome assembly OGEU01 (sample SAMEA2582129, study PRJEB24529) | metagenome | biome: Human gut stool | place: China | collected 2011 | reverse complement strand
GGTCAAGCCGGTGCGGCTGGCAACCACAGTTCCTGCCAGGCCACCGCCAAAGCCAAGAGCTACCACACCGATGCAGGCCGCCACACGCAGCAAAACCTTTTTGCCGCCGTGGCTCTTTTTGGGCTCGTTCTGCGGGGGCTGTGGGTTGCTGGAATAGCTGTAGCCATTGTAGCCGCCGTTATTGCCGTTGCCACCGTTACCGCCATTGCCTGCAACGGGGCCCTGGGGGTTATAGCTGCTGTTCTGTTGGCTGGAATTAGAATAATCTGTCTGTGCGGTGTTGGCGGTGTTCACTCCGCTGCTGCCCACATTGGGGTAACCGGACTGCTCTGCCTGGGGCTGTTCCGGCTGAGTGCCCGCTGGCTGCCCGTTATTATTCTGCGGGCCGCCATTATTATAAAGACCCGAATAATCATATTCACTCATGAAAAATCTCTCCTTTGTTCTGCCGCACGGCGCTTGGGGGCCGCCGGGCGGTGATACACGGTCTGGCGGAAGCTTTTGCTTTGTCTTTCTTGCTTCCCTCAACCTTGTGCCTACAGTATAACCGCTAATTGTGAAAACAGTTTCGCGACTGCGTGAAAGAAATGTGAAATCTCCAAAAATCCGGTCAGTTTGGGCTGTGGTTTGACTTTATCCGCCCCATGCCGTACAATCAGTTGCAGACTGAAACATTAGGGGGAGCTTGCCCATGCGGATTGAAAAAACAGCACTGGACGCACAAAACCGCTGTGTCTATTCGTTATATAAAGAGAAAGGCTGCATCGGCCATGCCGTTACCTGTGCCGATTGTTTTGAAGCGTTGGAAATTGCCCCGGAATGGCAGAGCCGCGGGTACGGAAGCTATCTGCTGCGGGAGATTTTGCGCCAGAACGGCGGCTTTGACCGGACTGCCCCCAGCGAATTCACCGCGCCACTGCCGGATGCCGGCAATACCGCTGCGCAGGCGCTGGCGGCAAAGTTCGGTTTTGTGCCGCGCGGCGGGCTGCTGGTGCGCCGCCGCGTGCCGGATCTGACGGCAGTGGAGCTGACCCACCGCTTTTTGCGCAGCACACTGGCACCGGGCGGACTGTATCTGGATGCCACCTGCGGCAACGGGCACGATACCCTATTTTTATGCAGCGTTGCCGGGAAAAATGGCCGGGTGATCGGGCTGGATATCCAGCCTCAGGCCGCGGCCAACACCAATGCGCTGCTGGCCGCCAACGGCATGGCTGCCATTGGCCGCGCGGAATGCTGCGACCATCGGGAGCTGCTGCGCTTTGCCCCGCCGGGCAGTGCGGACTGCGTGATGTTCAACTTTGGCTGGCTGCCAGGTGCCGCGCACGATGTACACTCCACGGCAGATTCCACCCTGCCCGCGCTGCAGGCCGGGCTGGACGCCCTGAAGCCCGGCGGCGTGCTTGCCGCGGTGCTGTACAGCGGCAAGGTGATCGGCAATGCGGAGAAAAAGGCTGCGGCGGAGTTTTTCCGCAGCCTGCCGCTGGCCGATTATACCGTGCTGATCTGCGAATTTGCCAACTGGGCCGATACCGCTCCCCTGCCCTGCTTTGTCATTAAGCGGGAAAAATAACCGCTACCGCTGTGAAGCCCCAAAAAAGGAAGTGCTGCCAATGCTGCAACAGCAAACACAAAGCCCCGGCTGGCGGGTGCTGAACCGCGATGTGATCAAATACATCGCGATGATCGCCATGCTGCTGAACCACATCGCCAATATTTTTCTGGTGCCGGGCACCCTCTGGTACGAGGTGCTGGTGGATATCGGCGACTTTACCGCCATTACCATGTGCTATTTTCTGGTAGAGGGCTTCCGGTACACCCACAGCCGCAAACAGTATGCCTTACGGCTGTTCGGGTTCGGTGTGGTTTCACAGGTGCCGTTCTCGATGGCGTTTGCCCAAAACGCCATTCTGGAATTTCAGGATTTCAACATGATGTTCACGCTGTTCCTGTGTTTTTGCATCTTGTTGTGTATCGAAACCATCCGGAACCGTTTTTTGCGCGGCGTGCTGATCGTACTGCTGATTTTTGGTTCGTTGTTTTGTGACTGGGCGCTGCTGGCCCCGGTGTTCACCCTGCTCTTCCGCTGGTCCGGCCAGGACCAAAAACGACTGCGGTTCAGTTTTGCGCTTTCTGCCGCGCTGTTTGGCTGGCTGAATTACACCAGCAGCGTGTGGCTTTACCCCACCGCACAGTGTTTGCTGATGGCCTGCGGCAGCATGGCAGGGATCGCTGCATCCGGGTTTGTGATCTTGTATCTGTACAATGGCCAGCGGGCGGCGCGGGGAAAGAAATTTTCGCACTGGTTTTTCTATCTGTTTTACCCGGTGCATTTGTTGGTGCTGGGGGTAATTCGGGTGATGGGGTGATGGTGCGCGGTAGATTTTTACCGTTACACACTCCACGGGACGATGCAAGCATCATCCCCTACAAACGGCTTTCTTGGTTCGCAGCCTCTCACGGTGGGGTCGGGTGGCCCCGCCCTACTGGGGTATACGCATTTTTCAACGTGTGACTGGGCTGGAGTCCTGCGTTTCCTCCCCTATTATACCACGCATTTGCCCAAAAAGCCCGCGGCCGCAAAACGCAGCCGCGGGCCTTGTATGCTAGTCGACAGTCACGCCGCAGCAATTACATCTTCTTGTGGCAGGTACGAGCAATAACGTCCATCTGCTGTTCGCGGGTCAGGTCAATGAACTTGACGGCGTAGCCGGAGACACGGATGGTGAAGTTTGCGTACTCCTCCTTCTCGGGGTGCTCCATAGCGTCGATGAGCTTCTCCTTGCCGAAGACGTTGACGTTCAGGTGGTGTGCGCCCTGGTCGAAGTAGCCGTCCATGACCTGCACCAGATTCTCAACGCGCTCGCCCTCGCTGTGGCCCAGAGCGTCGGGGTTGATGGTCTGGGTGTTGGAGATGCCGTCCAGAGCCCAGTGGTAGGGCAGCTTGGCCACGGAGTTCAGAGAGGCCAGCAGGCCGTTCTGCTCTGCGCCGTAGCTGGGGTTGGCACCGGGTGCGAACGGGGTGAATGCGGCACGGCCATCGGGCAGAGCGCCGGTGTACTTGCCGTAGACCACATTGGAGGTGATGGTCAGGATGGAGGTGGTAGCCTCGGAGTTGCGGTAGGTGTGGCGCTTCTTGATCATCTCAAGGAAGGTGCGCAGCAGCCAGACGCCGATCTCGTCGGCACGGTCATCGTCGTTGCCGTACTTCGGGAAGTCGCCCTCGACCTCGAAGCCGGTGGCAAGACCTGCCTCGTCGCGCACGACCTTGACCTTGGCGTACTTGATGGCGCTCAGGGAGTCGATGACGTGGGAGAAGCCTGCGATGCCGGTGGCGAAGGTGCGGCGGACATCGGTGTCGATGAGGGCCATCTCAGCCTCTTCGTAGTAGTACTTGTCGTGCATATACTGGATGAGGTTCAGCACGTTGACGTACAGGCCGGCCAGCCAGTCCAGCATCTGGACGTACTTGGGCAGCACCTCATCGTAGTTCAGGTACTCGCCGGTGATGGGGGCGTAGTTGGGGCCGCACTGCTCGTGGCTCTTCTCATCCACACCGCCGTTGATGGCGTAGAGCAGGCACTTTGCCAGGTTGGCGCGTGCGCCGAAGAACTGCATCTCCTTGCCGGTCTGGGTAGCAGACACGCAGCAGCAGATGGAGTAATCGTCGCCCCAGACGGGCTTCATGACGTCGTCGTTCTCGTACTGGACGGAGCTGGTGTTGATGGACACCTTGGCGGCGTACTTCTTGAAGTTCTCAGGCAGAGCAGAGGAGTACAGAACGGTCAGGTTCGGCTCCGGTGCAGGACCCATGTTCTCGAGGGTATGCAGGAAGCGATAGCAGTTCTTGGTGACCATGCTGCGGCCATCCATGCCGATGCCGCCCACTTCCAGCGTTGCCCAGACGGGGTCGCCGGAGAACAGCTGGTTGTAGCTGGGGATGCGGGCGAACTTGACCATGCGGAACTTCATGACCATGTGGTCGATGAGCTCCTGAGCCTCGCTCTCGGTCAGGATGCCCTTGTCCAGATCGCGCTGGATATAGATGTCGAGGAAGGTGGAGATGCGGCCCACGCTCATAGCAGCGCCGTTCTGGGTCTTGATGGCGGCCAGATAGCCGAAGTACAGCCACTGGCAGGCTTCCTTGGCGGTCTTGGCGGGCTGAGAGATGTCGCAGCCGTAAGCCTCGGCCATCTTCTTCATGCCCTTGAGGGCGTTGATCTGACGTGCGATCTCTTCGCGCAGGCGGATGACGTCATCGGTCATGGTGCCGTCGCCGCAGTTGGCGAAGTCTTCCTGCTTGAACTTGATGAGGGCGTCGATGCCGTACAGTGCCACACGGCGGTAGTCGCCGACGATACGGCCGCGGCCATAGGTGTCGGGCAGGCCGGTGATGATGTGGGTGTGGCGGGCGGTCTTCATCTCGGGGGTATAGGCATCGAACACAGCCTGATTGTGGGTGCGGGTGTAGTCGGTGAAGATCTTGTGCAGCTCTTCAGAGGGCTGGTAGCCGTAGGTAGTGCAGGCCTGCTCCGCCATCTTGATGCCGCCGTAGGGCATGAATGCACGCTTCAGGGGCTTGTCGGTCTGCAGGCCGACGATCTGCTCAAGATCTTTCAGGCTCTCGTCGATGTAGCCGGGGCCGTATGCGGTCAGACCGCTGACGACCTCGGTCTCCATATCCAGCACGCCGCCCTTGGCACGCTCGGCCTTCTGCAGCTTCTGCAGTGCGCCCCAGAGCTTATCGGTGGCCTCGGTGGGGCCAGCCAGGAAAGACTCGTCGCCGTCATAAGGGGTGTAGTTCTTCTGGATAAAGTCGCGGACGTTGACTTCCTCTTTCCAGATGCGGCCCTCAAAGCCTTCCCACTGTTCAAAATCGATCATTGGAACCTCCTTGCTCCGTTCCTGACGCTCTAACCGATCTGCTTTGCAATAATTAGTTAGAGCAGTCTAACTGTTCCGTCTTAAAAAAGCCGCCGATTGCGGTTTCTGAAAGACAGGGTGGTACAGGGCGCAGAGGTATTTGGATGGCAACCCCTGCGCTGTTTATGAGCCGCTGCAGACAGGCAATCGAGTCCGACTGCAGCGGTCTGACAATATAATAACAGTGATTCTCAGAAAAAGCAAGAGGGAACCTGTGGATTTTCTACAAGAGATGGCGGTTTTTGTTATGAAAAATGCTCATGGAGGCCGCCGGAGAAAAATTTTTTGAAAATTTGAAAAACGGGCTTGACAGTCATGACAAACTATGGTATCCTGTTGTCACGGCGAGGTTAGTTAAACCTAACCAAAGCTTCTCCGATTCACTGCAAAGGGATGCCTGCAACTCTCTTTGAGGCGATTCGGTTCCTCCATTCCATTCTCCTATTTATTAAAAAGAGAAAGCGGCTTATGGTTTGCTCCGCTTTCCCTGCGCGCAGCGCGGGGCGCTCTGGTACGGCGGCCTGTGCAAAAAAGTACAAAATGCGGGACACACAGACTTGACCACCTGTGCGCCCCGCTTTTTGTTTTGCAAAGGGAGAGGCAGAACGTCGGCAGAGCTGTCTCTTGACACCCCGGGTGAGTGTACTATAATAATGTGTGTCGGAAAAACGAGAAAAGTTGTTTTTCTTCGGAACGATAAAATGGGAGGAAATGAATGAAAAAATTAGCGAGGGCCATCGTGAAGATGCGCAGGCTCATCCTCATCGCGGCGGTCCTGCTGCTCATCCCGGCGGCAGTGGGAGCCATCGCCACGCCCATCAACTACGACATCCTTTCTTACCTGCCCCAGGAGCTGGACTCCCGCGTGGGTCAGCTGCTGCTGGAAACGGATTACCATCTGGCCTCCACCAATATGATCACCGTGGAGGGGATGCCCACCAACGAGCTGCTGGCCATGAAGGCCGAGATCGACGAGGTGCCGGACGTGCTGAACACCTTCTGGCTCAGCGATGTGCTGGACCCGGCAGTGCCGACGGAGATGCTGCCGGCGGATGTCCAGCAGTTTATGTTCGGCAAGAACGACTCCACCATCCTCATCGTCCAGCTGGGCGGCTCCAGCGTCAGCGAGGAGACGATGCAGGCCGTGGCCCAAATCAAGAAGATCCTCCGGAAGAACTGCTTCTTCGGAGGCATCAGCGTCATCCTGAGCGACACCAAAGAGCTGGTCATGGGCGAGATGCCCTGGTATGTGCTCTGCGCCGTGGGCGGCTGTCTGCTGGTGCTGTTCCTCTCGCTGGAAAGCTGGCTCACGCCGTTTTTGTTCATGCTGGGGCTGCTCTTCCCGCTGGTCTATAACTTTGGCACGAATATTTTCCTCGGTCAGGTCTGCTTTATCACTGTGTCGCTGGCGGCGGTCTTGCAGCTGGGCGTGACGATGGATTTCTCCATCTTCCTGCTCCACCGCTACGACGAGGAAAAGGAGCTCTGTGCCTCCAACGAAGAGGCCATGGAGAACGCCATCTGTAAGACCATGAGCTCCATCACGGCGTCCAGCCTGACGACCATCGCGGGCTTTCTGGCCCTCTGCGCCATGCAGCTGACGCTGGGCGCAGACCTCGGCATCGTCATGGCAAAGGGCGTGGCGCTGGGCGTCATCTGCACCATCGTCATCCTGCCTTCGCTCATTCTCTTCTTCGATCAGTGGGTGGAAAAATACCGCCACCGCACCTTTATGCCCAAGCTCACCCACCTGAGCCATTTTGTCTCGAAGCACCCGATGCCCGTCGTGGTGGTGTTCATCCTGCTGATGATCCCCTTCGGGCTGGCCCAGAGCAAGACGGATATTTACTACAACATTTTTGCCGCTCTTCCGCAGGATATGCCCGGCATCGTGGGTACGAACAAGCTGGGCGAAGACTTCGGCATGATGACCAGCCACTTCATCCTCGTGCGGGAGGAGCTGACCGCCTCTCAGGTGTCCGCCCTTTGCGATGAGATCAAGGAGGTGGACGGCATCACCCAGGTGGTGAGCCTCGACTCCATCACCGGCCCGGGCTTTGAGACGGAACTTCTGCCCGACGAGCTGCTGAACATCGTCCAGAACGGCGGTTACAAGCTCATCCTCGCCAATGGCCGTTATAAGTCGGGCAGCGACGCGCTGAACGCGCAGGTGGACGAGCTGGTCCGCCTCGTCAAGGAGGCAGACCCCGAGGGCCTCGTCACCGGCGAGGGTGCCATGATGAAAGACCTGGTGGAGATCGCCGACGAGGACTTCAAAAATGTCAACATCTGGTCCATCGCGGCGGTGTTGGTCATCATCGCGCTGTCCTTCCGCAGCCTGTCGGTGCCGGTGCTGCTGGTGGCCAGCATCGAAGCGGCCATCGCCATCAACATGGGCATCCCATACTTCATCGACGACTCGCTGCCCTTCATCGCCAGCATCGTCATCGGCACCATCCAGCTGGGCGCGACGGTGGACTACTCCATCCTCATGACCACCCGCTACCGCGAAGAGCGGCTGGCCCTCCGCTCGCCCAAGGCGGCGGCACAGCAGGCCCTCGAGCACTGCAGCCAGAGCATCCTGACAAGCGGCCTGACCTTCTTCGCGGCCACCTTCGGCGTCGCGGCCATCAGCAAGGTGGAGCTGCTGGAAAGTATCTGTAGGCTCATCTCCCGGGGTGCGCTCATCAGTATGGTGGTCATCCTGCTGGTGCTGCCCGCCGGCCTGATGCTGCTGGACGGCCTCATCTGCCGCACCACCTACCACTGGCTCAACGCCCCCAACGCTGCAAAGGAGTGAATGCTATGAGAAAAACTCAGAATTTTCTGCGCCGCGCTGGCTCTGCGGCGCTTGCCCTGACCCTGACGGTCAGCCTCTGTCAGTCCGCCTTTGCGGCGACCAAGGCCCCCTTCTCGAAGGATGAGACGGTGTATGCCGTCATGGCAGCGGACGGCTCTGTCACCAGGACCACCGTCAGCGAGCATCTTTACAATGCCGACGGCCTCGCCGGTGTGGAGGACAGGTCCACCCTGAAAAACATCGTGAACACCGAGAGCTTTGCCGAGTACACCCGGAACGGCGATACCCTCGTCTGGAACACCGACGACACCGATGTCTACTACAAGGGCGACATGGACCGTCAGCTGCCCATCTCTGCCAAAGTGACCTACACGCTGGACGGCAGGACCGCCCCGCTGAGTGAGCTTCTGGGCAAGAGCGGCCACCTTGTGCTCACCATCGACCTGACCAACCATGAGACCGGCAAGGTGACCGTGAACGGCAAGGAGCGCACCATCGTCACCCCGCTTGTCACGGCGGTGGGCGTCGTGCTGGGCGAGGATGCCAGCAGCGTCAACGCCGTGAACGGCCTGCTGGAAAGTGCGGCTAAGAGCAGCGTGGCGGCCTTCGTCACCCTGCCGGGCGTGAAAGATTCCCTCGACGGCCTGCTTCCCGAACAGGTGAACGGCGTGGCTGAGTACTTACAGGACAGCGTGACCGTGGAGGCCGACGTGGAGTCGCTGACGGCGCCTCAGATCCTGCTGGCCTGTGCGGCGAGCGCCGAGGCACTGGGGCAGGGAGATGAGGTCTTCGACCTCGACAGCCTCAACGATTTGACCGATGGCATCGCGGCGCTGAACGATGCCATGAACCAGCTGCTGGACGGTGCGTCGCAGCTGAAAGCGGGCGCGGCACAGCTTGCCGCCGGTTCGCTGGCTCTGCTGGACGGGGCCAACCGGCTGGACAGCGGCCTCGGCCAGCTGACGGAAGGGCTGGACACCCTGACGTCCAACAACGCTGCCCTGACTTCCGGCGCACAGCAGGTGGCCGACGGCGTGCTGGACTCCGCCAGCCAGACCCTCATGGAGAACGGCCTCATCGACACCCCCATGACGTGGGATACCTATGAAGCCGTCATTGACGACATCCTCTCGCTGGGCGACAAGACGCTGGCGGCGGGCCGCAGAAAGATGGTGCGCACCATCTGGGAGCAGGCTCCCCAGTTCAAGGCCAGCCAGCTGGACATCGCGCTCTACCTCGCGGCCACCCGGACCGGCCACGACCTTGAGGCCGCCCTGCGCCTGATGCAGAGCTTCTCGCCCGATTTCATCATGGGCTGGCTGAAAAAGCTCACCGACAGCGACGCCCAGCAGAAGATCCACGACGAGCTGGTCTATCAGACCGCCAACAGCGAGGATATGGCCAGCGTCCGCGCCCTGAAAGAGAATCTGGGCCAGATCCGGCTCTTCGTGTCCAGCGTCGGACAGTACGCCGACGGCGTGGCTGCGGCCGCTGACGGCGCGCACGCCGCCAAGGCCGGAAGCGCTCAGCTGGCCAGCGGCGCATCCGCCCTGTATGACGGCGTGCTCCAGCTCCAGAACGGCACCGACCAGCTCAGCGGCGGCCTCGTGCAGTTCAACGAGGAGGGCATTTCTCAGCTCACCGGTGCGCTGGACGCCGACCAGCTCCACGCCCTGCAGACTGTGGTGGAAGAGATGACCGGCCGCCTCGCCGACTACACCAGCTTTGCCGGTGTACCCGAGGGTGCGTCCAGCCGGGTGAAGTTCCTCTACAAGACCGCCGAGACGCCCGCCGAAACGGCCCCGGTGGAGACGACGGCAGATAACGCCTCGGAGGGCAATTTCTTCCTCCGCCTGTGGCACCGCCTGCTGGCCCTGTTCGGGCTCTGAACCGGCAAGATCATGTCTCCCGCCCCCGGCCTCGGAGCCCAGAACGCCCCCGGCCGGGGCTTTGTTTGTGCAGCATTCTTAAATTTTGGGCCGTTGATTTGTGGCAGTTTACAAAAATTGAACGTCCCCTTGACAAATATATAGGGGGGGGGGTAAAATAAAATCAAACCAGCCCTTAGCCATAGCAGGGCATGGCGAACAAAGGCTTATTATATGGAGGAACCAGACAAATGAAAATGCTGAAAAAACTGCTGGCCGTTGTGCTGACCGGTGCAATGGCCCTGACCCTTCTCACAGCCTGCGGCGGCAACGCTGTGAATGACAAGAACATTGCGGATGCTCTGAATGACATCGTCAAGAGTTCAGTTGCAGCCGGACTGACCAAGGATTACACCTTTAAGCCCCGGACGGATGAACAAGCGATGGCAAAAGCTATCGCTGCGTTGTCCGAGGCGGAGTGGAACACAAAGGGGGATGGGGACAATAAATTTTCTGGGCCAGTCATGAAGATTCTTGGGCTCAATGAGGGCGGCAAAAATGAAACAAGCCGCTTTGTTTGGTGCGGAGCAGTTATTGCCGATGAGATCGGAACAACCGGACAGGCTCATAATGTGATGAATAATATTCTGAGCCAAAAAGCTGCGAATGCAGATAAGCTGACAGGCAAAGAACCCGGAAACATCCGCTACATAGGCACTGCACTTGGTACTCTGACCATTCACGGAAAGCAGACAACGGTGCGCTTCATCGTGGTTACCGCAGATGTTGTGAACTAAAAATAAGCGCCGCAGCGCCCCGGAAAGCATGATTTTTTTCCATAAAAAATGACAGCAGGCCCTGGAGCATATCGCTCCGGGGCCTGCTGTTTTTGGGGTTTGGGTCATGGGCGGGGGCAGCTTCTTCGTCCGCCTGCTGGCCCTCCACGATGCCCTTGCTGGACAGCAGCTTGATGGCTTCCCGGATGGTACTGCTTTTATCGCAATTTTCAAAAATAGTGCCTATCAAAATAGCATATTTGCGATATGCAGTTTGCGGATGTTGCTTGTGCATTAAAAACGCAAACTGCTATATTTTACACGAACCAGTGACCCGACCACCTCACAATGTGCGCTGTGGGGGAACATATCCACCGGCGTGAAGCCCTCGGCGCGGTAGCCTTTCTGGGTCAGGAGCGCGAGGTCGCGGGCCATCGTCTCGGGGTTGCAGCTGACGTAGACCACCCGCTTCGGGGCCATGCGGGCCACGCTCTCGAGGAAGGCGGGCGTCGAGCCCTCCCGGGGCGGGTCCATGAAGACGACGTCGGCCTTCTGGCCCGCGTCGGCGGCTTCCCGTATCCATGCGGTGGCGTCAGCGGCAAAGAAGCGGGCGTTTTTTACGCCGTTGTGCTTTGCGTTGCCGATGGCGTCCCGGACGGCGTCCCGGTTCACTTCCACGCCCACCACCTGCCGGGCCTTATCAGAGGCCGTCAGGCCGATGGTGCCGATGCCGCAGTAGGCGTCGAGGACGACTTCTTTGCCGGTAAGGTGGGCGGCATCGACGGCCAGCCCGTAGAGCACGGCGGTCTGGACGGGGTTCACCTGATAGAAGCTGCGGGGGCTGAGGGCGTAGGTCTTGCCGCAGAGGGTGTCGAGGATGAAGCCCTTGCCGTAGAGGACTTTTTCGTCCTCGCCCAGAACGACGCTGGTGCGGCGGGGATTGTAGTTCTGTACGACGGTGGTGACGGGGACGCCCCGCTTTTCGGCCTCGGCCAGCAGGGTTTTCACGAAGTTCTTCGCGCCGGGCAGCACGGGCTGGGCCGTGACCAGCACCACCATCACCTGACCGGTGGCGACGCCCCGGCGGAGCAGGCAGTGGCGGAGCAGGCCGGTGCCTTTGTCCTCGTTGAAGGGCTGGTAGCGGCAGGCGTTGGCGGCGGTGCGGACGGCCAGCATCACCTTATCCAGTACCTCGTCCTGCAAAAGGCAGCTCTCCACCGGCAGCACCTTGTGGGTGCGGGCCGCGTAGATGCCGGAGGTGAGTTTTCCACCGGCGGCGGGGGCAAAGGTGGAAATGACCTTGTTGCGGTAGTGGTAGGGCGTTTCCATCCCCCGGATAGGGGCGACAGGGCCGTATTTGCCCAGCAGGGCGCGGACGTCGGCCTCTTTCTTTTTGAGCTGTGCGGCGTATTCGGTGGCCAGCATCGGGCAGCCGCCGCAGTTTTTGGCGCGAAGTTTGCAATCCATCTCATATCCTCCCGAAAGCTTGACAAAGCGATAAAAAATTACTATACTACAAATAGAAAAGGCACTGCGACAAGCGGTTGGCCCTTTTAGTGACTAAGGTTTATCAAGAAAACCGTCACCGGCCAGGGTGGCGGTTTTCGCTTTTCACTCTGATGGTAAAGACCAGTCCAAAAATATGGAACGTCAAAGTAATGGGCATATCTCTCACCTCCTTTCGGAAGTGGAGCCAACCGCCTGCCGTATGTGCAGCGCCTTTTCATCTGCTATCTTATCATAATATTTAACAGAATGCAACGCGAAAGCTCCCGTAATAGGGAGCTTTTTGTGTTATAAAGGCGGATGCTCAGCCGTACGGGTCATACAGGTCATATTCTTCCGCTTCTGCGTGCTTTTCGTTCAGCACGGCGATGGCCTGTTCCAGCTCGCTCTGGGAGCAGCCGCTCTCGCTCACCAGCGCCCGCACGGCCTGTGCGAGGTCGCCGCCAAAGACGGTGTCCAGCCGCTGGCGCATGGTGTAGACGCCATAGGCCCGGCGGGTGACGGTGGGGGCGTAGAGGTTGTGGTTCTGCTCTTTGGTGCAGGTGACCCAGCCCTTCTCTTCCAGCCGGTATAAAAAGTTCAGCACGGTGGAGGCGGCCCAGCCTTTCGCGGCCAGACGCGCACCGATGTCCCGCCGCGACACGGGCGGTTTGCAGTCCCACAGGGCCAGAAGCACCTGTTCCTCCGCCGCCGAAAGGGCTTTCAGCCTGTCCGGAATGCCATACATGGGGGAGATCTCTCCTTTTTGAGTGAAAAACTTGATTTTACATTTGTCTCAGATACTGCCATTATACCAAAAATCAGGAGAAAGGACAAGAGCAAAAAACCCAGCAGTCATGCGGCTCTCCACTATATGTTTTACAAATGTCTCCGAAAACGTCCTCCGCACAGGGACATTTGTGCGCTTCGTGCGCCCGCCCGGGCTTTGACGGCTCAACTTTGTGCAAAGATGCTCTTGTTTTGCACCCCCAAAAACCATTATACTACGGACAAATCCAGAGCACAACGCCCGAACGGGCCGTCAGATAGAGGAAAAGGAGAGAACACGTCATGGCACGAGTTTATAATTTCAGCGCAGGTCCCAGCATGCTGCCCGAAAAGGTACTCAAGCAGGCTCAGGCAGAGCTGCTCGAATACGGCGGCAGCGGCCAGAGCGTGATGGAGATGAGCCACCGCAGCAAGTGGTTCGACGCCATCATCACCGACACCGAAGCCACCCTGCGCCGGGTGATGAACATTCCCGATCATTATAAGGTCGGCTTCTTCCAGGGCGGCGCGACCCAGCAGTTCGCCATGGTGCCGCTGAACTTCATGACCACCGGCAAGGCCGACTACATCGTCACCGGCAACTTCTCCAATCTGGCCGCAAAGGAAGCCGCAAAGTTCGGCGAGGCCAAAATCGTCGCGTCCAGCAAGGATAAGAACTTCACCTACATCCCGGACGTGAACGCCATCGACTACAACAAGGATGCAAGCTACATCCACATCTGCCAGAACAACACCATCTTCGGCACCCAGTATGTGGAGGTGCCTCAGGTGGAGGGTGTGCCGCTGGTGGCGGATATGAGCTCTATGATCCTCTCCAAGCCCGTGGACGTCACCAAGTACGGCTGCATCTACTTCGGCGTCCAGAAGAATGTCGCCCCCGCCGGTATGGCCATCGCCATCGTCCGGGACGACCTGCTGGGCCATGCCGCCGACAATGTGCCTACCATGATGAACTACACCACCCTGCTGGCCAAGGACAGCATGTACAATACGCCGCCCTGCTGGTGCATCTACATGACCGGTCTGGTGCTCAAGTATCTGGAAAACGACATCGGCGGCCTTGCCAATATGCAGAAGATCAACGAGGCCAAGGCCAAGGTCCTGTACGACTACCTCGATGGTCAGGACTTCTTCAATAATCCTGTGGAGCACCGCTACCGCAGCACCATGAACGTCACCTTCACCAGCCCTGACCCCGACCTCGACAAGAAGTTCTGCGCCGAGGCCGCAGACGCCGGTTTCGTCAACCTGAAGGGCCACCGCCTCGTGGGTGGTATGCGCGCCTCCATCTACAACGCAATGCCGGCCGAGGGCATCGACAAGCTGGTGGACTTCATGGAGAAGTTCCGCAAAGAGAATGCATGAGTTTTTGTGTATAGGAGATAGGAAAGTATGTTCACCATCAAAACCCTGAACGCCATCAGCCCGGTAGGTCTGGCAAAGCTGAACAAAAACCTGTTCGACGTCTCGGTGGACGCCGACGCCCCCGACGGCATCCTTGTCCGCAGCGCCGACCTGCTGAACACCACCTTCAATGACAACCTGCTGGCCATTGCCCGCGCCGGTGCCGGTGTCAACAATATTCCTCTCGACCGGTGCAGTGAGCAGGGCATCGTGGTGTTCAACACGCCCGGTGCCAACGCCAACGCTGTGGCGGAACTGGTCATCGGTATGCTCATCGCGGGCAGCCGCAATGTGGCTGCTGCCGCCCAGTGGACTCAGGGTCTTGCCGGTGACCCCGCCATGGCAAAGAGCGTGGAGAAGGGCAAAAAGCAGTTCGTGGGCAACGAGATCAAGGGCAAGACCCTCGGCGTCATCGGCCTGGGTGCCATCGGTTCCCGCGTCGCCAACTGCGCCATCGAGCTGGGCATGGAAGTCTACGGCTATGACCCCTATATCTCCATTGATGCTGCGTGGAACCTGAGCAGTCAGGTCCGTCACTGCGTCAACCTGAATGATATGCTGCCCCTCTGCGACTACATCACCATCCATGTGCCGTATCTGCCCACCACCAAGGACACCATCAATGCCCAGACGCTGGCCCTCTGCAAGGAAGGCGTCAGGCTGCTGAACTACGCCCGCGGTGAGCTGGTGAACACCGACGCCCTGCTGGAAGCCCTTGACACCGGCAAAGTGTCCGGCTATATGACCGACTTTCCCACGGAAGCTCTGCTGGGCCGTCCGGGCGTCATCTGCACGCCTCATCTGGGCGCTTCCACCCCGGAGGCCGAGGACAACTGCGCGGTCATGGCCGTCCAGGAGCTCAGCGACTACCTCAAGAACGGCAACATCACCCACTCGGTGAATATGCCCGAGGTGCATCAGCCCCGCGCCGGCGGCAAGCGCATCTGCATCATCCACAAGAACGAGCCGGGCATGATCAGCCAGATCACCGCCCTGACCACGGAGGCGGGCCTGAACATCGAGAACATGGTGAACAAGAGCAAGAAGAACATGGCCTACACCATGCTGGATGCTACCGGTGCTGTGGACAAGAAGCTGGCCGAAAAGCTGGCTGCCATCCCCGCCGTGGTCCGGGTGCGCATCCTGTAAAAACTGTCAAAAAATGAAAAGCATCTGCAAAAAGCATTTCTGAGCTTCAAAAAGTTTGGAAAGTTTTATTGCGGATGCTTTTATTTTAATGTGCTCGCCCTCTCCGTCTTTGCTTCGCAAATCCACCTCTCCCACGGGGAGAGCCTTTGGCAGCCAATGCGAGACTGAGAGGGCGAGGCCGTCTGACTTATGTGGTAAACTGCATTTTTACAAACTGGAAATTCTTTCTCGTCCCATCTGCCGGTTAGTTTTTATTTACAAACTGTAGTTTGTCTTGAAAAACGCGTTAAAGATAGCTTTTTCTAACTACACATCGTAAAAAGTTTACATGTATTAACATTCAAGAAAAAGCTTGAAAATGGTAAATTCTGTGCTACAATAGGCTCGACAGAAGGGAAATGTCCACCCTGTTCTCCGGCTTTTGGGCCGGTATATTCATCTTACAGGTCCTGCGGTGCAGGGCCTCTGACAGGAAATAGAAAAGGTAGGGAAGTTACTATGGATATCAAGAAGATCGCACTGTTCGCCGCCGGTACTCTGTTCGGCTCTGCCGGTTTCAAGCTGCTGTCCAGCAAGGATGCCAAGAAGGTCTACACCCAGACCACTGCTGCCGTGCTGCGCATGAAGGACTCCACCATGGAGACCGTCAGCAAGGTTCAGGAGCAGGCTGGTGACATTCTGGCCGATGCAAAGGCCATCAACGAGGCTCGTGCTGTTGAAGCCGAGGCTGCTGTGATCGAGGATGCCGCTGCCGAGACCACCGAAGAGACCGCTGAGTAATTTTCGGTTCGTAAAGCACTGAAAGCCCCAACGTGGCTTTCGAGCCGCCTTCGGGCGGCTCTTTTTTGTGAGAGTGGGGCCGCAGGCGTGCAGGGTATAGCAGCCTGACGCTGCGGCAAAAAGATAGAGAAGGATATTTGATATATGAAATGTACCATTCTGCATGAAGGCAAAGGCCGGATGCGTGTGCATGTGGAAAACGTCCGCATGACTTTGCACCGTGCCGATGTGCTGGAAGCATATCTGAACCACAAAGATGCCATCGTCCATGCCGCCGTTTACGAGCGCACCGGCGATGTGGTCATTACCTATACCGGCAAGCGCACCGCTGCCATTGCCATTCTGGCAGGCTATAAGTTCGATGTGGCCGAAAACGATGCCCTTGTCACCTCCGCCGACAGCCGCAGGCTGAACCGGGAATATCAGGATAAAATGTTCGATCTGGTGGCAGGCCGCGCCCTGCGCAAGCTGTTCCTGCCTGCACCCATCGATGCCGCTTACACGGTGTTCCGCTCCATCCGCTTTCTCTGGAAAGGTGTGCGCTGCGTGCTGAGCCGCAGGCTGGAAGTGGAAGTGCTGGACGCTCTTTCCATCGGCGTGTCCATCCTGCGCAGCGACTTTGCCACCGCCGGGTCGGTGATGTTCCTGCTGAACCTGGGCTCTCTGCTGGAAGAGTGGACCCGCAAGAAGAGTCTGGACGATCTGGCTCGCAGCATGGCCCTGAACGTGGACAAGGTGTGGGTGCGCAGTCAGGGCACCGAAGTGCTGGTACCGCTCACCAAGGTGCGCTCCGGCGACGAAGTGGTGGTGCGCAGCGGCAATATGATCCCGCTGGACGGCACCGTTCTGGAAGGCGAAGCCATGGTGAATCAGGCTGCTTTGACCGGCGAGTCCATGCCGGTGCGCAAGGCAGAGGGCTCCACCCTCTATGCCGGCACCGTTGTGGAGGAGGGCGAGTGTGTCTTTATCGCTAAAGCCGAGGGCGGCTCCAACCGCTACGATAAGATCGTTTCCATGATCGAGGAATCCGAAAAGCTCAAGTCCAGCACCGAGAACCGTGCGCTGGCGCTGGCCGACAAGCTGGTGCCCTGGTGTCTGGGTGCCACCGGCGTGACGTATCTGCTCACCCGCAACGTCACCCGCGCCATCTCGTGCCTGATGGTGGACTTTTCCTGTGCGCTCAAGTTGTCCATGCCGCTGGCCGTCCTCTCCGCCATGCGCGAGTGCGGCAGCTATCACATCACCGTCAAGGGCGGCAAATATCTGGAAGCGCTGTCTCAGGCCGACACTATCGTGTTTGATAAGACCGGCACACTCACCCGCGCTACCCCGCAGGTGGTGGATGTGGTTCCCTTCTCCGGCTGCAACGAGCGCGAAGTTCTGCAGCTGGCCGCATGTCTGGAGGAGCATTTCCCCCACTCCATGGCCAACGCCGTGGTGCGTGCCGCCAAGGAGCGCGGCATTTCCCATGAGGAGATGCACTCCGAGGTGGAGTATATCGTAGCCCATGGCATTGCAAGCCGCGTGGGCGGCGAGCGCGTGGTCATTGGCAGCCACCACTTTGTCTTTGAGGACGAAAAGTGCATCGTGCCCGCCGACGAGCAGGCAAAGTTTGATGCTCTCAAACCGGAGCATTCGCACCTGTACATGGCTGCCAGCGGGCAGCTGGTGGGCGTCATCTGCATCTCCGACCCGCTGCGCCCGGAAGCCGCCGCTGTGCTGAACGGCCTGCGTGCGCTGGGCATCCAGAACACCGTCATGATGACCGGCGACAGCGAGCGCACCGCTGCCGCCATTGCAAAGCAGGTGGGCGTGGATCACTTCTTTGCCGAGGTGCTGCCCGAGGATAAGGCAAACTTTGTTCAGCAGGCCAAGGCCGAGGGCCACACCGTGGTGATGATCGGCGACGGCATCAACGACTCCCCCGCCCTGTCTGCTGCCGATATTGGCATCGCCATCAACTCCGGTGCTGCCATCGCCCGCGAGATCGCCGATGTGACCATCAAAGCCGACAGTCTGGAGGAGCTGGTGGCCCTCAAGGCCATCGCCAACTCCCTGCAAAAGCGCGTGCACGCAAACTACCGCTTCGTGCTCACCTTCAACTCGGCCCTCATCGCGCTGGGTGCTCTGGGCATCCTGCAGCCGGCCTCCTCTGCCATGCTGCACAATCTCTCCACCATCGGCATCAGCCTGAAGAGCATGACCAATCTCCTGCCGGAGAACAAGGCTCCGCAGCTGAAAGCATAATTACCGCAAAAAAATAACGCCGTGTCTGAACATTCGACACGGCGTTGTTTTTTGCGTTCTTATTCCAGCCCGATCTGCTGTGCGTACTCTTCCAGCAGCTCCCGCTCCAGGAACGGAGTCTTGACACCCTCGCGGTCACGGTAGGTCTCGTGGCCCTTGCCAATGACGGCGATCAGGTCGCCCTCCTGCGCGTGATCCACTGCGTAGTGCAGTGCATCCAGACGGTCGGGGATCTCCACGAACTTTGCATCCGGGTTGCCCTTGTTCATGCCCACGCGGATATCAGCAAGGATGTCCTCCACCTTTTCAAAGCGGTTGTTGTCCTCGGTAAGGATGGAGAGATCGGCCATTTTGGCACAGATCTCGCCCATGCCGTAGCGGCGCAGCTTGGAGCGGTTGCCGCCGCAGCCGAACACCACCACCAAGCGGTGGGGCTTGTAGGCGCGCAGGGTGGTGAGCAGGCTCTCGGTGGACACCTCGTTGTGGGCGTAGTCCAACAGGATGGTAAACTTTTTGCTGATGGGCACCAGCTCCACACGTCCCTTCACCACGCACTTGCCCAGACCATCGTGGATGGCGGCATCCGGTAGACCCAGCACCTTGCCCACGGCCAGCGCAGCCAGCGCGTTGTACACGCTGAACTCGCCGGGCATATTCACCTTGACGTCCATCTCGTCCTTGCCGGTAACGTGGAAGGCAACGCCCAGAAAATCGTGGGTGCGCAGCAGCTCGTAGCCGGTCTCGCGGTAGTCGGCCTTTTCATCGCGGCCATAGGTGACCAATTTGCAGGTGTGACCCTCCAGCAGGGCGGCGGTGTTCTCGTCGTCGATATTCACCACGCCCACATCGCAGCGCTTGAACAGCTGTCCCTTCCAGCTGCGGTACTCCTCAAAGGTCTTGTGCTCGCCGGGGCCGATATGGTCCGGCGAAAGGTTGGTGAACACGCCCACATCGTAGTGCACGCCCGCCACACGGTCCATCATCAGACCCTGACTGGACACTTCCATCAGTGCGGTGTCGCAGCCGGCATCCAGAAACTCCCGGAAGGTCTTTTGCAGCTCGTAGCTTTCCGGGGTGGTGTTGGCGGTGTCCTTGTGGCGTCCCATATAGTAGATGCCGTTGGTGCCGATCATGCCTACCTTGCGGCCTGCGGCCTCCAGCACGCTTTTGATCATGTGGGTGGTGGTGGTCTTGCCCTTGGTGCCGGTGACGCCGATCATGGTCATCTGACGGGCAGGGTTGCCGAAGAGGTTGGCGCTCATCAGTGCCATGGCATAGCGGCTGTTCTCCACCTTGACCACGGTCACCCCGGGCATGGCGGAAAGGTCGATGTCGTGCTGGATGACCAGCGCGCTGACCCCCTTGGCGGCGCAGTCGGCGGCAAACGCGTGGCTGTCCCGCTGGGTGCCCACGATGCACACGAACAAAAGCCCCGGGGCAGCCTTGCGGCTGTCGTAGATGATATCTGCGATCTCAGTATCCAGACTGCCCTGCACAAGGGTAAAGGGCACGCCTTCCATCAGTTGTTCCAGCTTCATACAGTCTCCTCCAAAAAGCTTCTTTACATGGGGTTTTCTTCTTCGTTGGCCGTCATGCGGTCAGGGTGGGTCAGGGGCAGCTGCTCGGTGTCCGCGTCAGCTGCCGGTTCGGTGGTGTCGGCAGCATCCGCGCTTTCCGTGCTGTCCGTGCTGTCGGCGGCGTCCTCTGCCGGGGCGGGTTCCTCAACCTTGGGCGGCACCACATAGCCGGAGGGCAGAGTAGGCTCGCCCTGTGCAAAATAGATCTTGCGGGTGCTGCTGGCGCTGGTATGGCTGAAATCCAGCCGCCCGGTATCGGTGGGGCCGCAGCCCTTGCCATCGGCGTTGGTCAGCACATAGCGGGCGCGGTCCAGCTTATAATCTAGATCGTTCAGCGTACCCAGCAGCACGCTGATGCGGTCCTGATACAAAAATGCGATCTGTTCGGTGTCTGCCACTTCCAGCCGTGTCACATCCTGCGACAGGCCGTATTCTTCCAGCTTGCTCACCAAGGTGCTCAGAGCTTCCATGCGGGCATCCCCTGTGTCCGCCGTGCTTTCGCTCCCGGCTGCTTCCGACCCGGAGGCGCTTGCTGCGTCCGCATCCTCCACAAGGCAGAACGCCTGTCCCGGGGCGGTATCCTGCAGCTTACCGCCGTACAGGGTGCAAAGCCCCTCGGGCTGGGTGCTTTCCTCGGACAGGATCTTCCATTTGTCCGAGATCACAAGCCACTTGCTGCCGTTTTGCACCGCGTAGGCAGGCACGGCTTCGGTCACCTGCACCACCACGGTGTTGGGGTAATCCCGGATCACCTTGATGGAGCCCAGCAGCGGGAAATTCTGCTCCAGCACAGCGGCCTTTTCGCCGGGCTCAAAGCTGAAAATGTTCTCTTCCAGCTGCACGCCCATCTGCTGCAGAATGCTGTCTGCGGAATAGCCCGCGATCTCGGTCACCTGCTTGCCGTCCGGGGTCTGCACCTGAATGGAGCTGATGCGGAACAGCATGGTCATGGTCAGGTAGATGCCCGCGCCAATGACGCACAGCAGCATGGCAAAGGCGGTCAGGCGGCGCAGTATCCGGCGGCGGCGCAGGGTGGCGCGGGTCACCTTGCGCTTTTTGCGCTTTTCCCGACGGGCAGGGCTTTGCTGCGGGGCAGTCTGCGCTGGGCGCAGACGCTGGTTCTGGCTGCCTGCCGGTTGCTGCCGGTTCGGGTGGTTTTGCGCGTTCGGGTGGTTCTGGTTTTTCCGGCTGCTCTGCCCGCTGCGGGCATTGTTTGCCGGGCGGCGCTGTTTGCCGCCGGACTTTGCGTTTTTTGGTCTGCTGCCCGCCGGGCGGCTGCCGGCGGGGTACTGGGTGGTATTGCTCCCCTGCCCTTGCGCCGGACGGCGGGTCTGGGACTGGGGCTGGGTTGGGAACTGGATGCTGTTATCCACCCGGGAGGAGCGCACACTGCCGTTGGTGCTGCGGGAGGGCGGGCGGCTGAGCGGCTCGCCGTTGTAGCCGTAGCGGCTGCTGCCGGTGCTCCGGGGCGTATGATCCTGCGAAGGCGCAGAGGTGCGCGCTACATCCCGGTTCAGGTCATAGGGTCTGGTGTTCCGGGGTCTGCCGTTGCGGTCACGGTTCTGCTGCATCATTCGCACCTTCCTTCTTGTTTATTCCGGGTCTGCATCACGGGGTCTTTACCAGCTTGAGCAGCGCCGCAGTGATGCGGTCCAGACTGTCGTCCACCGACAGGCTGCGGGCGTTTTTGCCCATCTCGGCCAGCTTGCCGGGCTGTGCCAGCATTTCGGCCACCGTCTGCACCAGCTTTTCGCCGGTCAGGTCTTTTTCCTCAATGACCATGGCCGCCCCTGCCTTTTGCAGCTCCATGGCGTTGTAGTACTGGTGGTTCTCCGCCACATTGGGGCTGGGGATCAGCACAGCGGCGCGTCCCACGGCTTCCAGCTCTGCCAGCGTCAGCGCACCGGCGCGGCTGATGACGAGATCTGCCGCAGCCAGCAATTCCGGCATATTGTTGATGTATTCCTTTACCACAAGGCTGTCGCCGGGGGTAAAATCCTTCTGCTTTTGCAGCTGCTCAAACAGCTGTACGCCGTACTGTCCGGTGGCGTGCAGGTGCAGCACCGGCTTGTGCTCATGCTGCTCCCATGCGCAGAGGTCTGCCACCACCTCGTTGACCCGGCGTGCACCCAGACTGCCGCCGAAGGACAGAATGACGATGCGGTCGCCCGCACCCAGCTGTGCGCGGATGGCTTCGCGGTTCGCGGCCTGTGCAAACACTTCCGGCCGCACGGGGTTGCCCACCACAAGGGTCTTGTCCGGTGCGCCCAGCTTTTCCACAGCGGCGGGCACGGCGGCAAACACGATATCCACATCCGGGGCCAGCAGCTTGTTGGTCACACCGGGGAAAGCGTTCTGCTCGTGCAGGGCGGTGTGGATGCCCATTTTGGCGGCGCAGCGCACCACCGGGCCGGACACATAGCCGCCGCAGCCGATGACAAGATCCGGCTTTACCTCCTTCATCATGGCCTTGGCCTTGGGGCCAGAGAGGGCCAGATTCCACAGGGTAATGAGGTTGCGCTTGATGTTGTGCAGGCTGAGCTTGCGCTGGAAGCCGGTGATCTCGATGTGGTGGAAGGGGTAGCCCGCCTGTGTGACCAGACGGTACTCCATGCCCTCCTTACGGCCTGCAAAGTGGATCTCGGCGGTAGGGTCGGCCTTTTTCAGAGCACCGGCAATGGCCAGTGCGGGATTGATATGTCCGGCAGTGCCGCCGGCTGCGATGAGAACACGCATGGTGATTCCTCCTTATAAACGCCCGGCCTGCGGCCGGGCGGGCTTACGGTTTTACTGTTCTGTGCGGGCTGCGCGGGCAGAAGCCAAGTCAATGGTCTTGCGGGCAAGTTCCGCTTCCCGCTCGGCGCGGGCTGCTTCCCGCTGGGCACGCATCTGCTCCCGCTGCTGCGCCACCCGCTCGCCGTTGCGGCCTATGTTCACCATCACGCCCATCTCTGCCAGCAGCAAAATCAGGCTTGTGCCGCCGGAGGAGAAGAAGGGCAGGCTGATGCCAGTGTTGGGCAGGGTGTTGGTGACCACGGCGATGTTGCAGAACACCTGCCACGCGATCTGTGCCATGATGCCGATGCCCACCATGGTGCAGTACAGGTTCTCCGCCTTATAGGCGATGAGCAGCCCCTGCACGATAAACAGCACGAACAGCACGATGATGAGCACTGCGCCGATGAAGCCCAGCTCCTCGCACACCACGCTGAAGATGAAGTCGTTGGTGCTTTCCGGCAGCCAAAGCTGCTTTTCCACGCTGTTGCCCAGCCCCAGCCCTTTCAGCCCGCCGGAGCCGATGGCGTAAAGGCTCTGCACGGTCTGGTCGGTCATCTTGCTCAGATCCTGCGTCCAGCCGTCCAGACGCTTTTGCAGGTAAGGGATGGAGTCCACATGGGAGAGCAGCGTTTCCAGCAGGGCACCCGCCGTAACGGCACCCGCCCATGTCAGCACACCGCCGCTGCCGGACAGCAGCAGGATGGTGCCCACCACCGCCACCGTCAGCACGATGCCGGACATATGCGGCTCCAGCGCCAGCAGGATGACCACCGGCACAAGGGGCAGCACCGGCACCACCAGCTGCTTCCACACCCGCACCCGCAGCCACTCCCGGGGGGTAAGCAGGATGCGGCGCTCCGGGTCCAGCCGCTCCACCTGCGGCGCTTTGGCCGCAAGATGGGAACTGAACAGGATCATCTCAAACTTTGCTACCTCCGAGGATTGCAGCGTAAGCCCGCCGAAGCGGATCCAGCGGCGGCAGCCGTTCAGGGGTGCCATGGTCAGGGTGACGGCCAGCATGGCCAGCACGATGATGTACCCCGGCACCACCATCTTGCGCAGAAAACGGTGATCCACATAGCTCATAAGGAACATACAGCCCAGCCCGAGCATCATGCACAGCGCCTGCTGTTTGATGTAGTGGAAGCTGTCGCCCATGCGCAGGTAACCGGTGGTGTAGCTGGCGCTGAACAGCATCACCAGCCCAAAGATCATAATAACAGCCAGCGTAGCCAGCCAGTCGATCAGCAGCCGGGACCACGGGCCCGGGTCTCGCTGGAACACCGACACCGGCGCTCTGTGTTTTTTGCGGATAGTCGCCATCTGCGCTCCCTTCCCTCTCTGTGCCCGGTCAGCACCAGCGCAGCAGCGCCAGCGCCAGCACATAGCCGACAGCGCTCAGCGCAAAGCTGCACAGAAACACCGTCTCCGGGCTTATTTTATGCTTTTTTACCCAGCAGCGCAAGGGCTTGCCGGTGCGCTTTGCACCCAGCAGCTGCGCTGCCAAAAGACCGCCCGCCGCCCAGAAGGGCAGCGCCAGTGGCACAGTCAGGCTGGTCATGTCCAGACTGAGCGGGATGCAGCCGATGGCACCCGCTGCCAGCAGACTGCCGCAGCAGCCCACCCCCAGCCTTGCCGGAGGGAACGCCCACAGCCCCAGTGCCACCAGTGCCCCGGCAAGCGCGGCGGGCAGCACCGCCAGCCCGGAAACGCCCAGACCGGCTTCTACCATCATCAACGCCAGCATGGCCACAAAGGCCGCACCGCACACCGTACCCTCGTCCCGCTCGGCTACGCGGGCACACTCGGCCAGTGTTACCATCAGCACCGCCCACAAAAAGGGTACGGCACTGCCCAGCAGCACATACCCCGCCCCGGGCACGCCCAGCCCCCGGGGCAGACAGCCCGCTGCCCGCAGCAGCAAAAGGACAAAGGCCGCGGCCAGTGCTTCCAGCAAAAGCCGCACGTCCTGCCGCAGCCCCAGCGCCGCCGGGCTGCGCATCCGGGCAAGATCCTCTGCAAAACCCACTGCCCCAAAGGCAAGGCTTCCGGCCAGCGCCGTGAGCAGCCGTGTCATCAACTGGCCCTCGCTGCCCAGCAGCTCCGGCTGACCCACGCAGGGGGCAAGCCCGCCCACCCCCACCGCAGCCACC
>OGEU01001042.1_pt1 | contig 25034 bp, 23 predicted proteins | sample 1570651 | NCBI WGS metagenome assembly OGEU01 (sample SAMEA2582129, study PRJEB24529) | metagenome | biome: Human gut stool | place: China | collected 2011 | reverse complement strand
ACGCCCGCTACAACATGGGCAACAGCCTGATGGTGGGCTGCGCCAAGATGGGCCTGCACTTCACGGCCTGCGCCCCCAAGAAGTATCAGCCGGACCCGGCGCTCATCGCCCAGTGCCAGGCCATCGCCGCCGAGACCGGCGCGACCCTGACCTTTGAGGAAGACCCCGCCAAAGCCGCCCAGGGTGCCGATGTGCTGTACACCGACGTCTGGGTCTCGATGGGCGAGCCTGTCGAGGTCTGGGCCGAGCGCATCCACGACCTGGCCCCCTACCAGATCAACAACGCGCTGATGGCGCTGGCCGGGCCGCAGGCCGTCTTCATGCACTGCCTGCCCGCCTATCACGACCACAAGACCACCGTGGGCAAAGAGATGGGCGAAAAGTTCGGCCGCGATGCCATGGAAGTCACCGACGAGGTCTTCGAAGGCCCGCAGAGCATCGTCTTCGACGAGGCCGAGAACCGGATGCACACCATCAAGGCCGTTATGGCGGCGACCTTGGGATACGAAGGATAACGACCCATTTGCACAAAAAACGCTCCCTTGCCAACGGCAAAGGAGCGTTTTTTATCGTTTCATCGTTTCTTACAGATCGTGTTTTTTGCAGAACCGCTTGCTGCCCCAGTACATCGCGCCCCAGATGACGACGGCGAGGACAAGGTAGACCGGGTTCTTCATCGAGCGGACGAGGGACTGGCCGAAGAGGGCCATCATGGCCACCATCACACCCTTGCCCAGCAGCATGGTGATGAGGTAGCGCTTTTCGTCAAAATCCGAGATGCCAAAGGCAAAGTGCATGAAGGACGAAGGGGTGAACGGCAGCACCGACAGCATGAACAGGGACGAAACGTCGAACCGGCTGACCCACCGCTCAGCTTTTTCCAGCTTCTGGGAACGGCTGGCGAACTTCCAGAAAAACTGTTTGAGCACCCGCCGCCAGAACAGGAACATCAGGGTGCCGCCCAGCATGACGCCCACCCAGCTGTACACAAAACCGAAAAGGCCGCCGTGGGCCGCCACATTCAGCGCCACGATGGCGATGAGGGGCAGCGGCGGAAAAAACGACTCCACCATTGCCAGAAAGATGGGCGCAAGGGGGCCGAGGTCTCCGAAGCTGTCCAGTAATGTCTGCCAGAATTCCAGCGTTCCCAGCTGGTGCACAAAGCTGATCAGGGTGCTTTCCATCGTGTGTTCCTTCCCTCTCGTTTCTCTTAGTATATCCAGAACTTATGAATGTGCGATGAAGAAATTCTGCATTTTCTTCGCTTTTTCGTCTGTGCTATACTTTGCTATACGAAATGGGGTGCGGTTTTCCTGCACGATCGGTCTCAGGCTTTTTCCCCGGCCTGTTTTTCGGCGCGGGCCTTCATCCGCTCGATCTGCTGGGTGCGCTGCTTGTCCCAGCGGGCCAGCGCCTCGGCATCCGGGACCTGCACACAGCGGGCAAAGCTCCAGTGCAGGCCGTCCCGCCGGGCCAGCTTGTACCGCTGGAAGACGCCCTTGCCCGCCTCGCTGGCCGTTCCGGCACAGTGGGGGCACTGGGCCAGCGTGTACCAGCTGTTGCTGCCCTTTTTCAGCCAGATCTCGTCCGGCGCAAGGTCAGCCCCGCAGGCCGGGCACTGGGCCGTGCTGATGATGGGGTCGATCCGCCAGGTGTACGGCTCCACATAGCCGCGGAAGACGCGGAAATCCCGGTAGTCGCCGGGCTTCGGGCAGAGGCTCTGGCGCAGGGCCTGCTCCTCGCTGGGGTAGGCGGCCAGTCCCTCCCGCAGGTCGAGCTTGCGGCAGACATCGGCGGTGTAGAGGGTATCGGACAATGCGTCGTGGAAGGGGCGGTCCATCGGAATGCCCATCCGGGTGACGACGCTTTCCAGCGTCATGCCCTCACCCTCCTTGCGGGGATGCTCCCGCAGAAAGACCTGCTGCAGGTCGTACCACACCGTGGGGCGGCTCTCGTCCAGATTACACAGGAACAGATTCTGCTTGAGCACCGGCACATCGTCCATGCCCCACTCGGCGAACTCGGCGTCCGGGCCGCACCACTGCATGAAACGGCGCAGGCCCTGCACGATGGGAGCGCCGTTGTCCAGGTCTTCCTGCGTCAGGCCGGTGACCTTGGCGATGTGGTGCTGCAATTTGCGGAAGATGCGGGGGCGCAGATGGATGGAGAAGGTATCGAGGACGTTGGCGTCTTCGTCGATCTTCACCGCGCCGATCTCGATGATCTCACCCCGGAAGGTCTGCTGCACCCCATGATAGTTGAACGTATACGGCTGGTAGCCGATGTTCCATTCCAAATCAAATAAAACCAGATTGCGCTGCGGCATTCGTGTGTCCTGTCCTCTCACTGTAAAATGAATTTCTCAATGGCCTCGGCGACGCCGTCGTGGTTGTTGTCGGCGGCGGTCACGTAGTCGGCGACCTCCTTCACAGCGTCCTCAGCGTTCTGCATGGCGACGCCCACGCCCGCAAAGTCGATCATCGAGCGGTCGTTCAGACCGTCGCCGCAGGCCATCAGGTTCTCGCGGGTCAGGCCCATGCGTTCCAGCAGAGCGCCCAGGCTGACGTCCTTCATCACGCCCAGCGGCACGGCCTCGATGAAGAAGGGGCTGGAAGGATAGATGTCGATCTTGCCCTCGAACTGCTGCCGGCCTGCGGCGCAGACGGCGTCGCGGCGGGCGGGGTCCACGGTGAGGAGCATCTTGCAGATGGGGTAATCCACATAGGAAGCCAGATCGTCCACATGGTACATCTCCAGCTTGGTGGTCACACACTCCTTCCGGGCCCAGGGGTCCTGGTCGCGCTCGCAGACGATACCGCGGGAGTCGTAGGTCAGGAGCGCGACGTCCTGCTCTGCCGCAAACCGGCACAGTTGGGGCACAAACTCCGGGGCCAGCAGCTTCTGATACAAGGCCGCACCGGTGGCGCAGTCCACGATCTTTCCGCCGTTGTAGGCCAGGATGCAGCCGCCCTTTTTGTCCAGCCCCAGTTCCTTTGCCAGCGGGGTGATGCCCGCCGTAGGCCGGCCGGAAGCCAGCACGATGGTCACGCCCTGCGCCGCTGCTGCGTCCAGCGCCGCGCGGGTGCGGGGGGTAACGATCTTTTCATCATTGGTCAGGGTGCCGTCCAGATCCAGCGCCAGCACCCGAATTTTTGATCCGTTCATTTCGATTCCTCACTTTGGGGCGCATCCGCCCGCTGTGTCGTATTTTTCGGTAACGTGTTTATTGTACAATGAACGCCCCACCCAGCGCAACCCTCCGGCGAGCATTTACACAAATTTTTTCGGGAAAAGACGCTGTTCCATTCCCGGCCGGTTTTCTCATTTTCCGCCAAACCCTCAGAACATCCAGTTTTTTGTCGGTTCGACATAAATTCTTAGCAAGTATTGCCGTTGCGCCGCCGGGGCTTTTGGGCTATACTGTTACACTGACCGTCACAAATAAACGCGCGGCCCGGCGTCTTTCGGGCTTCGTTTGACCGACCCGCCCTGCCAGAGGCCCATTCTCCGGCAGAGCTGCCCCGAAGGGGGGCTGCGCGGGCGCGATGAAGGGGGATTTTTTACGAAGTATCTGTTTCAGTTCGCACGCATCCTTGCGTTCTGTTTTCTGGGCGAGTTCTGCCATGCCGTTCTGCCGCTGCCCATCCCGGCCAGCATCTACGGCCTGGTCCTGCTGCTGGCTGCCCTGCTGCTGGGCTTCGTCCAGCTGGACGATGTGAAAGAGGTCGGCCTGTTCCTGACCGGCATCTTCCCGCTGCTGTTCGTGCCCGCCGCGGCCGGTGTCATGGAGCTGTGGGCCGAGATGGGCAGCATGCTGCTGCCCATCGTCATCGCGATCATCCCGGTCACGGTGCTGGTGCTGGTGACATCCGGCCACACCACCCAGGCGCTCACCCGCCGCAAGCAGAGCAAAAAGGAGGCTGCCGCAAATGACACAGCTGCTGAATGAGTTTCTTTCCTCGTCCTCGGCGTGGGGCGTTCTGCTCACGCTGGCGGCCTTTGCACTGGGCACCCTCATCAACCGGGTGACGGGCAAGGCCGTCTTCAACCCGCTGCTGCTGGGCAGCATCTTCGTCATCATCCTGCTCAGTGTGCTGAACATCTCCTACGCGGATTACAAGATCAGCGCCGCGCCGGTCAGCTATCTGCTGCTGCCCGCCACCATCAGCCTGGCCATCCCGCTGTATGAAAAGTGGGACCTGCTCAAGGAGAACGCCGCCGCCATCATCGCGGGCATCTCGGTGGGCACCCTGGTCAGTCTGGGCAGCGCGCTGGCTCTGGCCGTGGCCATGGGCCTGACCCGTGAGCAGTATGTGACCCTGCTGCCCAAGTCCGTCACCACTGCCATCAGCATGGACGTTGCCGCTGAGCTGGGCGGCATCGCGGCCCTGACCGGCGCCATCGTCATCCTGACCGGCATTGCGGGCAACCTGCTGGCCGAGACGGTCTGCAAGGTGTTCCATATCACCGACCCCATTGCCAAGGGCGTAGGCATCGGCACCTCGGCCCATGCCGTCGGCACCAGCAAAGCCCTGCAGATGGGCGAAGTCGAGGGCGCGATGAGCGGCCTGTCCATCGCGGTGGCCGGTGTGCTCACCGCCGTGCTCTGCCCCGTCTTTGTGAATTTTATCAACTGAGTTTTCCACAAAAAAGCGCTCCGCAGTGCAAAACTGCGGAGCGCTTTTTTGATTTTGGTTTATACCGCCCGGCTCTCCTTTTTCAGCACCCGTGTGACCATGAACACGCAGTAGCACAGGGCAAAGCCCCAGGCGAGGGGGTTCGAGATGCAGATGCCGAGATAGCCCAGCTGGTGCACGGCCAGCCAGCCGCCGAGAGCGCGGCCGATGAGCTCGCCCACGCCGGAGATAACGGCCTGTACGCTGTAGCCGAGGCCCTGCAGCGTGTAGCGGAAGATCATCAGGAAGCCCAGCAGAACGAACAACACGCTGATGACGGTCAGGTACTCCACCGCACCGTTGAAGATGGCCGGTTCGGCATCGCCCAGCACCAAGCCCACGGCCCAGCGCTTGACCAGGAAGACCGCGACCCATGCGATGGCGCTGTAGCCTGCCTGGATGATGCAGCCGTCCCGGATGCCCTGTCGGACGCGGTCGGTGCGGCCCGCACCGTGGTTCTGGCCCACATAAGTCGCCATGGCCATGCCGACGCTCTCCATGGGCAGGGTGAACATCTGGCGGATCTTCTCACCGGCGGTCTGTGCGGCCACGGCCACGCTGCCCAGCTGGTTGATGGCGTCCTGCATGATGACGGCACCGATGGCCGAGACCGAATACTCAAACCCCATCGGGAAGCCGATGTAGGCCAGCCGCTTGCAGTGCCTGCCGGAAAGGACGCAGTTCTCTTTGGTGAAGCGGATGTCCTCCACTTTGGTGAAGAACCACCAGGTGCAGAGGATGCCGCTGATGAGCTGGCTGATCACCGTCGCGATGGCCGCGCCCTCGACGCCCATACCCAGCGGCACGATGAACAGCACATCCAGCGCAATGTTCAGGAAGCTGGACACCAGCAGGAAGTAGAACGGATGCTTCGAGTCGCCCAGACTGCGCAGAACGGTGGACGAATAGTTGTACAGCACTGTCGCCGGGATGCCCAGGAAGATGATGCGGATGTAGCGCACGGCATTCTCCAGCAGCTCCGCCGGGGTGTGGATGAGCTGCAGCAGCGGGGCCGCAACGAGAGTGGTGCCCACCGCAAAGACCAGACTCATCACCACGCAGAGCACAGCGCCGTTGAACAGGTACTTGTGCAGGTCATCCCGGTCCTTTGCGCCAAAGCTCTCGGCCACCGGGATGCCGAAGCCGTTGCAGGTGGCCAGCACGAAGCCCACGATCATGAAGTTCAGCGAGTAGGTCGTGCCCACCGCGCCCAGTGCATCGGTGCCGATGCAGCGCCCCACGATGATCGTGTCCACAAAGCTGTACAGCTGCTGGAACAGCGTTCCCAGCACCAGCGGCAGGGCGAACTGCAAAATGCGGGTCAGCGGCCGGCCGACGGTCAGGTCGGTGGTGCCGGAACCCTTTTTCTTTGTTTCCTCCATAAAATGCTCCTCCAAGGTTTGTGATAGGACCAGTATAGCGCATTCTGCCCAAAAAGCGTTAGGCTTTTTTTATGAGAAACCCAGACGAATTTTGGATGGGATGCAAAACGGGAGCCTTCCGCACCGTGCACGAAAGGCTCCCGTCCTCTTTGTTACAATACGCCGAAACCGACCACGCCCAGCGCGGCCGCGATGCCGATGACCTTCGGCACACTCATCTTTTTCTTTTGCAGCAGCCAGAAGCAGAGCAGGCCGATGGCGATGCCGACGAAGCGGATGCCGCCCTCGCCTGCGTAGGTGCTCAGGCTCAGGCTGAGCAGCACTTCCAGGATCATGCCGATGCAGAGCGGCTTGACGACTTTCATGATCCACCCCATGACCTTGCTGGTGCGGAACTTCTGGAAGAAGACCGCCGCCGCCAGCGTCAGGGTGAAGGCCGGGCTCAGCACGCCCAGCACGGCCACCAGACCGCCAATGGCACCCGCCGTCTGGGTACCTGCGAAGGTGGCACAGTTCACGCCCAGGCTGCCGGGGGTCATCTCCGCAATGGCGATGAGGTTGGTCAGGTCGTCGGCGCTCATCCAGCCGTGGCTGGACATCTCATCGAGGATGAGCGGGATCATCGAGGTGCCGCCAAAGCTCGTGAAACCGATGCGGGCAAAGGCGAAGAACAGCTGCACCAGCGTCTCAAGCATGTTCCTTCCCCTCCATCCAGACCAGCGCGGCCACAACGCCCGCCAGGATCAGCACGATGTTGCTGATGCTCGTGAAGTGGCAGACGGCCAGCGCCGCCAGGCAGATGAAGACGCTCACCTTATCCTTCAGGGCCTCTTTGCCCAGCGAGATGGCCGCCCCGCCGATGATGGGCACCACCGCGCACTGCACACCCTGCAGCGCAGCCCAGACCCAGTAGTTCGATTTGATGGCATCGTACGCCAGCGTGACCAAGCTCAGCACCACCACGGCCGGCAGCGCGATGCCCAGCACGGCCAGAACACCGCCCAGCACCCCAGCCATCTGGTAGCCGAACAGCATCGTGATGTTGGTGATCATGATGCCGGGCAGTGATTTGCCCACGGCCACCAGCTCCAGCAGCTCCTGCTTGGTCAGCCAGCGGCGCTTGTCCACGAACTCCTGCTCCATCTGGGCCAGGATGCTCCATCCGCTGCCAAAGGTGAAGGAGCCGATCTTAATAAAGTATGCAAAGATCAGAAGCGCCATCTTCACGCGGGAGGTCTGCTCCGGGGCGGCTTCGGTCTTTTTTTGTGCGGTTCCATGAATTGCTTTTTCCAACATCCATTCCTCCTGTTTCTGACAATAGGGTATCACAGGGGGTTGCATTTTTCAAATATATGTTTTATGATAGAATCCATAGGTTTTTCTTATGGAACGGAGGTGCCGTATGAACTGGAACCAGCTGCGCTATGTTCTGACCATCGCGGAGGAAAAAAGCATCACCCGCGCGGCCCAGAGACTTTACCTGACCCAGCCGTCCCTTTCGCTGAGCCTGGCCGCACAGCAGCTACCAGAGTGCCCCCCTCAAGGCCATGCTGGAGCTGTTCCGCATTCAGGTGCCAAAGCTTTATGGTTTATAAAAACAGAAACCCTCTCCGGCATTGCGAAGCAATGCCGGAGAGGGTTTTATCCTTTTTACCCGTGCGGGATACCGCGGCGGCGGTAGTGTTCTTCCTTGTCGTCGTACATGCGGCTCTCGGCCTGCTTGATGAGGGCTTCGAGCTGGATGCCGCCGGCGCTGCAGGTGGCACAGCCCACAGCGACCGAATAGCCGTGGGCCTCCACATTGGCCACAAGCTGGCTCATCCGTTCCCGCACCGTGCGGGGCGGCTCGTCCACCACAAAGGCTACGAATTCGTCGCCGCCGATGCGGTAGCTGTCCTTGATGCCGAACTGCCGGACCATCTCCTGGGCCACCGTCTTGAGCATGACATCGCCCGCATTGTGGCCCTTGGTGTTGTTCAGCTCGTGCAGACCGTTCACATCCACATAGACACAGCTCAGGGTGTTGGAACAGCGCAGCGGATATTCGTTCATGTGGTTCTCGTAGGCGTTGCGGTTGGGGATCTGGGTGTTCAGGTCGGTCTCTGCGATGACCTTCAGCTTGCAGCGCGCGACGACATTGTCCGTCAGGACGCGGATATAGTACGTGGAAAGCACACAGCCCATCAGCCCGAACAGAACGGCATTGAATACATCCCTGGGCACGAGGGCCGGGTCTTTGAAGGTCACAGAACAGCCGATGAACAGCGCTTCGTAGATCACCGTGCGCAGGATGTTCCCGATGGCCGGGCGGGTGAACAGCATGGGCAGCACCACCGCAACGACATGGAAGCAGATGGCCGGTTCATCCGGGTAGGCAAAGCAGCCCAGATAGAGGCTCAGCAGATAGCAGATGCCCATAAAACTGTCCGCACAGATGGAAAGGACGATGTTGCTGTTCTGGCAGCTCTGCACCGTGCACAACAGCACCAGCGCACAGGCCAGCGCGATGATGTAGGCAATGAAGCCTCCTGCCAGTGATTTGACGGCGCAGCACACCGCCAGCGCCATGAGCAGGAACACGATCTCCACGGAGAGAAAGAAGAAGAGCTTTTCCAGGTTTTCCTTCCGGATCTCGTCCCGGCAGTTCCGGTAGACATCCGGCATCGCGCCGCCATAAAACAGGAGATTGCGCAGTTTTTCCATCGGCCTTTCCTCCTCAGCGTGCGGTTTCGCAGTTTTCTGTGCACTCTTACCAGTTATTGTATCACACAGAAGAAAGAAATGGAAGTTTTTATCTCATTTTTTTATTCCGCAGCGTGGTATGTGTGCAGATAGACCTTTTTTCGCTCGGCATCCAGCTTTTGGGCCAGCACTTCGCAGAAGGTCTTGTCCCGGAACAGCGCCACCACGTCCGGTGCATAGCGGGTGCCGCTCTGGGCCTGCAGCTCCCCCACCAGTGTGCGCAGGGGCTTGGCCCGGTTGTAGCAGCGCCCGATGTTGTCGGTGGCAGCATCCAGCGCGTCCGCCACGGTCAGCACATCCACGATGCCCTTGATGTCCTGCGGGCAGGGCGGCACATCTCTGGGGTAACCGCCCTGTCCGTTGTAGAAGCAGTGGTGATAGAGCGCCGCCGGGGCCAGATGCTTTTCGTACCCGGCCTCCCGCAGCAGACTGCAGCCAATGACCGTGTGGCTCTGGATGCAGCAGAATTCTTCCTCCAGCAGGCTGCGGCTGTTGGTGTCGATGTACATGATGACCGCGCTCTTGCCCACATCGTGGTACAGGCCGCATTCATAGGCGGTCTGCAGCAGCTCCGGCTTCCGGGCCTGCACTTCGGCTGCGGTCTTGCAGCCCAACAGGCCGATGAGGGCGGCGGGGTCGGTCTCTACCATCCGCCGGAGCAGCACTCTGGTCAGATGCGCCACCATCGTGGAGTGCACATAGGTCGGCTTGTGGCCAGAGAGAATGCTCTCCAGGATCTTGCGGTTGTCTAATTCCTTAGTATCTGACTGCGCCGTGATGAGTTCCCGGATGGCAACGCTGGCCACGCGGGGGTATTCATTGCCCGGCATCTCGACCAGATACCGGTGGACCGCCGCCCGCTCCTTTGCAATGCGGTCAGCCAGCTCGGCGCGGTCCTGCTCGCTCAAAAATGCTTCATAATAAAAGAGATAGGCCGAACCGGTCAGGTTGCGGTTGATGCCGTCCGGCGAATAATCCTGTTCGCCGGTCTGGCCGATCATCTCCAGCAGATCTTCCACGACGGCACGGGCCGTACCTTTTCCGGCATGGTAGAGTGCCGCATGGTAAAAGTAGCTCACCCGCCAGTTCTGCTGGCGGGATTCCTCTCCCGCGTTCTTTTTCTGATGCTTGTAGACATAGGAGGCCGACCGCAGCACCCGCTCTGCGACCTCAGGGTCATTGCAATGGCGCAGATAGGCCATCAGGGTCATCTGGTCCATGTGCATGGAATAGGTGAACCGTGCCCAGGGGATGTCCGGGTCCAGCTCCTGGTAATAGGGCGATGTGATGATGCTCATCGCCAGGTCGAACAGCTCCATATACCGATGGCAATCCTCTTTCGTCTGGCGCGAGACCGCCAGCCGGATGTTGCCCACGCACCGGATGATGTACTGCCGGGTCTCCTTGTCCAGCTCTTCATACCGGGCAATGTAGTTGGCCCCCTCCAGAAAGAAGGCATGGATGCGCGGCCACAGCAGGTTGACGTCGTGGTCCTCATCCCGCACATTGATATAGTGCAGGGTGATGCCGTTGTAGTACAGCTCCCGGACGATCATGGGGACATCGTCGCGGAAGCGGGCCGCCTTCAGCAGCAGCTCGTGGATCTTGTAGGCCACGCCGCAGTCCTCGCTGTTGGCATAGTTGAACAGCCTGCCCGCCGCCTCTTCCAGCTCGGCGATGTCGCTGTCAGACAACGTTTTCGCATCCCGCGTGCAGACCAGCTCCCCCAGCAGGGCGTTGTTCTCCTTCATCAGGTCGAAGCAGCGCACCGCGTTGCCCTGGATCGCCTCCAGCAGGAATTCCAGAGCCGTTTCCGGCGGGAACTGCGGGTGGGAGAGGGTCCGCACCCGGCGAAGATTCTGGATATAGCGCTCCCATTTCTGCTGATTCGACTCTTCCATCCGGACGCATCCCCTTTCCGCTCAAAACTGGAACCTTTTTGTATACATTTCAGGTTTTATTATACGGTACATTCGTGGAAAAAGCAATAAAATCCGACCAATTGTTACCCCCCCCCGACAAAAAATTTTACGTTTTTGAGTGAAAGTGGAAGATTTTTCCTTATTATCTTAAGTTTCCAGCCAGTTTGCTTTCCATGCGTAACCCACCATCATCAACGCACCCAGCCCCCACGAGACGGGATACAGCAGGAAGATGCCGTCGATGCTGGAAAAGAAGGGCAGCACCCACTGGATCCACCCGATGCGGAACACACACAGCGAGACCAGCAGCACCACCATGGGCGGAATGGTCTTGCCGGTGCCGCGCACGGTGCCCGCCAGACCGTGCAGGATGCTCAGCTCCCAGTAGAAGGGGCAGAAGTAGTGCATGGCCGTGCAGCCAAAGGCGACGACGTCCTCTTCGTGGGTAAACAGGTGCATGATGGGGTCCTGGAAGGCCAGCAGAAGCACACCGGTGAGGATGGTGTAGACGACGCCCATGCCCAGCGTGACCCACAGGCTCTTCTTCACGCGGTCGAGCTTGCCCGCGCCGAAGTTCTGCCCCACGAAGGTGGTGGCCGCCATGCTGAAGCTCATGATGGGCAGGATGTTGAAGCCGTCCACCTTCATATAGGCCGCGAACCCGGCCATGGCGGCGGCACCGTAGCCGTTGACGCTGGCCTGCACCAGAATGTTGGACAGCGAGATGACCATATTCTGGATGCCGGTGGGCAGGCCCACCTTGATGATGCGGACGGCCATTTTGCCGTGCACCCGGATCTCTCTGGCCGTCACGCGGTAGTCGTCCTGGACCCGCATCAAAAAGCGCAGCGCCAGCGCACAGGAAACGAGCTGGCTGATGTCGGTGGCGATGGCCGCACCGGCCACACCCATCCGCAGCCCCGCGATGAGCACGAGGTCGAGGAGGATGTTCGTGCCCGATGCGATGCCCAGATAGAGCAGCGACCGCTGGGAGTTGCCCGCCGCATTCAGGATGCCCGCCGCCATGTTGTACACGACACTGAACAGCACACCGCCGAAATAGATCTGCATATAGGTCACAGCGTCCTCCAGCACCTCCGCCGGGGTATCCATGGCCGTAAGCAGGGCACGGCTGACGAGGATGCCGCCGATGGTCAGGATGAGGCCCAGAAGCACGGCCAGCGCCAGCGCGGTGTGCACGGCCCGCTGCGCATCCTCGCGGTCCTTTGCGCCAAGATACTGCGCCACCACGACGCCCGCACCCACTGCGATGCCCTGACTGAAGCCGATGAGCAGGAAGATGGGCGAGCCGCTGGAGCCGACGGCTGCCAGCGCATTGCTGCCCACAAAGTTGCCGACGATGATGGAGTCGGCGGTGTTGTACAGCTGCTGAAGCAGGTTGCCCAGGATCAGCGGCACGGAAAACAGCAGGATGCTCTTCCAGATGCTGCCCTCCGTCATCAAACGGGTCTTTTTCTTCTGCGGTTCCAAAACGGTTTCTGCCACGATGTTCCTCCTGAAGTATCTCGCTTTATTTATCGCAATTTTCAAAAACAGTGCCAATCAAAACGGCATCTTTGCGATATGCAGTTTGCGGATGTTGCTTGTGCATTAAAAACGCAAACTGCTATAATAAGTACCAAATGATTCAATCTTACAACCATTGGCCGCACTTGTCAAACAAAAGCAGAAAAAACCGGAAGACCGGCCCTCCGCTGCTTGCAGAAGGTCGGTCTTCCTCTCGTGCTTCGTTATTCTCCGGAGAACGCCGATGTTTTCTCGTTTCTTTTGACCATCAGGCCATCTTCAGGACGCCTGCCTGCACCAGACGCTTGCGCAGCAATGCGCCCACGACGCAGGAGACCACGATCTTGGCGAGGTCCAGCGCGATGAAGGGATAAACGCACACCGAGAGTGCGTAGCCCAGCTCACACTGCATCTGGAACACGAACCATGCCGTGCCCAGCACATAGCAGGCCGCGTCGCCCAGCACCAGACCGATGCCGGAGACCACCGGATTGCCGTTGCTCTTCTCGATGAACAGGCCGCCGATGAGCGCCAGCAGCAGGTAGCCCACCAGATAACCGCCGGTGGGGCCGGCGAGCTTGGCCAGGCCTGCGCCGTAGCCGGAGAAGACCGGCACTCCGATCAGGCCGATGCACAGGTACACTGCCACGCTCAGGGTGCCGAACTTGGGGCCCAGCAGCCAGGCGGTCAGGCAGATGACAAAGTTTGCCAGCGAGATGGGGACGGCTCCGATGGGCACCGTCAGCGGGCCAAGAACACACATCACAGCTGCCATCAGCGCCGTGACTGCCATTTGATACGTCGTCAGTTTCTTCTCCATGATTCCCCTCCGATATTCGGGTCGTTATTGTCGTTGTTGTCGGTCACGCTCGCCAGTATACCCCGGCCCGCCGCAAATGGTCAACACAAAAATTCAGTCAGGGTTTACAATCCGCGATTCCGCTTGCCAAACGGCCCATAGCCCACTATACTGGAAGCAGAATCTCCAAGGAGGCGTATCACATGGGCGGAGGACATCTTTCCCGGCCGGATTTCGGGATGCCGCAGCCGGACCCGGCACACCCGCTGACCGAATTTTACCTGCTGCTCCAGCATGGGCTGGACCGCGAGGGCGTGTTTGCGCTGCCCGCACTCTGGGCAGACTTTCAGGCACCGGCCCGGCGCATCTACGCCGACGAAGCCGAAGCCTTCCTCACCCTGCGCGAAACGCCCGGCGCGGCCAGCACGCCCCTGCTGGCACCCCGGACTTTGCAGCTGCTCTACAGCAGCCTCCACGTCCTGCCCGACGGCACCCCCGCCGCCCTGCTGCTGACGGAGGAGTGCACCCGCACGGTGTATGCGGTGCAGCTGCTGCCGCCCTTCGTCTGGGAAGACCCGCTCCCGCCCCTGCCGGACTGCGCGGCGGCCCTCACGCTCACCCTCACGCTGCGGGATGTGGAGGCCATCGACGCCGACCCCCATGCGCTGGAGCAGCGGCTCTGCCGGGAGCCGGGCGGCAAGCACTGGCTTGCCCACCCCAAGGCCGAAGCCTTCCTCGCCGGGCGCCTTGCGTTGCTTCAGCGATTGTACAAACGTTGAATTTTTGTTATACTCTTTTTATTCTGCGATGCAATAATCGGGACCTCTCAGCCGTGTATCCGGTAGAATGTCCCACTGGAACCAACGATTTCCAGCAAACCCCGGCCACCGGGGCTTCAAAGGAGTGTAAGACGATATGGGACAGTTGACCAAAGACGAAGTTTTTGCGCTGGCTGTGCAGCGATACAGCGACGCCGTCTACCGAGCAGCCTATCACAATTGCAGCTGCGCGGCGGACGCCGAAGATGTGGTGCAGGATGTTTTCGAAAAGCTCCTGAACTACGACGGCCGCTTTGAGAGTGAAGAGCACCTCAAGGCCTGGCTGCTGCGTGTCGCCATCAACCGCTGCCGGGACCTGACCCGTGCAGCGCGCCAGAAGGACACCGAACTGGATGAGAATATCCCCGCGCCCGACCAGATGGAAGACGGCAGTGTGCTCGATGCGGTGCGCACCCTGCCGGAAAACTACCGCAACGCCGTGTACCTGCACTACTACGAAGGATACACGGCTGCGGAAGTGGGCCGGATGATGGGGGCTCCCACCAATACGGTGCTCAGCTGGCTGCGGCGGGCCCGCGCACAGCTACATACGATGCTGAAGGAGGAGATCGAAGATGAGGTGGTATGAGTACAAGATGGAGGTCGATGACGTCCATGCCCCGGACGACCTGAAAGAAAAGCTGCTGGCCATGCAGAAGGCCCGGCAGGCCGAGCAGGCCGCATCCGGCACCACCCCCAAACCCCAGCTCACCCCGGCCCCTGTACCGGAGAAGAAGAAAAAGGCCCCCCTCCGTTTCCCAGTCAAACGGGCCGCGGAACTGGCCGCCTGTGTGGCGCTGTGCGGTGTCTGCCTGTATGGCGCCGCGCTGAGCAAAAGCAGTTGGAACGGTGTCACCCTGTTCTCCGGCGGGTCTGCGCCCAGCACGGCAGCCGCCTACGATGCCGCTGCCACCTATTCTCTGGACGGCGGTGCAGACACCTACGGCACCGGCAGCGCCGAACGCGCCGTGCGTGGTGCCGGCAGCGCCGACCTGCTGACCTCCGGCAATGTGGAGGGCGAGAACTCGGCTTCCGGCACGGTGGACAGCGCTAAGCTCATCTACACGGCCGATCTCTCCATCGAGACGCAGGACTTCGATTGGTCCCAGCAGCAGTTGAACGAAACGCTCAGCGATGTGGACGGCTATCTGGAATCCAGCAACGAGTACACCGACAGCACCGACAACACCCGCACCCTCTCGCTGACCCTGCGGGTGCCGAAGGGGTACTACAGCGCCTTCCTCGGCGTTGCCGAAAATGTTCTTGGCAATGTGACCAGCAAAAGCGAGAGCGCCGACGATGTGACCACCCAGTATCTGGACATCGAGGCCCGGCTGGACAATCTGACCGCCCAGCGCGCCCGTTTGCAGGAATTGCAGGCCAGCGCGGACGCGCTCTCCGACCTGCTGCAGATCGAGTCCTCCCTGAGCGACGTGCAGTACCAGATCGAGAGCTACCAGAGCCAGCTGAACTGGTACGCCAATCAGGTGCAGTACTGCACCGTGAACATCACCCTCAACGAGGTCGAGACCCTGACCTCCACCGGCAGCAGCTTCGGTGCCCGGCTGGCCGACGCCTTCCGGAACGGCTGGTCGAACTTCACCGCCGGGGTCCAGACGGTTCTCGTCTTCCTCATCGGCGCGTGGCCCGCCATCGGCATCGGTATCGTCTGCGGCGTGGTGTTCTACAAAGTCCGCCACCCCCGCAAAAAGCAGCCCCGCAAGCCTGAAGCGAAGTGACGGCCGGAAAATTCGAAAAAACTTTCGAAAAGCACTTGACATCTCCCCCGCTCTGTGGTATTATACTTGAGCAGTCAGCGAGAGGCCGACAGCGAAAAGTAAATATCGCGGGGTGGAGCAGTCTGGTAGCTCGTCGGGCTCATAACCCGAAGGTCGTTGGTTCAAATCCGGCCCCCGCAACCACCAAGCATCTTGAAGTTTTTCAAGATGCTTTTTTGTTATGTTTTCATTTTAATACAAAAAAGTGAGCCGCTGTTTTACTCCCTCAGTCACGGCTTCGCCGCGCCAGCTCCCTCAGTGAGGGAGCCTTAGCACAACGGCAAGCTGTAAAGCCTCCCTCTCAGAGGGAGGTGGCATCGCGGATGCGATGCCGGAAGGAGTTTTGCAGCAGCTCTTTTTTATTTATACGATGTAACAGTGGCTCCTCGCCCAGAAGACCCAGAAGGTCAGGGTCAGGGCGCTGAAGAAAGTGGTTGTGACGCAGACACTGCCGGTCAGGGTGCCTTCGTGGCCCATCTGTTTGGCCATGACGTAGCCCGCCGGGGTGGTCACACTGCCCAGCATGACCATCAGCGCCACGAGCTTCTGGTCCACAAAGCCCAGCCGCACCGCCACGGGCAGGAAGATGGCCGGCAGGAGGATGAGCTTGATGACCGTTGCAACGGCCGTGGGCTTGAGGTAGCCCAGCGCTGCGCGGCCCTTGAAGCCCGCACCGATGGCAAGCAGGGCCAGCGGGCTGGTCATACCAGCCAGGCTGGAGAGCGTCTTGTTGGCCATGGCGGGCATGGGCAGGCGGAGCAGGCTCCACACAAAGCCCGCCGCAATGCCCAGCAGGATGGGGTTGGTCACGATACCCTTGAGGCTCTTGACCAGCTTCTCCCTCATGCCGCTCCGGGCGTCCTGCGAAGGGCTTTCCAGCGTGAGGATGACGACCGCAAAGATGTTGTACAGCGGCACACTGCCCAGGATCATCAGGCCGGACAGGCCGGAGGTTCCGTAGATGTTCTGGATAAAGGCCGCACCGAGGATGGCCGCTGAGGAGCGGTAGCTCGCCTGCACGAACTCCCCCACGATGTGCTTGTCCTTCAACAAGAGCCGGGCCAGCCCCCAGATGACCAGAATGCTTGCCGTGGTGACCGCAGCGCAGAACAGCACATAGGGGCCGTCGAAGCTGGCGCGGACATCCATGGTGGCAAGGTCCCGGAACAGCTGCACCGGCAGCGCCACATGAAAGACGAACTTGTTGGCCATGGCCACGAAGTCGTCGGTGAGGAACTGCCTGCGGTGGAGCAGGTAGCCCAGCAGCATGAGGAAAAACAGCGGCATCGTGCTGTTCAGGCTGAAGATCAGACTTGCCAGCATGGCTCACATTCCCCCATGGCGGCGCTCTTCTGCCGCCAGTTCCTGCTGCAATGCCGCCTTGCGGTGGTCGAGCAGCAGGTCCTTGTTGTACTGGAAGTACCGGGGGCAGCCGTTCTCGGTGATGAACGCATGGGCGGCAGGGGCCAGCGTCAGCTCGGTGACGAAGACCACCATCTCCTGGCTCTCGGCAAAGGCCTGCTCCATAAAATCGAAGGCCGCTTCCAGTGCGCTGGCTGCCGCCTCCTGTGCGGCATCCCGCTCGTCGGAGAGCGACTGGAACTGGGTGCGCAGCAGGTCGAAGGCTTCCTGTGTGCCCGCCGCCTTGGCGCGGCGCAGTTCCGCCTCCCACTGGCGCAGGACGGCATAGACCTTGAGCCGGGTGGCCAGCGCGTCGCGGCTGAGCAGACCCGCCTCGCGCTGGCGCCGGGTCTCGGCGTCGTAGTCGGTCATCATCTGGTTGAACAGAGTTGCCGGGCCATCCGGGATGTCATCGGGCAGGGTCGCAAAGCCCTGTTTGGCCTCCCGCAGGAAGGCATAGCAGGCATCGGCCGCAGCATCGGCCCGGCGGGACGCCGTGAACCGGTTGTTCAGGCCGGACAGGAGCAGGCTGACAAGGCTCAGCCGCTCGTCGAAGGGCGCGTTGAGCAGGCGAGCGAAGACGGCGGGCCTGGCCTGCCCGGCCAGGATCTCTTCCACGCCGTAGTCGTCGCGGTATTTGTAGTAGAGGTCAAGGTAGGCCGAGAAATCCTCCGCGATCTTCTCATGCTGGATGTACTGGCGGATGAGTGCCTTGTCTGCCTTGAGGCCCAGCGCCTCGTAGGTATCCAGCAGATTGGAGAGGTCCTCCCAGCCGCGGGCGGTGACGAACTGGGTGCCGTCCACATCGGCGTTGATCTGATAGAAGTTCTGCGGGTGAAGGTCGAGATAGCTCAGGATCGCGCTGTGCAGGTGGGCAGCACGGGCGTAGTCCTTCCAGACCTGTAGATCCGGCTCGATGTCCATTCGGCGGACACGGTCCAGCGTGACGATGTCGAAATCACGGACCGATTTGTTATACTCCGGCGGGTTGCCTGCCGCCACGATGACCCAGCCCGCCGGGACGGCCTGGTTGCCGAAGGTCTTGCACTGCAAAAATTGCAGCATGGTGGGGGCCAGCGTCTCGGAGACGCAGTTGATCTCATCAATGAAGAGGATGCCCTCCTTCAGGCCGGTGGCCTCCATTCTGGCGTAGACGCTGGCGATGATCTCGCTCATGGTGTATTCCGTCACCGAGACGTCTTTCCCGTCATAATGGCGCTGGCGGATGAAGGGCAGGCCCACCGCGCTCTGGCGGGTGTGGTGGGTGATGGTGTAGGCCACCAGCGCCACGCCGCACTCCCGCGCCGCCTGTTCCATGATCTGGGTCTTGCCGATGCCCGGAGGGCCCATCAGCAGGATGGGGCGCTGCCGGATGGCCGGGATGGCGTATTCGCCCAGCGCATCCTTGGCCAGATACGCTTTGACGGTGTGTTCGATCTCTTCTTTGGCTCGTTTGATGTTCATAAACGTTCCTCACATCCTCAGGTGTTGTTCAGTTCGCGGCAGGGGTCGTCCTCGTCGTACAGCGCCTCGGCAAGGGCCGACGCGGCTCTGGCAGACGGGCCTGCAAATTCTTCCTCGTCCAGCACGACCTTCATGGCCCAGGGCGGGACATTGGCGTCGTCGAAACGGTCGCCCAGAAACAGGAACGCCGTATCGTAGGCCGGGCGGCGGGCCGGGTAGGTGCCCATGCCGTCGGTAAAGTAGAGCAGGCCCCGCAGGTTGGAGAACTTTTTCTCGGCGCAGAGCTGGCTGACGTATTCGAACGCCGGGCGGAAATCCGTTCCGCCGCCGCCCCGCAGCTGGAAGTGGTTCATCGCATGGATGAGCTCGTCCTCGTTCCGGACCAGAAGGTCCTGCCGGATGGCGTTGTCGGCCTGGATGAGGTGCAGGTTCATCCGGTGGAAGAAGTTCTCCCGCCCTTTCAGCAGGGTGTAGGTCTCGGCCAGAAAAGCCCGGACCAGCTCGCCGGAGGTGGAATAGCTCGTGTCGATGACGAGGGCCAGTTCCTCGATCTTCCTGCTCTCCCGCGTTTCCAGCGGCTCGATGAGGGGCAGGTTCCCATAGACGGACAGGCCGTAGGTGTAAAAGTTCAGGTCAAATTCGTCGGGGTCGAGGTGGACTTCCTCCCGCGTGACGCAGAACCGGCGGAGAAAATCCCGGTAGCTGCGGCGGCTGCGGTTGGCGGCTTTGACCTGTTCCTTCAGGTTGTCGGCCCCCTCGCCCGCCTCCTTGTCGCGCAGTTCCAGTTCGGTCTGCATCCGCTCCCCGATCTTCTGCCAGGTCTTCTGGGGCAGCGGAGTCGGCATCTGCTGGGGCTGTTCGGAGGCGTCTTTCGGCCAGAGGCGGTGGTCGTCGGTGCAGAACTCCCGCTCCAGCTGGCGCAGCACACCGGGCGTCTGCCGGACCAGCCAGCGGTACGCCGGGGCCGCTGCCACGACTTTGCCCTCTTCCGCGATGCACTGATAGGCGTTCTGCCGCACATAGGTCAGCGGCCGTTTGACGCTGCTGCGGTTCAGCCCGTCGATGACGTTTTCCACCGCGATATCACAGGCCAGGCTCCACAGACGCGGGTCGCGCTTCCCTTTCATCCAGAGATGTCGGAATACGCAGTGGAATATCGTATGAAGATACAACCGGTTGAGATACTTCGGATTCTGCTGATAGAGCCGCAGCAGGGCGCTGGGCTGGTAGCAGAGGATGCGGCCATCGGTGGCCAGCACGCCGCACCGCTCATCCGGGGTGGGCGTCAGCGCCGAAAGTGCCAGGTCGAGAAAGCGGAAGTCCAGATACAGCCCGCTGCGCACCACAGCCAGCACCTCACCGCCCATCCGCACCTGCCACTCCTCGTGGGTCTCCGGGCGCTTCGATTCAAACGGCTTGCGGGGGTCGAAAAATGTTTCTTTGGGCATCGTTTCACCTCACTTCCCCTGCGGGAAAGGGTTCAAAAGTCAAAATCATAGCGTTTCCGGTTCGGCTTTGCGGCCTGTCTGCTGTGGGCGGCATCGGCCAGCAGGGCCGCAGCAGCAGCCTGTTCGGCCTGAACGGCCAGCGCTGCGGCCTCGGCAAACCCGGCCGCGTCCAGCACATCCAGCGCCAGCAGGGCCTTCAGGCTGTCAAGGTCCTGCGCCTTCAGCAGCCGGGCCACGACCCGGCCCGTGTTCGCCTTGAGGAACGCGGTGTAGGGGGCCTTTGCCTGTTCGGTCAGGCCCCAGGGCCAGCGCAGGCGGTCGAAGCAGAGCATGGCCATGATATCCTTGTCCTCGGAGGCGTGGCCATCCGGGAAAATGGCGTCGTATTCTGCGCAGAGGATTTTTCCATCCAGAAAACACTGTCGGTAATGATATCCCTGCCCGGAAAAGGTGTGCAGCAGGATATGCGCCGGGGATTCCTCCACATCCTCCCAGTAGGCCGGGTACCACAGGCCTGCGCGGGGGGCCGCCTCGCCGGGGCACCAGAACAGCGCCCGCACGGCCTCGGTGATATTGTTGACGAGCGCGAACAGGCCGGTGGCCTGCTCCGGGTCGGCCCGGACGATGAGGTCCGCCAGCGCGAAGCAGTTCAAAAAGACATCGCTGCCCACGGTCAGCTCCCCCGCCCCCACGGACAGGGTGCGCAGCCTGCGGCAGTTGTAGAACGCGCAGCTCCCGATGACCCGCAGGCTGTCCGGCAGGACAGCTTCTTCGAGGAAGTTCCCGCAGACGGGGTGGAGGTCTTCTTCGGGCGCAGCGCCAAAGTCGAGGTCATAGCGGCGGTGCCGCCCGGTCCGGTCCCGGCCAAAGGCTCTGGTCAGGACGGCGCTGCCGTCTTCCCCCACCGCGTAGCGGCAGACCGCGTCCGGGGCGGGCAGGTTCCGGGGCGATTCGGAGAAGCAGTAGTCCCCCAGTTCGGTGACAGCCCAGCTGCCGCCCTCCGGGGCTGGCAGCACCGACGGCAGGGCAATGCAGGGGGCCTCCCCATAGGCCCGGACAAGGCGGGCCGTGGTATCGGACAATGGTAAAACATCAATGTACATAGGCATCCTCATGCTGCCCGCGAACACACGGCGAAGCAGCTTGCAATAGAAGCGGATCTTTGCCCCCGACTGCCAATGGCTCGCCCTTTGGGAGAGCTGGCGAGCGCAGCGAGACTGAGAGGGTCACAAAAAAACTGCTGCACGCGCAGTTGCCGTGCAGCAGTTGGGAGAGTGCGATCACTGTGCGGCCTGCGCCAGACAATCATCCATTGCGGCAAAGACCGCGTCACTGGTCATGGTGCTGCCGGTCACGGCATCCACACCGGCGGTGCTGCCTGCCTCTTTCAGGCTGGCTGTCAGGCTTTCCGCCGCCTTGCCGCCCAGTTCCGGCGTCTCACCCGAAGCATCAATGTCGACATTCGTCACTTTACCGCCGGTGATGGTCACGGTGACCGCCACATCGCTCAGGCAGCCTTTGGCGCTGGCCGTGTAGGTGCCATCGGTGTAGGTGGCCGCGTTGTCTGCGGCAGGCATCGTGCCGGTGTTGGCGATATACAGCGACAGCACCACACCCAGAACGATATCCAGCAGCACCATCACGAGGATGCTCCGGCTCATGTGTTTCTTCATCTTGTTGTATGCTCCTTTGGCAGGTCTTGGTTTATTTTGCAGGCTTGAAGCTGTCGCGCAGGGTCACGACACGGTTGTACACGCCGGGATTCTTGGAATCCGGGGTGAAGAAACCGGTGCGGACGAACTGGAACTTTTCGCCGGGCTTGGCATCCTTCAGGCTCTCTTCCAGCTTGCAGTGGGTGCGCACGGTCACGCTCTCCGGGTTCAGGTAGTCCTTGTAGTCGCTGCCCTCCGGGATGGCGTTCATGTTGGCCTCGGTGAAGAGCTTGTCGTACAGGCGGACCTCGGCGTCCACGGCGTGGGCGGCGCTCACCCAGTGGATGGTGCCCTTGACCTTGCGGCCGTCGGCCGGGTTTCCATTGCCGGTCTCGATGTCAGCGGTGCAGTGGATGGCGGCAATGCTGCCGTCGGGGTTCTTCTCGACGCTCTCGCACTTGACGAGATATGCACCCATCAGGCGGACCTCGCCGCCGATGGTCAGGCGCTTGAACTTGGGAGGCGGCACCTCGGCGAAGTCCTCGTTCTCGATCCACAGCTCGCGGGTGAACGCCACCTTGCGGGTGGTGGCATCGTTGGCCTCGCGGTTGGGGTTGTTGGCGATGTCGAAGTACTCGGTCTTCTCTTCCGGGTAGTTGTCGATGATGAGCTTGACCGGGTCCAGCACGGCAATGCGGCGCTGCGCGGTCAGGTCCAGCTCACTGCGGATGCAGGCTTCCAGCTGGCGCATGTCGATGAGGTTGTCCGACTTGGAGATGCCGGCCTCACGCACAAAGGTGAAGATGGAAGTCGGGGTGTAGCCGCGGCGGCGCAGACCGCACAGGGTCGGCATCCGGGGATCGTCCCAGCCGTCCACGATGCCCATTTCCACCAGCTCGCGCAGGTAGCGCTTGCTCATGACGGTGTTGGTCATGTTCAGGCGGGCGAACTCGCGCTGCTTGGGGAACTCGGTCCCGAAGATGTTCTCGATGACCCAGTTGTACAGCGGGCGATGGTTCTCGAACTCCAGGCTGCACATGCTGTGGGTGATGCCCTCGATGGCGTCCTGGATGGGGTGGGCGAAGTCGTACATCGGGTAGATGCACCATTTGCTGCCCTGGCGGTGGTGCTCCGCATACTTGATGCGGTAGATGGCCGGGTCGCGCAGGTTCATGTTGGGGCTGGCCAGGTCGATCTTTGCACGCAGGGTCTTTTCGCCCTCCTGGAACTCCCCGGCACGCATCCGGCGGAACAGGTCCAGATTCTCCTCCGGGGTACGGTCGCGCCACGGAGAGGGGCGGGAGGGCTTGCCCGCGTCATTGCCGCGGTACTCGCGCATCTCGTCGCGGGTCAGGTCGTCCACGTAGGCCTTGCCTTCGAGGATGAGCTTCTCGGCGTACTCATAGCACTTGTCGAAGTAGTCGCTGCCGTAGAAGATGCCGCCGTTGGGGTCGGCACCCAGCCAGTGCAGGTCTTCGATGATGCTGTTGACATACTCCTCGCCTTCGCGGGCGGGGTTGGTGTCGTCCAGACGCAGATTGAATTTGCCGCCGTACTGGTTCGCGATGGACCAGTTGATATAGATCGCCTTGGCGCTGCCGATGTGCAGGTAGCCGTTGGGCTCCGGCGGGAAACGGGTATGGATCTCGCTGACCTTGCCCTCGGCGAGGTCGGCGTCGATGATCTCGGTCAAAAAGTTTTTATCAGCCATGGTGGAGTTCCCCCTTCATCCGGGCCAAACCGCCCGGTACTGCTCATGATTCAATACCCATTATAATACACCATTTTTCGCTTTGCTTCAAGCCAGAAATACAAACCATCGAAAAACAGCTGCTCTGGGCACTTTATTTCTGCGGGTAAAATGCGTTGAGGTAGCTGACCAGCGCACCGATCTGGTTGGCCGCATTGCCAAAGGCGCAGGGCACGATCTCCGGCCGGGGCAGGCTGCGGGCCTGCTCTTCGCCGAAGGGATGGCCCTTCAGGATTTGCTCCTCATATACCCGGTCGAGGGTCTCGATGAGGAGGGGCTGCCCGCTGATGCCGCCGCCGATGGCCACCTTTTCGAGGTCCAGCAGGACGCTGAGGTTGTAGATCTGCACATCCACCGCCTTGCAGAAGGCTTCCAGCACTTCCAGCGCCTCCGGCTCCCCTGCGTTGGCCGCATCAAAGAAGATCCTGCCGTTTATCGGGGCATCGGCAGGCAGCTGCCTGCGCACCCGGTAGGCATCCAGCAGCGCGGAGGTGCTGCACTGGCCGGCCATCGTCTTTTTGCTGTCGCTCCAGGCGTCGGCGTTGGTGTTCATGAAGCTGTACTCGCCCGCGGTGAAGTCCCGGCCGCGCACCAGCTGGCCGTTGACGATCAGGCCGCCGCCCACGCCGGTGCCGATGACGAACACCGCCGCGTTGCTGCACCCCTGCAGCGCACCGCGCTGCAGCTCGGCAATGGCAGCTGCTTTGCCGTCGTTTTCGATCCAGACCTTGCAGCCGCAGAGCTCGGCCAGGCGCGGGCCCACCGGAGTGCCGATGTTATAGATGATGGAGGGCGCACCGCCGCCCAGGACCACACCGTGCTCGGCGTCGATGAAGCCGGGCAGGCTCAGTGCGATGCCGTCCACCTCGTCCCTGTGGGGGCGGTAGAGCTGCGCCAACGTTTCGAGAAAGTGCGGCTGGCTGTCGCTGGGCGTCGGGATGCTGCCGGACTCGTACCGGTTCATCGCATCGTCCATGACCGAGTATTTGATCTCGGTGCCGCCCACGTCAAAGATCATGACCTTCATGCTGGTTTCCTCCCGGTTCCGTTTTTTCTTATTATGGCAAAAAATCGGCTATAAGTAAAGGCATTTGCCGGAAATTCCACCCTCTCCGTCAGCGCTCACGCGCTGCCACCTCTCCCGAAGGGCGAGGTTTTGCCGCAGCGGCAACATATACAGCACAAAAGCTCCCCCATCGGGGGAGCTGGCGAGCGAAGCGAGACTGAGAGGGTATAAAAAATCCCACGCTGCGGCAAAGCAAAACGCAGCGTGGGGACGAAGATAGCTTAACTTAAAAAGGAGATGTCAGCGCTCAGCGGGCGACGACGTACTTGTGCAGGGTCTTGCGGACTGCGCCGTTGCCAGCGTACAGCTCCTTGACCATGCCCTCGATCTGCTCACCCAGACCGACCGCATACAGGTCCACACCGAAGATGTCGGCGCGGCTGTACAGGTTCTTCAGGCAGCTGAAGTCCTGCTCGCCTTCCTTGACTTCCAGCGGAGCCACAATGGCCTGCAGCTCGGCCAGCATCGGATCGGGAGAGATCTCAAAAGCCTTGCCGTTGTCATCAATGCCCTTCAGGTAGCGGGCATAGCCAGCCAGCACCAGCGGGATCAGGACCAGATTGCTCTTGTCCAGGCCGCGGGCCTCGTAAGCCTTGATGGTCTCGCCGA
>OGEU01001035.1_pt1 | contig 25152 bp, 20 predicted proteins | sample 1570651 | NCBI WGS metagenome assembly OGEU01 (sample SAMEA2582129, study PRJEB24529) | metagenome | biome: Human gut stool | place: China | collected 2011 | reverse complement strand
CGGTCGTGGGTGACGGCGATGACGGCACCCTTGTACTGGTGCAGGAACTGCTCCAACCACAGAATCGACTCGGCATCAAGATGGTTGGTAGGCTCGTCAAGCAGCAGCAGATCAGGAGCTTCCAGCAGCAGCTTGCACAATGCCACACGACGGCGTTCACCACCGGAGCATACCGTCACCGGAGTATCCGGATCCGGGCACTGCAAAGCATCCATAGCCTGCTCAAGCTGAGAATCAAGATCCCAACCGTTTGCAGCGTCGATATCGTTCTGCAGCTTGCCCATCTCATCCATCAAAGCATCGAAATCGGCATCCGGATTGGCCATCTCTTCGCCAATCTGATTGAAACGAGCCACCTTTTCAGCGATCTCGCCGAACGCCATCTTGATGTTCTCGCCAACAGTCTTGGTGTCATCCAGCGGCGGTTCCTGCTGCAGAATGCCGACGGTATAACCCGGAGTCAAAGAAGCCTCGCCATTAGACACGGTGTCGAGTCCGGCCATGATCTTCAGCAGCGTGGACTTACCCATGCCGTTCGGGCCAACAACGCCAATCTTCGCGCCTGGCAGGAAGCTCAAAGTCACGTCATCGAGAATCACACGGTCGCCGTAAGCCTTGCGGGCCTTGATCATCTGGTAAATGAATTCAGCCAATGTTGTGTTCCATCCTTAAGAAACGTTGGAATTCCAGCGTGTTGCATGAGCGGTCAACGGAAACTCAATCAAGGATTCCGGAACGCAACCCACGCACAATACCGTGCATAATTATCCCATACCCCATCTACACGACGGTATGGGCGAAAGTCGTGCGCTCAGGCAGTAAGCGGAAGCAGCAGATGCTCATGCAAAGCAGGACGAACGATATTGTCGAAATCACCAGATTCCGGGCATTGAATCGCAACAACCAAACCCTGCTTCGGCAAAACCGTAGTAATCTGACCGTACGCACCATCCGCACGATATGCCCCCTCATAAGGCGACATCCAGAACTGATAGCCATAACCGCACGTCCAAATATTGCTATACGGAGTGTCGATCTGCTTACCGGAAGCCTGCTTGACCCACGATTCGCTGACAATGCGCGTGCCATGCCAAGTGCCATCATTCAAATAGACCTGGCCAAGTTTCAACATATTCGCAAGCGACATGTAGATCCCGCCGCCTGCAATCGGATGACCTTGCGGATCACATTCCCAAACAGGCCAACCCTGATCCAACTTGGAAAAAATCGTGCCATACAAATACTCGCCAAGACGCATGCCGGCAGCCTGCTCCAACATGCGGCCCGCCAAATCAGAATCCGCAGACGAATAGCAGAACGTGCTGCCGGGCTCCACCTCAACCCTGCGAGAGAACATGTACCGTAAATAATCAGGCGCACCAACACCACTGCGCCGGTCAGGGTTCATCAAATACGCATGATTGAAACCGCTCGACATAGTCAGCAAGTGCCTCAGCGTGATCTGGCCCAACTCCAGTTGCGCATCGGAGGGAACATACTCGGGGAACGAGTCGACCAATCGCGAATCGAGCGACAGCAAGCCATCTTCAATCGCAATGCCAATAGCCGTCGAAACATAACTTTTCGTATGGGAATAAATATTGCGATCCTGGTCGGGAACGAAATGACGTTCCGCGATAATGGCGTCGCCATCCGCAATCGCAACGGCTTCGACGGGCAGGGACTCGCTTTCAATGAGTTTGACGAAATCGTTGAACATATCGATGGCACCCATGAAATCTCCTTTGACACTGCCCTACGGTGCATTACGGAAACTGTAACGTAAGGCGGTTACGTACGATTGTTACATCAAACGATTTTTCCTAAGCCTGTCGCTAGATGGAGCGCCCGAAAAGCCGCTAGGTGCCATGCCTGAAAAAGCCGTTAAATGATAATGCCTTCGCAATGATCGATCTCGTGCTGGATGATCTGCGCGGTGAAACCAGTGAATGTGGCATGGCGCTCGCGGAACTTGCGATCCGCATACGAGACTTCGATGCGCTGGTATCGCAACGTATGGCGCTCGCCTTTGAGGGACAGGCAGCCTTCGGAGGCGTCGTAGGCGCCGTCTTTCGCAGTGATCGTCGGGTTGAACATGACGAAGATGCGACCGCCGAAATCCTCGTCCACGAATGCAATGATGCTCTTCGAGACGCCGATCATGTTTGCGGCCATGCCGACGCAGCCGTTGCGGTGTGCGTCGAGCGTGTCTTTGAGATCCTGCGCGACGGCAAGATCCTCGGGCGTATTGAGCGCCTCCGTCGACGGCTGGCTCAAAAACGGAATGGACGTCATGATTTCGCGCTGCATGTGGTGCTTCCTCTCGCTGGTTCCTTTGCTGGTCTGCCAACATTGTATGGCGTCATTGTGCGACGCCGTACGGCGATGGGACGGATGACCGGTTCGCGCCTATCCATTTACGAAATGTCTCATGGCGATTTTGAAATGTGGGACCGCAATCGATGCAATATGCTTGGAACCATGGATGACATGCCTCAATATCGGAAATACATGACGCAGGCGCTGGAACTGGCCCATAAGGGAGCCGGTTGGGTGAATCCGAATCCGTTGGTCGGCACGGTGGTGGTCCGCGACGGCGAGATTCTCGCAGCCGGATACCACGACCGCTACCGCGGACCGCATGCGGAACGCATGGCCTTCGACTACGCCGACAAGCATGGTATCGACATGCATGGAGCCACGGTCATCGACACTCTCGAACCTTGCTGCCATGTCGGATCGCAGCCGGCATGCACCGATCTAATTCTTTCGCACGGCATAACGCGCGTCGTGGTCGGTTCGATCGATCCGAATCCCATCGTGGCCGGCAAAGGACTTCGCATTCTTGAGGAAAACGGTGTGGAAGTGGTATATGACGTGATGCGGGCGGAATGCGACGCCATCAATCGCCATTTCTTCCACTACATCACCACAGGAATGCCGTACATTGTGAACGGCAGAAAACATGCGAAGGAATCTGATGCCGAATACACTGTACGTCGACGCGGGCTATATGACACGTATGCGGCGGTGTTGGGCATATGTCCGACTGGTGGCCGTGCGGGTGCCCCGGGTAATTCGAACGGTACGGAAGGATCGGTGGGAAGTGCCGCACGCCTTCCGGGTCGGACGGATCGGCTGGATGTTTCGGATGGTGCCTTTGCCCATTTCGACGGGCCGGTCCAAGCTGTGGATGCTAACGAGGTGGTGGTCGGAAGGCACAAGCCGTTGCATCTCGACATCCGTGCGCTCGCCGATACGGAACCCGACGAATGGCTGCGCGAACTCGGCCGCCGCAAAATCGATAGCCTCGTCGTCGATGATGATGACGTTTTCGAAATGCTGTCTTCGATCTGACGAAAAAGGTGATATGCCTATGCCGTGTTTTCAGTTTGAAATGTCCTATATGTGGCAGTTTTTGGCATTTCAGAAAAATGATTTCCGTTATATGTGGCAGTCTCCCAAGGAAAATCTCGTCTAGGGGGTACTGATTGGGGTCTTTTGAGGCTTGAAACCGGTCTGGTCTGCCACATATAGCGGTTTTGGTTTTTTTGGGGATGGCAAATCTGCCACATATAGTGGCTTTCAGATGAGAATCTTTCTGCTTCCATTGGCGAGAGACGTTATGCGGATGTGTATCCTTCCCGAGGACATTCTTTGACAGAGCATGATGGGCTTGCTTAATCGTTGGCTCATCCGGTCGGCCACTCGTTGCGCGAGTGCCCGTTTTCTCGAAGTCGTTCATAAGGTTTTCGGCGGTCACTTGAATGTATGCCCAACCGTCATCTTCCAAGGCTTCACGTCTCTTGCTGTCGACGAGCCATTGGCCGGCGTGATGTCTTCCGTCGTATTCGATGGCCACTTTTATATCTGGATAGGCCATATCCAAAAGCGCGATTTTCCCATTGTTCAGTCGAACCTTCCAGTTGACTTTCGGACATGGTAGCCCATTGCGAATCAGAGCGATCCTGCAACGGCTTTCCTGCGAGGAATCCGTGCCTTCGCGCATGAACTGTAACGCATGTTGCATTGTTCTGATTCCTCGGATGGGACGTTGTCTATTCGCATTCGAAAAACAGTGGATAAGTGGATAACCGAGGTTATGCGCAAAAAAAATGTGGATAACCAGTCGGCCGCCGGCATGCCTGATTGAGACGAACGTGCGCTGCTGCGCTGCTGCGGGATACCATGGCACGGGTAGAACATCACGTTGAAATGAGGATGTATGGGCGAGCCGTGTGTGATTGAAAACGTGTGTTTCGTAGGTTCGGATAAGCCGGTCGACATTGCTGTCGGTCACGGGCGAATAGCTTCGGTGCGACCTTCGGAAAGGCCAACGGATGCTGCTTCGAAGATATGGGTGATTCCCGGATTGTGGGACTGCCACACGCATTTCACGCAGTGGTCGTACACGTTGGGACGGCTCGATCTGATTGATGCACGCAGTGCCGGCGAAGCGCTCGACATGTTGCGTCGACACTTGGAGGAGCGTCGTGAAAGCGGCGCACTCGACCCGAACCAATATGTGGTCGGCATGCGCTTCCGGCATTCCCTGTGGTCCGATGACGCCCAGCCGACCCTGGCCGCGATCGATGCGGTGGCGGGAGACCAGCCGGTGGCGCTGTCAAGTGCCGATATGCATTGCGGTTGGGTGAACTCTGCCGCCGCGCGCAAGCTTGGCGTAGATGTGGACGAATCCGGACTCGTCGGCGAGCTTGAGTGGTTCGACGCCTACTGCAAGCTGGACAAAGGACCTGGTGCGGCCAATGAGCTGATGCATCTGTTGCGCAACGCCGAACGCGACGCTGCGAGCAAAGGCGTGGTCGGCGTGCGCGACTATGAGATGGCGGAGAACATCGACACGTGGATTAGCCGATTCTCGCAAGGGCTTGATGGTCTGCGTGTCGAGGCTGGCATATATCCCGAGAGACTCCGGCAAGCCATCGACGACGGCTGGCACACCGGAGACGAATTGCCCGGAAGTCATGGTTTGGGCCACGTCGGCGCGATGAAGATGATCTCCGACGGCTCGCTCAACACCCGTTCCGCCTACTGTTCCATGCCATATTCGGGCATCAGACCGGAAACCTACGGCACATTGAGCTATGCCCCTGAGCAAATCGAGTCGTACATGCGACTCGCTGTCGAACATGGCTTCGACATCGCATGTCATGCCATCGGCGATGAAGCGAACACCATTGTGCTTGATTGTGCCGAACGCACCCATGCGCATGGTTCCATTGAGCATGCCCAAATGCTCAAGGAGTGCGACATTCCGCGACTCGCGCAGCTGGGACTTGCCGCAAGCATCCAACCGCAGCACGCCATGGACGATCGTGACGTCATCGCGCGATTCTGGGGCACCCCCGCCGGAATCCCCTACGCATTCAATAGTCTGCATAAGGCGGGGACCAAACTGCTCATGGGGTCGGATGCGCCGGTCGCGCCGCTGGACCCATGGCTGGCCATCTCCGCGGCGGTATTCGGTACGGAAAGTTCCGACCGCGAGCCTTTCCAACCTGAGCAGTGCCTTGATTTTGAAACGGCGCTCGCTTCGTCCACCGCGGTCGGACGCGTGGCTTTGCGGGACGCAGACACGGCCGATTTGGTGCTTCTGGACTGTGATCCGAGCATAATCGATTCTCCGGAGGCCATGCGTGCCATGCCCGAGCATGTGCTTGGCACTATGCTTGCCGGTCGCTGGACGTACCAACAGGCTGAATGAAAACCGCTATGTGTGGCAGATTCCACGGTGCTGGAAAAGTCAAAATCGCTATATGTGGCAGACCTGAGATTTCTTAACGGGATTTTTCTATAGATTTATACCCTCGAATGTAGTGTGAATCTGCCACATATAGCGCAAATCGGATTTTGAAGATGCCTTAATCTGCCACATATAAGGGATTTCAGATGATTGGTGTGCCCGTGCAAGATGAGTATGGCGTGCGAGTCCACTCGGATAGGAGGAAGACCGCACCTCTGAGTGGGAGATACGGCCTTCCTGATGTGATTTTGAGTGAGAATCACTGCACGGCGGCGAGAGCCTGATCGAGATCCGTGATGATGTCGTCGGCGTTTTCGATGCCGCAGCTCAGGCGCACCAGGTCAATGCCAACGCCTGCTTCGACGAGCTGCTCCTCGGTGAGCTGACGGTGCGTGGTGCCTGCCGGGTATAGGGTGCAGCTGCGCGCGTCGGCCACATGTGTGGCGATGGACACCATCTTCAGGTGGTCGAGGAACGCGGACACCTTTTCGCGGCCGCCCGGCACGCCGAAGGAAATAACGCCGCAAGTGCCGTTCGGCATGTACTTTTCAGCCAGCGCATGGTACTTGTCTTCCTCAAGGCCTGGGAAGCTCACCCAGCTGACGCGCGGGTCGGCGCTCAGCCACTGCGCCACCTTGAGCGCATTGCGGCTGTGCTGTTTGACACGCAAGTCAAGGGTCTTCAGGCCTCGGATGTCGAGCCAGGAGTCGAACGGGGACGGCACGGCACCGGCTGCGTTCTGCAGGAAGGCCACCTCGTCTCGGGTCTCCTTGTCGTTGAGGACCACGGCGCCGCCGACCACGTCGGAGTGGCCGCCGATGTACTTGGTGGTGGAGTAGACGACCACGTCGGCACCGTCGGCCAACGGATGCTGCAATACCGGCGAGGCGAACGTGTTGTCCACGACCACCTTGGTGCCGTGCGCATGCGCCACTGCGGAGGTGGCGGCGATGTCGGTGATGTTCAGCAACGGGTTGGAGGGGGTTTCGATCCAGATGTACTTGTACTGCTTCTTGCCCAGCGCGGCGGAGACGGCCGCAGTGTCGGTGATGTCGACCACATCGAGGCCGATGCCCCACGGCACGAACACCTTGGACAGCAATCGATAGGTGCCGCCGTACACGTCGTTGCCGAGCAGAATGTTGTCGCCCGGCCTGATGGTGGAACGCAGCAGTACATCGATGGCGGCCAGGCCCGAGGAGAAGCTCAGCGCATACCTGGCACCTTCCACTGCGGCGAGCTGCTCGTCGAAGGAGTCGCGGGTCGGGTTGACGGAACGGCTGTAATCGTAGCCTCCGCGTAGTCCGCCGACGCCGTCCTGCTTGAACGTGGAGGTCATGTAGATTGGCGTGACCACGGCTCCGGTGGTCGGGTCGGGTTCCTGTCCGGCGTGGATGGCACGGGTGGCGAGTGCGGTGGCGTTCAGGGCTGCGGTGTTGGTCGAGATGGTCATGATGGGAACTCCTTGGAAGTAGCGGATGGTCTGGGTTGAACGGATGATTGACATGATGATGGATGGCCGGTATTACAGGTACTGCTCGGCCAAGCTTGGTTTGGTGGTGCGTTCCACGATGTCGGCGAAGCCGTTGGCGCGCATCCAGTCGTCGTCGAAGATCTTCTCCATGTATCCACGACCGGAATCCGGCAATAGCACTACGACGGTCTGGCGCTCATCCAAATCGTGCTCGCGGGCGTACTTGATGGCCGCCACGACGGCCATGCCGGATGAGCCGCCGACCAGCAGGCCTTCCTCGCCTGCAAGTCGACGGGTCATTTCGAAGGCTTCGGCATCGTTCACCTGCACGATCTCGTCAGGCAGCCCACGGTCGAAGGCCTTGGGATAGAAGTCCTCGCCGACGCCTTCGATCTTGTACTGGTGCACGTCGTCGGGATTGGAATAGATGGAGCCTTCCGGATCGGCTCCGATGACCTGCACGGCTCCGTCGGAAACGTCCTTCAGGTATCGGCCGGTGCCGGAGATGGTGCCGCCGGTGCCGATGCCGGCCACGAAATGCGTGATCTTATGGTCGGTGGCCTGCCAGATTTCCGGGCCGGTGGTGTGGTAGTGGCTTTCCGGGCCGTTCGGATTGTCGTACTGGTTCGGGCGATAGCCGCCGGGAATCGCCTTGGCGAGGCGTTCGGCCACCTGATAATAGGAACGCGGGTCGTCCGGACCGGCGTCGGTGGGGGTCACGACCACTTCGGCCCCATAGGCGCGCAGTACGGCGCGCTTGGCTTCGGAGACCTTGTCGGGTAGGGTGAAGATGGTACGGTAACCGCGCTGCTGCGCCACCAGAGCCAGACCTACGCCGGTGTTGCCGGAGGTCGGCTCCACGATCACCCCGCCGGGCTTCAGTTCGCCGCTTCGCTCGGCCGCATCGATGATGCGTTCGGCGATGCGGTCCTTGGACGAACCGCCCGGATTGAAGTATTCGACCTTGACCGCGATGGTGGCCTTGATGCCGTCGGTCACATGGTTGAGTTTGACGAGCGGGGTGTTGCCGATGAGTTCGGCCAGGGAATCGTGGATGGTCATGGCGTTTCCTTTGTGCAGTGTGGTTTCGGGGGCTTTCGATATTCAAGCGTCGTGTTCGTTGTGTTCGAGAAGCTCGCGATGTCACGTGCAGTGTTGAAACGGGACTCGTTGTGATGTCGTATGTTCTTCGCTCGTCCGCACCGTACATGGTTATGGGATTCGTTGCGTTGCGCATGTTTTCCAACCGCGGCACTCATGCCGGTGGAAGAACGAAAGGCTGACGATTCACAACCGTCTGCAGCATGCAGACGCTGAAGAATGTCCTATCTCAAGTTATGCGTCAATGAACCGCGCGCCCCTCGGGCGGTTGGTCAGCGACAGCAACAACATGAGAAATTGAACATGGCTCAAACAATACCACACCCTCGGACATCGGCGTGTCACCCCCTGCGCAACACGGTCACCACCACACCGGCAACAGCTGCGACACGTGAACGCTCGACGCTTAACCGATTTCGCAAAGACCGGCATGAATGACCTTACCGATGAGCCTACTAACCTCTCCCCATCGTTTCCGCACAAACGGCATCTTGGACTTGACGCCGCCTTGCAGGGTCGTCAGATACGCTTCTGATACGGTTCATCCGCTATGGTGCACGAGAGAAGGAACCCGCGTACTCGGGCATCAGGGGGGAAAAACATGAATCCGGCACACGTACGAAACCCATTCGCATGGGCATCCGCGTCCGCGGATTCAACGTACGTCATCGAATTGCGGCATCTGGCCGTCATCACCCTCATCATCGGGACATTGATGGCGCTGGTACTCCTGTACGTGCTGCATGAACGTCGCAACGCGCAACGCGCACTGCAGCACGAAATCGATCTGGCCATCAGCAAAACCATCACACTCGCCGGGCAGCCGCATGTCATCTTCAACTCACTGACCGCCATTGAGGAGCTATGTGATGAGGATCCTTCCAAGGCCCGCCGCATCATCGCCGACTTCTCCGCATATCTGCGTGGCAATCTGTCGGTATTCGGCAACGACCAGACCGTACCGCTCATCGACGAGGTCGCTTTCTGCAAGTCATACATCAAGTTGGAGCAACTCGATCCGACGGAAACCATCCACGTCGATTGGCGACTTGAGGAGCAAGCGTTCCGGATTCCTCCCATGTCCTTGCAGACGGTCATCGAATACATGCTGCTCTATGGCAGAACTTCCAAAAGCGGCCTTCATCTGACGGTCAGCTCATGGAAGGAACGGCAATACTGGTACGTACAGGTCATGTCCGACGCGCCATGCACCCGTCTGAAGGACGACCGGCAGGCGATCATCGATCTCAGCAACGTCCGCGAACGGATGCGGATGCTATGCGGCGGCGATCTGGTCGTACAACGGGATGCCGATCACGCAATGCTCATGTTGACCATCGCGCAACGGACGGGCCAGCCAAATCGCATCGGTTACAGCGAGGCCGCCCGAATCAGCTCACGGGTGTAGTCGCGCCGCGGAGCGTCCAGCACCTCACCGGTCAGGCCGCTCTCCTCCACCCGTCCGTCATGCAGTACCACGATGCGGTCGGCGATATGCCGTACCACGCCAAGATCATGCGAGACCATAATCAGCGCCATGTCCGGCTCCGCCTGTCGAATTCGCCGGAAGGAATCAAGAATTCGGATTCTTGCGGCCACGTCAATGGCGCTCATCGGCTCGTCGGCAAGCAGAATCCGCGGATGATCCACGATGGCGCGTGCTATCGCCGCACGTTGCGCCTGCCCGCCGGAAAGATCCATGGGAAAACGGTTGAGGAAATCCTTCGGATCCAAATCGACCATACGCAACGACTCGGCCACGCGGGCGCCCACGCGCTCGTCCGACCAGTCGGGATGATGCAGACGCAACGGCTCGGCGACGGAACGCTCAATACGCCAACGTGGGTCAAGGGAGCCGAACGGGTCCTGGAACACCAGACCAGACTGCCGGCGCAATCGTTCCGCGCCACCGACGATGCCAACCCCCTGATAGGCGATGTCGCCGCCATCCGAGGATTCCAGTCCGAGCAACACCCGCGTAAGCGTGGTTTTACCGGAACCGGAACCGCCGATCACCGCCAGGCACTCACCTGCATAGACATCGATATCGACACCGAACAACACCTGCCTGCGGTGCTTTCCCGAACCGAAATACTTGTCGATGCCACGCCCCTGCAACACGATGTCAGACACGATCGGACTCCTTCGTCGTAAGCGACAGTTCCCGAGCCGCCTCAACCAGCCGTATGGCCTGCCCGGTATGCGGAGAAGCCAGTAGATCCGCCGTTGCCCCCGATTCGACGATGCCGCCGCGCTCAAGCACATAGCATCGTGTGGTCGCATGATGCAATACCGCAAAATCATGCGTGATGAACAGCATGGAGGCTCCGGCATCGTCCACCAGCGAAGTCAACAAGCCGACGATCTGCCGCTGGGTGATGGAATCCAGCGCCGTGGTCGGCTCGTCCGCAATGATCAGATGAGGGGAGGTGACCAGCGCGGTCGCGATGCCGACGCGTTGCTGCTGGCCGCCGGACAGTTCATGCGGATACTTGCGCAACACATCCTCGTCAAGCCCCACCTTGGCAAGCATGACCCTGATGCGCTCCGCACGTTCCGCCGCCGTCAGATCGTAATGCAGATACAGGGGAAGGCCGATCTGCTGTGCCACGGTCATCACCGGATTCAGCGCCGCAGCCGGATTCTGGAACACCATGCCCACATAACGTCCACGCAAATCGGCGATATCGGCGTCGGTGGCGCCGACGATCCGCCTGCCACCCATTTCGATGGAGCCACTCACCTGCGCAGTGGCTGGCAGCAGCCCCATCATGGCCTTGGCAATCATGGATTTGCCGGAACCCGACGAGCCGATCAGTCCGACGCGCTCGCCGTCGGCGATATCCAGATCGACATGGCTGACGATTGTTTTGCCGCCGATGGCGATGGTGAGATTGCGGATGGTTACGCTCATGCGACCTCCCTCAATGCCGGATTGACCAGCGGATCGATGGCGTCACGCAGGGCATCGCCGAACAGATTCAACGCTATGACCACAAGCGTCACGACCAGGCCCGGCCATACCACGGCCAACGGGTGGATGCTGATGAACCGCACGGATGTGGCAAGGGAATGTCCCCAGCTGGGGACGCCCGCGCCGACGCCGACGCCGAGATAGGTCAGGCCGGCCTCCGCAAGCAGCGAGGTTCCGGCGCTCATCGACAGCTGCACCGACAGTACCGGCAACGTGTTCGGCACAATATGCGTGAAGAACACGCGAATCGGGCCGGCTCCCGACCATATGGCCGATTCCACGTATGCCGAACGTGCAGCCAGCAGAGCGGAAGGTCTTAGGATTCGCGCCAGATTCAGCCCGTACGCGAATCCGCAGGCGGCGACGATCACCACCGCGGACGCGCCGAACGGTACGGACAGAATCAGTGCGACGAGTACCGTCGGAATCGAAATCAACGCATCCACGACGACCACGGAAACCGACGAGAACGCGCCATGACGCGACACCATGGCGGCGACGAGCAGCAGGCCAAACGCGGCCGAGACCGCCACCGTAAGCACGGCGATCATGAGATTCGTACGAGAACCGGCCATCAGCCAGCTCAGTACGTCCGCACCCACACCATCGGTACCCAACAGGTGCGCAGAGGACGGCGAGCCCCATGTGTTGAAACCGTCGGTGGCCAACAGCGAATACGGCGTCCATGCCAATGAAACCGCCGACACCAGCAGCCACAGACCCATCATGATAAGCGCATAGCGGCCGCCCGCACGGTTCCACATGGATTGCAGCACGACTCGCAGGGCATGCATACGATCGTTCATGAAAGCACCTCACCCGAACCAATGGTCGCATTCTTCAGTCGCGGATCGAGCATGCGATGCAGCAGGTCGACCAGCAGTCCCAGAAACAGGAAAAACGCCGCCAGCAGGAACAGTTCGCTCTGCACCGCGGTCAGATCCCGATTGCCGACGTCGGTGACCAGCATCGAGCCGAGGCCAGGAAGCGCGAACAGGTTCTCCACCACCATCACCCCGGTGACCATCTGCGCGAAGGTCAGGCCAATCACCGACACCAGCTGCGGAATCGCCAGACGCAAAGCCACACGCAACACGGCCTGCCTGCGTGTCATGCCGCACGCCATGGCCATGGCGACCGCCTGGGAGGAAGCCATGTCCCCCACCGCGGCACGCGTGTAACGCATAATCGAAGCACCGGCGGTAATGCCTGTGGCCAAAGCCGGCAAAACCAACGCGGCCATCGCGCTCAGCGGAGCGGCCCATCCCGCGTCCGGGAATCCCTGCGAAGGCAGCAATCCCATCAGCCCAATGCCCTTCGAGAACAGCAGAATCAACAGCAAGCCGCCCCACAGCGCCGGGACAGCACCGGCTACGATCGCAGCCGCATGGAACACCCCGCGCAGACGCACATTGCGGGTCAACACCGCCGCGCATCCGAGTGGCAGTCCGATCGCCAGCGCAATCAGCAGGCTCAGCACGATCAGCGGGAAGGTGACGGAAGCGCGCGAGGACACCTGTGCGGACACCGCCTTGCCGCTGACCACGGAAGTGCCGAGATCACCGTGCAGCAAGCCGAGCACCCAATCGCCATACTGCGCCGCATACGACTTATCCAGCCCCATCTGCGCGCGCAGAGACGTCAACCGTTCCGCCGTCGCATTGGTGCCGGCCACCACGGCCGCCACATCGCCCGGCAGGATTCGCAGCAGCGCAAACACCAGCAGCGATAACCCCACCAACGCCCCCACAAACAGCAGAAGCCGCTTACCGAGGAATCTCATGATACGTCTCTTTCACCATTTCAAATCACAACGTGTCAGCGTCACGAACGGAAGGCCAGCATGCGCCACTCGTGGCCGAGAGGCTATTGCGCCTTGGATATCTGCCACAGCGGCAGTACCGTCTGGCTGAGTTTCTCCGGGAATCCGGAGATGTTCCTGCTATAGGCCACGCTCACGCGGTATCCGAACAGCCAGTCCGCCGGCGCATCCTCGCTGACGATCTTCGCCGCCTGTCTGAGGTAGTCGTCGCGGGAGGCATCGTCGGTCGCGGCCAACGCCTTGGCATACAGCGATTGCACTTCCTTGTTGTCGTAATGGTAGTAGTAGTCCGGCGTGGTCCACTTGTAGAAATCATGGCTTTCGGCATGGTCCACCAGCGACAGTTCGTAGTCGCCGTTGGCGTGCACATCCTGCAGCCATGTGGAGAATTCCACATAGTTGATGTTCAGTTCGATGCCGATGTCAGCAAGTTGGCTGCGTAGCTGGTCGCCGAGTTCGGTGCCGTACGTATTGGCGTAGGTAAGGGTGAGCGTAAGCGGCTTGTCGGTGGAGTAGCCGGCTTCGGCCATAAGGGACTTGGCCTTGTCGAGGTCGTACGGGTACAGGTCGGTCAGGTCCTCGTAGCCGGGGTCGACGGATGGGATCGGACCGCCGAGCGCATAGTCGACGTCTCCTCTGGAGGCGATGATTTCCTTATGGTTGATGGCGTAGCGGATGGCCTGCCGTACGCGCTTGTCGGAAAGCTTGGCGTTGGTGCAATTGAAGGCGAGCACGTATTTGTCGCTGCCGTCGGCCGCGGAAACCTTGTAGGTTTTGGCGTCCAGCGATTTCGCAAGCGTGGCGTTGACCGGGGAGAGCACGTCCACGTCACCGCTTTTCAGGGCGTTGACCGCCGCATTGTCATCGGTCAGGAATCGCAGGATCACGTTCTGCGTGACGGCCTTGTGTGCGGTGCCCCAATACTTCGGATTGGCCTTGAGCACCATCTTGCTGCTGGAGTCGAAGGATTCGACCGTATACGGCCCGGAGCCGATGGCCTCGGTTTTCGCGTCATACTTGGCCTGCTTGTCGAATACGAGACCCGGGCGGCCGGTCAGGTACCATAGCAGGTTGGAGTCGGGACTCGACAGCGTGAGTTGCACGGTGTCGGCGTCGACGGCTATGGCTTTTTCGAGGCTCGCCACCTGATTGGCGTTGTAGTACTGCTGCTCCTTGAGCTGATTGATGGACCATGCCACGTCTTCGGCGTCGAGCTTGTCGCCGTTGGAGAAGCTCATGTTCTTGTTGAGATGGAAGGTATAGGTCTTGCCGTCTTCGGAAATGTCCCAGCTTTTGGCGAGCCCCGACTGCACCTGATTGTCGGAATCGCGCGACAGCAGCGCCTCGTAGACGTTGCCGATGAGCACCTGCTCGATGGCGGAACCGGATTGGTGGCGGATGTCGAGGCTGACGGGCGCGAGTTTGAGCCCGATGGTCACGGTATCGGCGGTATTCGCAGTGTTGGCGGATCCGTCGGTTTTGCCGCCGTTGCGCACCACCGCGATGCCGATGATGACGGCGAGTGTGACGACGGCTGCGATGATGATGGGGATCCACTTGTTGAATCCGCTGGGTTTCGGCGATTTGACGCGCGCGTTGAGCGTCGCGTCGGTGCTCGCCGCATTGGTCTTCGTTTCGGTTGCGCCGGTTTCGCCGTGCGCACCTGAAGGTTGCGACATGTTTGCTCCTATGTGATTGCGATGCATGGTTGACCGCCCATACCGGGTCGATCACCACTGTCTGATTCTACCGCTCGGCGTACCCGCGGCCGCATCCGCTTCGATATATACTTGACCTCGTCGTCGGCTCGCTCTATGGAAGGACCTGTGAAGCCATGACCACTGCGCATATTCTTCTTGGGGTCACCGGTAGCATCGCCGCCTTCAAGGCCTGCCATCTCGCCTCCGACTGGAGCAAGCAGGGCCATGAGGTGCGTGTGGTGATGACCGCGGCCGCGCAGGAGTTCGTCACTCCATTGACGTTCACGTCACTGACGCATACGCCGACACGCACGGCGATGTTCGCCGCCCAGCGTACTGACGGCGATGTTTCCGCAACGGCTACGCACTCCACGCAGATCAATCATGTGGATGACGCGAAGTGGGCCGACATTTTGGTGGTGGCGCCGGCGAGCGCCGATTCGATTGCGAAAATCGCATGCGGCATCGCCGACGATCAGCTGACGAGCACGATTCTCGCCTATGACGAGGGCCCGAAGGTGCTATGCCCCGCCATGAACGTGCACATGTATGCCAATGCCGTGACGCAACGCGATCTGCAGACGTGCCGGGAACTTGGCTGGACGATCGTGGAGCCGGAATCCGGCATGCTTGCCTGTCGCGACATCGGCAAGGGACGTATGGAGGAGCCGGCCGGCATCGAAGCGGCCGTGGCGGATCTGTTGCACGGCGATCTTCCGGACAATTCGCTGCCGTTGAAGGGACGCAACGTACTGGTCACCGCCGGTCCTACGCAGGAACCGCTCGATCCGGTACGCTATCTGACGAATCATTCGACGGGCAAGATGGGCTATGCCATCGCCGAACAGGCGCGGGACATGGGCGCGAAGGTGACGCTGGTGTCCGGACCGGTTTCGCTTCAGGCGCCGCATGGCGTCGATGTCGTCAACGTGCGGAGCGCCCAGGAGATGTTCCGGGCCGTGCAGGATGCGTTTGCGAATGCCGACATCACCATCATGGCCGCGGCCGTTGGCGACTTCCGTCCAGCCGAGCGGTCCGCCGAGAAAATCAAGAAAAACGGACGCGAGCGCATTACGCTTGAACTGGTGTCGAATCCCGACATTCTCGCTTGGGCGGGCGCCAACAAACGCGACGGGCAGACGTTGTGCGGCTTCGCCATGGAAACGCAGGATCTTGAAGGCAACGCGGCGAAAAAGCTCGCTTCCAAGCATTGCGACATGCTGGTCGCGAACGATCTGCGCACGCCGGGCGCCGGTTTTGCCGCCGACACGAATGTGGTGACCGTGCTTCGGCCGGGATCGATCCCGGAGCGGCCTCATATCGAACATTGGCAGAAGATGAGCAAACGGAACCTGGCCGAACGTATGCTCACGGAACTTGCCGGACTGCATGTCGACGTGGCCGGCGAACGGGGTTCTCAGGAATCGTAAAGGAGTTTGGCATGCTTTTGATCGCAGTGGACATCGGCAACACCAACGTCGTGCTCGGATTCATCCACGATGGCAGGATCGCAGGCACGTACCGCATCACCACGAAGGCGAACCATACCTCCGACGAGTATGGTCTGATGATCACGCAATTCCTTAAACTGAGCGGTTTCGCGCCGGGGGATGTGGATGACGTGATCATCTCCTCCGTGGTGCCGAAGGTCATGCATTCGTTCCGCGCGAGCATCGTGAAGTTCCTTGACATCGATCCGATGATCGTGGGTCCGGGCGTCAAAACCGGCATCAATATCCGCATAGACAATCCGAAAAGCATGGGTGCCGACTGCATCGCCGACTGCGCGGGAGCATATTACGAGTATGGCGGACCGATTCTGGTGGCGGATTTCGGCACGGCCACCACGTTCAACTATGTGACGGCCGACGCGTCGGTGATCTGCGGGCTCATCACCACGGGCATCCGAACCGGCGCGGCGGCGCTATGGGATGCGACCGCACAGCTGCCCGAGGTGGAGATCACGCGCCCGAAGTCGATTCTCGCCACAAGCACGAAACCTGCCATGCAGGCGGGCCTGTACTATAACTTCCTGGGCGGTATCGAACGCACCATCATGCAGTTCCATCGTGAGATCGACGAGGACTTCCGCGTGGTGGCGACCGGCGGATTAAGCCGCGTGTTCGCCGATGACACCGATATGATCGACATCTACGATCCGGAACTCATCTTCAAAGGCATGCTGCACATCTACGAACGCAACGTACGATAAGCACGGATCGGCCCTGACCGGAGCGACCGATCCGCCGCCTCCCCTACATGCGGCCGCATGCTCGGCCTACCGAGCCTACTGAATGGTAAAGCCCTGATTGTTGCCGTACTCCTTCAGATCCTTCTGCCACAGCGCAATGCCGCTTTTCAGCTTAAGCCGGTCGGAGGAATCGGTGTTCTTCAAGGCGTCGCCGATGCCGGACGCGTCGGTTTCACCACCGGCGGCGATGATGTTCAGCCTATCCTGTTCGCGACGCAGCAACGTGGCCCACTTGTAGGCCTTGCCCACGGTGGAGCGGAAGTCGCTTCGCGCATACACTTCAAAAGGCAGATACTGGTAGCCCGTCGTCACATTCTCGGCGGCTTGGGAAAGCACCCTGTTATATTCCTGCCCGCCGAAATACGGCACTTCGATGCCCCGGTCATCGGTCACCGTGGTCTTGCTGAGGAATTCCGCATCGGACAGGGTATCGTTGTCGGCCGGAAACGCTCCGCCATCCACGCGCGTCTTGATGCCATCGGCTTCATGACATGCGTATTCGATGAACCGATAGGACGCTTCGGGCTTACGAGAACGCTGCAGCACGGCGAGCGCCGATCCGCCGTTTTCCGCCGTGGCAGCCTTGCCATCCGGGGTCGGCATCTGGGATACACGCCATAGGCCCGCGGTACCGGGCAAATCCGACATCAGCAATGACGGCATCCACGCTCCGGAGAACATGGATGCAACGGTGCCGTTGCCCACGGCTTCCTTCCATCCGTCGGACCAAGTGCTCAGACTGGTGTTGACCAGCCCCTCATCGATCATTTTCTGCCAGAATTCGGTGAATCTTCTCGTGCCCGAATCATCGGTCAGGTTGATGCTCACGTTCTTGCCATCGTTGGACGCGGAAAACGGACGGCCACCAGCCAGCCAGATCATCGCATCATAGAAACTGGCGTCACCGGAATCCGCCGTGATGTATACGCCGATTTCCTTGAGCTTCTTGGCCGCCTCATAATAATCGTCCCACGTACGAATCTTGGAAGCGTCCACTCCGGCCTGCTCGAACGCATCCTCATTGTAGAAGAACGCCATCGGACCGGAATCCATCGGCAGTCCGTAGATGCGGCCGTTGAGCTGCACCGATGACCAAGTGCCAGGCGTGAAGAAATCCTGATAGTTATCGGCCCGATCGGTAATGTCGACCAACTGGCTGCTCACCGCATACTGCCGTAGCGCATAGTACTCGAGCTGCACCACATCGGGAGTGCCGTAACCATCCTGAATGGCATTGTTGAGCTTGTCATACCCGCTGGTGTTCTTCCAAATCACATGGATGTCGGGGTTCTCCCTTTCAAAACCGGCGATCACCGACTTCATGCTGGGCTCCCACGACCATACGGTGATTTCGGTACGGGTATCCTGGCTGGCTCCGCAGGCCGCGGCGCTCGCCGCCATAATGCCGGCGCAGCAGACGGCGACCAGTCGTTTCACCAGCTTCAGCCTCACGCCCGCTCCCCTCATCCTGTGTTGTGATGTCCTCATTCGCAATACGTTTCGAGTGTACGTCAGGATGATGGGTACTCAATCGCGTTACGGTAGAGATTTGCCAAAGATATGACATCTTTCCATGAACGTAAGATTGTTGCAAAATGTTGCAATCTCAACATTGTTCACGATAACATGATATGATTTCGGTAAGTCGCGCCGCATCTGCGAAGTCGCATGGACGGCGCCATCTCGTCCACCTTGCCGGCAATCAGCTGTACCGCCGTGGAATTCCACACATAGGACCGCTCCCCGTCGGCAGTTTGGACAACCATCCAATCTACCGACGCTCAGAACCACCTAGGCGTCGGTGGATTGGGCAGTCATCCAAACTGCCGACGCCTAGGCCACTTGAGCGTCGGTAGATTGGATGGTTGTCCAAACTGCCGACGCTCAGATGCACGTAGCCGTCGAAAGTTTAAGGAAACCCAAACCTCCGACGGCTATATGTGATTGGCCTGTGTTACTTCCTGAGCACGATTACGCCGTTGGGCCGCACCGTCACCTTGCCATCGCCAACATCGGCGAGAGATGCGATGACCGGCCGGCCATCCTGCATGGCTTCAATCACGGCATGCGTGCGGTTGAACAGGAATACGAAGCGCGCCCCGCTCGCCTCGTCGACGCGTTCGACACGTAACAGCCCCGGATCGCTCGCTTCGGGAACCTCCACGCCCAACGAGGAGAATATCATGGGCAGGCTCCTGGCAATGCCATCACGGCCCAGACGGGCCCCGACATACACCGTACGTCCCTCGCCATATGCGTTGCCGACGATTGCGGGACGTCCGTCCATTCCCGTCCACGGATCATCCTTGAACGAGGCGATCACGGTGGCATGCTCGCCCACGGACGTGATGACGTCGGCGAAATCATGCGCCGTCGTGCCGTTGTCAAGATCGAGGTACTCGGGAATCCCCGGCCAATCGTCCCCCAATGGAGCGAATTCCTCGACCCTCACGCCGACCACATCACGAATCGACCCCGGATAGCCGCCAAGCCAGATATGATCCTTCTCGTCGGACAGGCCCGTGTAATACGTGACAATCAGCCTGCCGCCGCCCGCCACGTACTCGCGTACACGGCGCGTGGTCTCCTCCGAAAGGATGTACACGCTCGGCAGCACGGCCACCTCGTACTCGTCCCAATTCGAACGTACCGGCACGACGTCGGCGGTCACACCATTGTCCGCCAGCGCACGGAACCATGCGAGAGGCTCGTCGACATGACGGACCTTCTGGGTTGGGGTGGCGGTGTGTTCGCTTGCCCATTCGGACTCATAGTCGTACACTACGGCCACACGGGATTTCGCCAGCCTGGTGCCAAGCAGTCCGTTGTCCGCCAGCGCGTTCAGGTCGGAACCCAATTCGCACACGTCACGGAACACCTGCGAGTCCTCACCAGCGTGGGGAAGCATCGCGGAATGGAACTTCTCCGCACCCGCCTTCGACTGCCGCCACTGGAAATAGCACACCGCATCCGAACCCATCGCCACATGCGCCAGGGAGTCACGCACCAACTGCCCGGGTTCCTTGCGGTAGTTGATCGGACGCCAGTTGACCGCCGAGGTGGAATGCTCCATCAGGAACCACGGGTTCTTGCGCGAGATACCGTCCACTAGGGACGCGGAGAACGCCAGCTCGTCCAGATGTGCCTCTCCCGGAGTGAAGTAGTGGTCGTTGGATACGAAGTCGACCTCGCCGCCCCAATCGTCATAGTCCAATCCGGTGCCGCTCGCGGAGACCATGAAATTGGTGGTCAGCGGCAGATCCGGCGTGATTTCGGCCAGCGTATCGCGTTCCGCCATGTAGAACGCCTTGAGCGCGTCGGAGCTGAACCGCTTGTAGTCGAGCAGCTTGCCCGGGTTCATGAAGCTGCCGTCACCGATGTAGCGAGGCGGGATGATCTCGGAGAAATCGTTCATGTGCTGGGCCCAGAACGCTGTTCCCCAGGCCTCGTTCACCGCGTCGATGGTCTTGTAGCGCTTCTTGCACCACTTCTGGAAGGCGCGCATGGCGTCGTCCGAGTAGTCGAAGCGGTTGTGGCAGCCGTATTCGTTGCTCACGTGCCAGGCCACCACGTATGGGTTGCCCTTGTAGTGCTCGGCCATACGACGGCACAGGTTCAGCGCGTACTCGCGGAACACAGGGCTCGTCGGGCGCCAATGCTCACGGGCGCCCGGCCACACGGTGTCGCCGCGCTCGTCCTTCCACAGCACCTCCGGATGGGCCTGGGTCAGCCACATCGGCGGGGAGGCGGTGGCGGAGGCGAGGTCTACGGCGATGCCCGCCTTGCCGAGCTTATCGATGGCACGGTCCAGCCAGTCGAAATCGTACTTGCCTTCCTCCGGCTCGATCTTCGCCCATGAGAAGATGCCGACTGATACAAGGTTGACGCCGGCCTTCTTCATCAGACGGATATCATCGTCCCAGACCTCCTCCGGCCATTGGTCGGGATTGTAATCACCGCCATACCAGAGACGGGATTCGGCGCCCTTCAGCGGCTGCGGCCAACTGTGCTTTCTGCGTTTACTCATATTCCGCTCCATTACTTGTTCATTGTCTGACGCCCCGGCCGAACCGTCGCATCGACGAAAAATCAACTGTGACATGCGAACGGGCTGGTGCCATATCGCGCCAGCCCGCATCGCACACGGTGAGCGTCCTTCCATATCATATACATGTTCCGTATGGAGAGCCAGCCGCTAGGCGCACGTCAAGACCGTCAGACGAACGTGACGCATGCTGCAAGCGGACACTAACCCTCCCGCGAGATCACTCCTTGACGGCGCCGGCGGCGAGGCCGGACTGCCAGTACTTCTGCAGGCACAGGAACGCGATGACCAGCGGGATGATCGTGATCAGCGAGCCCGTGATGACCAGGTTCTGGATGGCTTGGCCGCCCGCAGTGGACGCTTGGTCCTTCCACTGGTTCAGACCGATGGTCAGCGGGAACCAGTCCGAGTCCTTCAACATGATCAACGGCAGGAAGCAGTCGTTCCACGTGGCAACGATCGTGAACAGGGCGGCCAGCGCGATGCCCGGCACCGAGATCGAGCCGATGATCACCGCGGACACGGCCTTGCGGCCCGGGAAGCGGAACTTCGTCAAAGCGTAGCCGCCCATGATCGCCAGCAGGGTCGCGCCGCCCGCGCCCACCACCACGTAGATCAGCGTGTTGACCAGCCAGCGCGCGAAGATGCCGTCGTCATAGGTGAACACCGTCACGATGTTGTCCCACAGCGCGAACGTCTTGCCGAAGCCCAGGCCGAACGCGCCCGTGAAGTCCGATTGGGTCTTCGTCGCGTTGATGAGCAGGGAGACGAACGGGAACAGGCAGCAGACCGCGAAGATCGGCACGATGAACACGAACACCAACGCGAACGGCCACATGAACTTCCAACCACGCCAATCCCGCTTGTGCTTATTCACACGAGCCAAAGGCGACACTCACTGATGTCATACCCTCTCCTTCGAAGGACTCGAGGCGAAGCACACCGCACAGAACTTGCCACAACGCAACAGCTCATTGAACTTGTTCCGCGAAATGCACCTCTATAAATGTTTGCGTTACCATAGTATCAACATTGTTGGAACTGTCCACTTGAGGGTACGGCAAGCCATCAGGAGATGGTCTATACTGATGGTAACCAAAACATAGAAATGCCAAGAAAAACAAAGCAGGAACCATGGATCATTCGCAACCCGCTTCCATGCAGGACGTGGCGAAAGCTGCCAGCGTGTCGCCCCAGACGGTCTCACGAGTCGCCAACGGAAGCAATGCCGTCCGGCCGGAAACACGGCAGCGTGTGGAAGCCGCCATGGCCAAGCTGGGTTACCGGCCCAACTATGCGGCCAGGGCGCTTAAGCACGGCAAGTTCAAGGATGTCGGCGTCGTGCTGTTCAACATGCTCACCTATGGCAACGCGCGTATCCTCGGCGGCATCGCCGACGCGGCGAACAGCAATGGTTACGCCATCACGATGCAGTCCTTCGGACGCAATCGGGAACGCACCCTGCATGCCGCCATCGAGCGTATGAAGCAGCTTCCCGTGGACGGCGTCATCGCCGTCATGGAGGAGCACGTGACGGACTTCTCGGAGTTCCGCCCGCCCAAGGAGCTGCCGGTCGTTATCATCTCCGAGGATCCCGCGAACTACTGCCCCACCATCGATGCCGACCAGTACGGCTGCTCAGCCGCCGTCGTGGACTATCTGCTCAGCAAGGGGCACAAGACCGTCTACCACATCGCCGGGCCGTCCTCATCGCGAGCCGCGGAAAGCCGCGCGCAGGGGTGGCACGACACGCTCGACCAACTGGGGCTGCGCATCCCTCCGACCTATATGGGCGACTGGGAGGCGGACAGCGGATATCAGGCCGGACTCGCGCTGGCTCACGACCCCGATTGCACCGCGATCTATGCGGCCAACGACCAGATGGCGTATGGCGCGCTGCTCGGTTTGCAGGCCGCCGGCAAACGCGTGCCGGAAGACGTCAGCATCGTCGGAGTGGACGATTCGCTGAGCGGGACGATTCCACGGCTGTCGCTGACCACCATGCGCATGAAATTCAACGACATCGGACGCGAGGCGTTCTTCATGACCAAGCGTCTGTGCGAGGGCCTTCGAGTGCCTTCGGGCGTGAAGACCGTGGTTCCCGCGGAGCTGGTGGAACGCGGGTCGGTGCGCGACCTGGAATCCTAGACGACGAATCTCAAGCGATAATGGCCTCGGCCTCGCCGGTGTCGAACGGGCGAGGCCGAGGCCATTATCCGTTCAGCGCCGGCGATTCGTCAGAGGTTCGCCGACTACATAACGCCTTACGTTCTCCAATGCGATACATCCGGTCGATGCCTTCCGCCGTGCGGGTCGGGTCACGACGCACTCCCAGCGTGTTCGCGCCCATGGCCTTGCATATGCTGGCGAAATGCGAGCCGATGTCCCCGGTGCCGACCACCAGCACCGTGGAGCCGCGCACGCTCAGCGCACGGCCGACATCGTGCCATCGCCGCTCCCCTTGTTGACGGGCATATACCGACATTGTAGGCGCATGGAATATTGCCGCGACGCCGGTGATAAAAACGACGATGCGCCGGCCCGTCTTTTCTAGGAGACGGGCCGGCGCATCAGACGGCCGGAGAACCGATGTTACCGGTTGGACTTACGCTTGGCTTCAAGCGTCACGACCGCACCCGCTACCATCGCGAGTGCAGCGAAGACAACGCCCATTGTGGAGGCACCGGTCTTTGCGATCACGTCGCCGGGCTTCTTGCCGTCGCCGGGCTTGTTGCCTTCACCAGGCTTTTCACCTTCACCGCCGGGGGTCGTCGGCTTGGTCTTCAGCGCGTCGATCGCCGCAGACAGAGCCGCCTCGGCGGCATCGACATCATCCTGGCTCACCTTGTCGTCGTCATAGACCTTGAGCGCTGCGGCGAGCTTGTCATCAAGCACCTTGAGCGACTCGTCCGTATAGGCGGAACGGTCGATCGCCTGAGCCTTGGTGATCGTGGCGTGCAGCTTGTCCTTGTTGACTTCGGTCGGAGGCTTCTCGCCACCCTTCTTGGTGAACGTCAGCTCATACGTGACTGGGGACGTCACACCATCCGGGAAGCGGTATCCGTCGGCGGGCTCGGCGGTGACCGTGACGGTCACGTCCTCATCGCCCACGTTCACTACGGAACCAGCGGCCAACACCTTGCCGTCGACCTTGTACACGACTCCCTCGATGTCGGGGATGGTGTATGTATCGGCATCATCGTCCACTGTCGGCTTCTGCGGGGTAGCGACCTTGTCCTCCTCTACGGCCGTGGGCAGCAACTCGACATTCATTTCCGCCGCGGAGCCGAAGTTCGATCCGGAATAATCGGTCTTGATGACAAACTTGACGTACCGTCCGTTCTTGGGGGTCAGCTTGATGCGCTGCGTGTAGGCGACGTTCTTCAACGTGCCCGAGGCCACAGAGGCTCCAAAATCGTTGGGATCGTCGGAGACATACACCTCGTAATCCTTGGCGGCACCGTTATTGTTGCCGTCGATACGGGCGAGGTAGTCGAAGTAGGCGACGTTCTCACGCGATTCGCCGAGATCGAGAGTCACCCAATGCGGGGCGGACGCGGCGGTCGGGCTGTACTGGGAGTGCCAGTTCGTCGACGAGTCGCCGTCGAGCGCCTTCGCCGCCTCTGCGCCGGAGTTCTGCGACGACTGGGCGTGCACGCTGATCTCATCCTGCGGGACATACACGCGGGAGGCCGGTGCAGTGGCGGAATCGGCCACGACCCAGCCGGCGTCGTCCTTGCCGAGTGCCTTCAGCGCCTGCTTCAGCGTCAGCCCGGCGGTCATGCCGTCGAACCTCGCGGTGGTGGCTTTGTCGCTTTTGCCGTATGTCGTCACGGTGATGGGCTCGTCCTTGGTGCCGTAGCCGAAGACGGCGAAGTCCCCGGTCAGCTCGGTGCCCGCCTTGACGAAGATCACGGAGCCTGGCGCGACGGTCACATCGTGCAGCTGCTCGATCGACGTCATGGGCTTGTCCTTCGTAAATCCATCTCCCGCGGTCTGCGCCGTCGGGTCGATGTAGTAG
>OGEU01001027.1_pt1 | contig 25314 bp, 20 predicted proteins | sample 1570651 | NCBI WGS metagenome assembly OGEU01 (sample SAMEA2582129, study PRJEB24529) | metagenome | biome: Human gut stool | place: China | collected 2011 | reverse complement strand
CCCAGAGAACGCGAATGTGAAGATTCAGTTCCATCGAATCGACACAAATGTGGTCATAGGACTGCTTGTTCGCGAGTTTCGTTGCTCCGGATCAGATGTGTCTGCCAAAGTCCTTGCGATGTACGCAGGCACTAGAACTCCGTCAATGGAACCCCAGTGGCTTGCCGCTGGGTTAAGTCAGGCATAAGGGTCATATTGTAGAAACTGGATTGACAGAAGAAATTTTTGAACATCCGGTTCATCCATATACAAAATCACTTTTGTCTGCAATTCCAATTGCAGATCCGGTGATTGAAAGAAACAGAGAGCCGATGGTATATCAATATGAAAAGAGTGGCTTAAAATATAATGATTGCGTTATGGTAAATGTTTCTGAAACACATCAGGTTTTAATGGAAAAGAAAATATAAGCAGCAGACCGTCTGAGGACAACTAGTCTTTCAGGCGGTTTTTTTATCTTAATTAAGTCTTAAGGAAAAGTAAGAACTAGTTCGTTGACGTCTGTACTGGTAAGTGGTAGGATGGTAAAGGCAGAGCCAGCAGGGACAGACAAAAGATAGCGTCCCTGTCCCCCAAAGCGAGGTTGTTGATAGATGAAAGAATTAAAAAAAGAAGATCTCCAGATCACAGAGCTGATACATCGTTTTGTACGAGAGCATGTGGAAGCTGGGGATATATGTATTGATGCGACTGCAGGCTGCGGAAATGATACGCTGTTTTTATGTGAGCTAACCGGGGCCAGAGGAGAGGTTATGGCATTTGATATTCAGCCGCAGGCTCTTGAAAAGACGGCAACGCTTCTTGCAGAGCATGAGTGTATGGCAGAGCTGGTGCTTGACTCTCATTCAAACATGGCTGACTATATGTCTGAGGGAAGTGCTGCGTGCATTATGTTTAATTTTGGTTATCTGCCAGGTGCAGATCATAAGATTGAAACAAAGGCACAGACAAGTATTGCGGCGATTAAGGCCGGCCTTTCTATTTTACGAAAGGGCGGCATCATGACACTTTGCTTATATGATGGAAGCGATGTCCAGAGAGAGGAAAAAGAAGCTATTTTAGAAATGTTAAAGGAGCTAGACTCAAAGACATACCTTGTTATAACAAGCTGCTACTATAATCGCCCAAATCATCCGCCTATGCCTGTATTTATACAAAAATTAGAGGGAAAAGACAGCAGTTGCATTTATGGTTTTGGATTGGTATAATGTGAGTATTCAAAGAGTATTCAAATTTTTGTTTCGAAAAATGAGAAAAGAGGTATGAAGAAATGAACTATAAAAAGCGCAGAGATGAAGTATTATCAAAGATGGAGAAAAATTCAGTTCTGGTCCTTTATTCAGGAGTGGGACATCATGTGAGTGCAGATGAGTATGCACCATTTGAAGCAAACAGAAACTTCTTTTATCTGACAGGTATTCGCCGAGAGAATATGATGCTAATTTTGGATAATGCGAATGAGGAGCCGACAGAGACTCTTCTTATTGAAGAGGCCGATCCAGACCGCGAGCGTTGGATGGGAAAGAAGATGACAGTCGATGAGGCAAAGGCGCAGGCACAGATCGAGAAAGTTGGATTTATTGACACAGAGAAGAGTGTGCTTAATCGTATTATGACAAGAGAGGATGTCTATAACGTATACTTTGACACCTATCGTCATGATATTGATGATCTTGAAGATTACAACATGATGAAGGCACGTGAGTTTGCCCAGAAGTATCCAGGTACACGTGTGAAGGACTGTGCGCCGATCATCGCTGAGATGAGAATGCAGAAGGATGAGGATGAGGTTTCCTTAATCCGTGAGGCAATTAAGCTTACAGATAATGGCTTAAAGAATCTGATGGCGCATTTGCAGCCAGGTCAGATGGAATATCAGGCACAGGCTGATTTTGAGTATAGTATCAAGAGAAATGGTGCTGACGGTGTGTCATTTCCAACGATTGCTGGAAGTGGTATAAACGGAACGATGCTTCATTATGTAACAAATGAATGCGAGTGCAAGGACAACACACTTCTGCTGCTTGACCTTGGTGCAAAGTACAAGGGTTACTGCGCAGATATCACAAGAACATATCCTGTAAATGGCAAGTTCACCGAAAAGCAGCGTATGGTTTATGAGGTTGTGCTGGCTGCAAACCGCGCTGTTGCAAAGACAGCAAAGCCAGGTATGACACTTCGTGAGTTAAATGATGTGTGTAAGAAGGTTCTTGCCGAGGGCTGCATTCGTATGGGTCTGATTGAGAAGGAAGAAGAGATTGGAAAATATTACATGCACGGTGTTTCTCATCATCTTGGAATTGATGTCCATGACGTAACAGTTGCCTCCAACAGCAAACTTCGCCCAGGTGCTGTCATTTCCGATGAGCCAGGTCTGTACATTGATGAGTGGGAGATCGGAATCCGTGTCGAAGATGATCTTTTGATCACAGAGGACGGATGCGAATGCCTGTCCGAGGCTGTTATGCGCACACCGGACGAGATCGAAGCATTCATGGCAGGGGCACACAAGTAATAACTTCTTGTTGCGAATGGTCCTAATTTTTGATAGAATGAAATTATTCATAGCCAAGGAGGCGCCAAAAGGTGAAAAAGTATAAGAAAGTATTGATAGACGCTATCCTGTTTTTTGCAATTATAGGATTGACACTGTATGGTGTTTTCCATGGGGAGGATCTTTCAGGACTTAAAGATGCAATCAAAGAATGTAATATCCTGTGGCTAATTCCAGCAGTCCCGCTTGTGTTATTTTTTATCGCTGGCGAAAGTATTGTCATATGGCATATGCTGGATTGCTACGGGATTTATGTAAAGGAAAGGTTTTGTTTTCTTTTTTCAGCGGTTGGATTTTTCTTTAGCTGCGTCACACCGTCAGCGACGGGTGGACAGCCGATGCAGATTTACTTTATGAAAAAGGAAGACATTCCTGTTCCGATAGCAACGGTTATTTTGCTTGTTGTCACGATTACGTATAAGTTTGTACTTGTCGTTGTGGGAATAGGTTTGTGGCTGTTTGCAGGGGGATTTTTAGCAGAGTATGTGGCAGAAGCGAGATGGGTCTTTTATCTGGGCATTTTGTTGAATGTCGGCTGTGTGATACTTATGTGCGTAGTCGTATTTCATCCGTCATTTGCCAAAAAGACATTAATACTCGGAGCAAAGCTTCTGGAACGGATACACATTTTAAAACATAAAGAAGAACGCTTAGATAAAATAGAGCGCTCCATGAATCATTATCATGAGGCAGCCGAGTTTATGAGCAGTCATTGGGGGATGATTGCAAGAGTTTTTGTAATCACGGTTGTACAGCGATTTGCAATGTTTGCTGTAACATATTTTGTTTATCGTGCGTTTTCTTTAAACAGTATGAATTTTTTTGAGGTCATGTTTTTACAGGCTGTTATATCGGTGTCAGTTGATATGCTTCCGCTGCCAGGTGGAATGGGTATCAGTGAGGGATTGTTTATGGTGATCTTTAAAAAAGTATTTGGGGAGGCACTTTTGATTCCGGGACTGATTTTAAGCCGTGGACTTGGCTATTACAGTGAGCTGTTTTTATCAGCAATATTTACGCTTGTAGCTGTGGTAGTATTTCAGGTGCGTGAACACAAAAAAAGTAAAGTAAAATAAGAAAATCCGGACTCAGATATGCGCTTATGTTAATGGCAGCTCACAGGATGGATTATGAGGGATACAATGATAGGATTTTATGATTATACAGTAATATTGACATACATAAGCTTGGCATCATCAATCTTGGGAATGATTAGTGCCTGCTATGCAAGAATAGGCTGGGCAATCTTTTTTCTGGGTATGTCTGGTCTTCTTGATACATTTGATGGCAAGGTAGCCAGAACAAAGAAAAACAGAACAGAGGATCAGAAGCGCTTTGGTATTCAGATCGACTCGCTTTGTGATATTGTCTGCTTTGGCGTCTGCCCTGTAATTATCTGTTGGTTTTCAGGAATGCAGAAACCGTGGGAAGTTTCAATTTTGATTTTTTATTGTCTGGCGGGATTGATTCGTCTGGCATATTATAATGTAATGGAAGAGAAGCGTCAGCAGGAGACTGATGAAAAGAGAAAGTATTATCAGGGTCTTCCGATCACTTCTATTGCAGTCATTTTACCATTTTTGTATGCAATCTCAAACCTGTGTCAGGATAATTTTGAGATAGTGCTGAGTCTTGCGATGCTGCTTACCGGTCTTTTATTTGTAATTAATTTTAAATTCCCAAAGCCGAACAACAAACAGCTTACTGTGCTGATCATTGTTGTGGCAGCAGTTGTTCTGTATCTTCTGTTTTGCTTTAACTGGAAGGAATATTATGGCTGGAATTTATCTGATCTAATGTTCTGGAAACACAAAAAAGGATAAGACAAAATTATGAAAGAAAAAACAAGCAGACTTTTAACATTTTTATATACAACATCAGTTGGAAATAGGCTTCTTCGTATTCTTGTCAGTCCGGCAGTATCAAAGGCGGCAGGATGTGTGATGAACAGCAGATTATCTTTGATTGCTGTTTCTGGCTTTATAAAGTCACAAAATATTGATGTGTCAGAGTTTGAAAAAACAAGTTTTTCTTCCTATAATGATTTCTTTACAAGAAAGCTAAAACCAGATGCAAGATTACTGGCGCAGGGAGATGATATACTTATTAGTCCATGTGATGCAAAGCTTACGATTTTTCCAATCACGAATGATTCACGCTTTTTGATCAAACAAGGTCAGTATACAGTACAGAGTCTGCTTCGTGATGAAAAACTGGCAAAACAGTTTGAAGGCGGTATTTTGTGGCAGCTTCGCTTAAGTGTAGATGATTATCACCGCTATATTTATCCAGTGAGCGGCAGACGTTCTCATGAGCGCACAATTAATGGTGTTTTCCATACAGTGCAGCCGATTGCGCTTGAACATTGCCCAGTATATAAGGAAAACACCAGAAAGTATTGTATTATTAAGACGAAGGAATTTGGCACGATTTTAATGATGGAAGTCGGTGCAATGATGGTTGGACAAATTACCAACCATGAAGCAGAGCCAGGTTATGTGACTCGCGGCGAGGAAAAAGGATATTTTGAATTTGGCGGCTCTACCATTATCCTTCTGACACAAAAAGGTGCTGTTCTTCCAAGAAAGAATATTTTGCACCGAAGCGCCAGAGGAGAGGAAACGTGTATAAGACAGGGAGAAAAGATAGGAAAAGTTAATAATAATCAGCGATGATTTTTTACAGCGGCAGCTTAAGGATGATAGTACTTCCTTCGCTGTCGCTTTCGCTTACATAAACTGTTCCATTATGAAGCTGTGCAATTTCGGCAACTAGTGCAAGTCCAAGACCGGCACCGCCCATTGTGCGGCTTCTTGATTTATCAACACAGAAAAAAGGTGTAAAGATTTTTTCTTGATTTTCAGGAGCAATGCCAATTCCTGTATCTTTGATGCTAATTAAGGCAAATCCATTTTCATCTTTTATATCAATGTGCACACTTCCATCGGGATGATTGTACTTGATTGCATTTTCAACAAGATTAAAAACAGCACGGTAGAGAAGAAGATAGCTTCCAGTGACGATACAGTCTGTTTCAGATTGGGAAAGCTTAATCTGCTTTTGATCAGCAATTGGTGCAAGATCACAGAGAACTTCATCAGCGAGTGCTGCAAGGCTTATTGTATCAGAGCGTTTTACACGCTGCATTCCAGTCATATCAAGCAAAATCGAAGCTAAATGGCTAAGACGGTTTGTCTGCTCAAGAATCGTGGAAAAAAGTGTCTGGTATTCTGAAACAAAAGGTTCTTTCTTTTTGGAAAATACTTCAAGATTTGTCTGCATTACAGCAAGCGGAGTTCGAAGCTCATGAGCTGCATTGGCAGAAAACTGCTTTTGAACGTCAAATGCATCATTTAATCGAGCAAGCATCTGATTAAATGCTTCTGTCAGCTTAGAAATTTCATCATGGCTTTCTGGAACATCAATGGAAATAGAAAGATTCTGTGCCTGAATATCAGAAATTTTTTTACTGAGGCTGCGAAGCGGAGCAAGGCTTTTACGTGTAAGAAACCAAGTTGAAAGACTGCTTATTAAAATAACAACAATGGTTACAGCAAGACTTTTGATCATGAAAAGCTGCTTTGTCTGGGCAAGCTGATCATTAATCTGCGGAAATAGCATAGATGGATCAACCTGAAATGTGATAGGGGAAGAGTCATTCTGATCAATATGGATCGCGTAATCGTGCAGATCATCCATTCCAGAGACGGCAGAATGACTTATAAAAAAATACATAAAAATGCAGGCAACTGTGACAAGAAGTGTTGTCAGTGCAGTAAGACGCCATTGAAGTGGCATTTTTGCAAAGAAGGAGCGCAGAGGCGCTTTTTTTTGTGTGTGAGTCATAAGAATCCTTTCCTTATCTAAATGTTTAATCATTACAGCAGTCTGCGTTAAGCAGATATCCTTCGCCTATCTTATTTTGAATAGGATCGTATCCAAGAGCTGCGCGAAGCTTTTTTCTAAGCGAGGAGATATGAACACGGATGGAATTACTGAAGCTGTTGACACTTCCATCCCAGATATGCTCAATCAATTCCTCTGGACTGATCACTTGATCTGGATGAAGAAGAAAATATTCTAACAGACTGCTTTCTTTTCGCGTGAGGGAAAGTGGCATATGATCAATCTGGGCAAGTCTTGTTTTTGTGTCAAATGATATGCGGCCGCAAGTTAGGCAGATATTTTCCTGAATAAATTTGCGGCGTGTGAGGCTTCGTATTCTGGCCTCAAGCTCTTCAAAATGAAAAGGTTTTGTAAGATAATCATTTGCACCTAGATCAAGTCCCTCCACCTTATCCTGAATTTGAGTTCTGGCAGAAAGGATGATAACTGGTGTGGATGAGTTTTCAGCGCGAAGCTGCTGTAAAATGGAAAGACCGTCCATTCCTGGAAGATTAAGGTCAAGCAAAATAAGATCGAATGGTTCTGTCAGACAAAGATCAAGTCCTTCATTTCCGTCCATGCAGGTGTCCACCTCGTATCCATCAAGGCGAAGTCCTTCAGCGATAGAGCTGCAAAGCTGTGCTTCATCTTCGATTACTAAAATGTGCATATCTTCATTCCCCTTTCAAAAATAGTTATTTTTTTAAAGTATATCATACGAATAATAAAATAGTTGTTAAAAAATAAAATTTCTTAACACTAATTTTATACGGCATGTGTTATAATCGCCTCAGATCAAAACAAAGAAAGGAAGGATCATAAGAAATGAGAAGAAATAGATTACATATTGGAGTGTTAGTAAAGGCATATTTAGCAGCAGGTGTGATTGGAGTGTCCTCCTTAGGTGCATTTGCAGCACCTGTATTTGCAGCAAAGAATGATAGCAGCAAGGAGACAACGACTGGAGAAGCAATCCCAGCAGGAGAGGCAATCCCAGCAGGAGAGGCAATCCCAGCAGGAGAATCAGTTCCGGAAGGAGAGGCAATTTCCTCCGATATGATTTCTGGAACATTTACACCATCTGAGATTTCCTGGAAGGTTCAGGATTCTTATGAGTTTCCATTCATGGGTCTGAATTTTACATTAACAGATAAGCTGTTAAAGCAGATGGAAGACAAAAAGGTTGCAATGCTGACAGATGAGAATTGGAATGAGGAAGGCAATGCAATTTCTTATGCATTATTTAGCTGGTATACAATGACAGAAGAGCAGCGTGATGCTGTCATTGAGAAAATGGGAACTGGCTATGATGACTGGTTAAAGAGTCTTGGAAAGATTGGAACACTTGGTGTATACAGCACAGATGTGACAGATCAGTTGGATGAGTTGACTGGCTGCACAGAGCACACAAAGCTTGGCGAGAGCAGTGATGGAAAATATGAGTACTATTTAAGTATTAGTAAGGATGCAGATAAGAAGCTGAAAAAGGAATTAGAAAAGACAAAGACAGAGCTGACTGACATGGCAGAATTTCAGCAGATGTCCGCATTCGATCAGCCAATTGATATGGTGCAGCAGGATGGCGATAATGTTGGAAAGTTTGAGATGACAGGTATTGATAAGAAAACTTATACTGAGGATATGTTTAGTGAGTATGATCTTACACTTGTAAATGTATTTACAACATGGTGCTCTCCATGTGTTAATGAGATTCCAGAGCTTGAGAAGCTGTATCAGGAGCTTAAGGATCAGGGCGTTGGTGTAACAGGTGTTGTATTAGATACGACAGACAGCGAAGGCAATAAGGATGAGCAGGCTATCAAAAAGGCAGAGCTTCTTCAGGAAAAGACAAAGGCTACCTATCCATTCTTGATTCCGGATAAGAATATGATGAATGGACGTCTTCAGGGCATCTCTGCATTCCCAGAAACCTTCTTTGTAGATAAAAATGGAAACATTGTAGGTGAAACATATTCTGGAAGCCATACACTTGAAGATTGGAAGGAAATTGTGGAAAAAGAGTTAAGCGCAATCAAGGAAAAGAATTGATATGAAAATAATGAAAAATAAAATGGAGTCTAGGGCGAATGCAGCCCTAGACTCCAAATGGACAGGACTTTGTCTGGCAGTGGTCGGACTGTTGATGATGGCGTTTGGTATTTTTCGCGGTGAGATGGCAGTTGTATTTACTAAGGCGATTAATATTTGTATGGAGTGTATAGGAATTGGATAAGAAAATGGCTCAGGAAAAAACAAGTAAGAAAAAAACAAATAAAGTAAGTGATGCAAAGCGCCATGGCATTCAGGCATTGTGGGCATTTTTGACAAACAGCCATGTATCAGGCTTTGTAACAGGAAAAATTTACACGGGAAAATTAAAAAATGTCTGCGTACCTGGACTCAACTGTTATTCTTGTCCAGGAGCTGTCGGAGCCTGTCCAATAGGTTCTTTGCAGGCTGTTGTGGGCAGCTGGAATTTTAAGATGGCTTATTATGTTATTGGCTTTTTGATTTTTATTGGAGCCATTTTTGGAAGACTGATCTGTGGCTTTTTATGTCCATTTGGACTGATACAGGATCTGTTAAATAAAATCCCATTTCCAAAAAAAATTCGTACCTTTAAGGGAGATAAGCTGCTTCGCAAGCTGAAATATGTAATATTTGCTGTGTTTGTTATTTTGCTTCCTATGTTTTTGGTGGACATTATGGGACAGGGTGCACCATATTTTTGCAAGCTCATCTGTCCGGCAGGAACGCTAGAAGGAGGTATACCGCTTGCACTGTTAAATAAATCAATGCGCAGTGCACTTGGTGCTTTGTATGTTTGGAAGAATGCGATTTTGGTTGTAACAATCATTCTCTCAATTATAATTTACAGACCATTCTGCAAATATATTTGTCCGCTTGGAGCATTTTATTCCGTTTTCAACAAAGTATCGTTTTTCAAATATCGTGTCAACAAAGAAAAATGTGTTGGCTGTGGAAAATGCGCAAAGGTTTGTCGTATGCAGGTAGATCCTGTTGTAAACGCAAACAGCCTAGAGTGCATTCGCTGCGGACGCTGTAAGCAGGCTTGTCCAACAGGAGCCATTAGTTGTGGTGTAAGTAAGGAAAAAAATAATATATAAAATTAGAATAACTTTACATCTGGCAAGGCGAAAAAAGCCTTGCCTTTTTTTGTGAAAAAGCGTAAAGTGAACCTTGTAACATTGAGAATGAATCTGGTGCTAGAAAAAATTTGACGAGAGAAAAAGGAGAGAAAAAGCGATGAAGATTCCATTTGACGTGAAGATGTTAACAAGTGGGGCATCCCTTTTAGAGCAGGAGAAAGACAGTGCTTTATTGAAGCTGTCAAAGGATGGAGCGGGTATTGTACTGCCGTGGGATGTAATGAAAAATGAGCGCTACTTTATGTTTCAGATTGAGACACTTGAGGAACATTGTGATGCTTTCAATGTGTATGTGTATGGCAAGGATGATGAGCCAACGATGACGATTCGTTTTGGCATTCTTCCGCAGATTACAACACAGATTTGTTTGGATAAGGAGTGGTTTAAAGCAGGTGTGCTGTTTCCAGAGGCACTTCCGGGTGAGCTTAAGATTGTCTGCCATGGTGGACGAATTGTGCCAGAAGAAATTACACGTATTGAGATGAAGACTATTCCAGTATTTCATGATATTACCGTGCGTATCAGCAACATGGCATTAACAGATACATATCCGGAAAATGTGCAGCTTTTGGATGTTAAGCTTGTCGATAGTCTTGGACAGAATAAGCGAAAGGAATGGTCAGGAAAGACAAAGGATATTGAGTCGTTAAAGAGTATTCTTGAAAAACAAGTCAAGGATGGCGCACAGGGCTATCCATTTGAAAACTGGTCAAAATGGGGCGGCTATAAAGACAAAAAATTGGCTGATGGCACCGGATTTTTCACAAAATATAAGGCAGATGGCAAGTGGTGGCTTGCCGACCCGGATGGCTATGCATTTTTCAGCGTCGGACCAGACTGCGTGAATGTGCCAGTGGACTGTCGTGTTGATGGAATTGAAAAATGGCTAGACTGGCTGCCAGATGAGAAACAGCAGGCATATGCAGAAATGTTTTCACCAGACCGTGTATTTAAGGATAGAAAAAGAAATGCGAAGATGTTCTCCTATGCAGGTGCCAATTTATATCGTGTGTTTGGGGAAGACTGGTATCAGATATGGAAGAAGATGATGGCAGGACAGCTGATGCAGATGGGCATGAATACGCTTGGCAACTGGAGTGATCAGCGCCTTTTTGAAAATACACCGATACCATATGTAACTTCACTTCCAGAATTTCCGGAGACGGAAAAGAAAATTTTTCGTGATTTTCCAGATGTATTAAGTGATGAGTATAAAGAAAACGCGAAAAATAATGCAAAGGCACTAGAAGCAAGGAAGGACGATCCGATGATGATCGGCTATTTCCTTAGAAATGAGCCAAGTTGGGCATTTGTGGATAATTTGGTGCTGGCAGACGAGGTACTTTATAATCCAGAGTGCACTGTATGTAAGGAAAAGCTGATTGCGGCTTTAAAGGAAAAATATCAGACAGTGGAGACATTAAACACAGCATGGAACACGAAGTTTACTGACTTTGATGATCTGTATCAGCCGATTCGTGATGCATCAGCTAAATCTGAGGCTGCAAAAGAAGATCAGAAAGCATTCTCAAAAGAGATGCTTCGAGCTTATGTTGAGATTCCGTCAAAAGCATGCCGAGAAGTCGATCCAAATCATATGATTCTTGGTATGAGATGGGCATGGATTTCCGATCCGGATCTTGCAACGGGATGGGAGAATTTTGATGTATTTTCCATTAACTGTTATGCAGTCGATCCAACAGAAGCAATATCTCATGTTGTAGAGCTTGGTGTGGATCTGCCTATTATGATTGGTGAATTTCATTTTGGAGCACTAGATACAGGCTTATCAGCAACAGGACTTGAGGGTGTACTGACACAAAAAGACCGTGGAAAAGCCTATCGTTATTATTGCGAGCGCGTAGCAGCTCATCCAAATGGTGTTGGCTGCCACTATTTCCAGTGCTATGATCAGTTTGTTCTGGGGCGTTTTGACGGAGAAAATTATAACATTGGTTTGTTTGACATTTGTTCACGTCCATATCAGGATATGGCATCTTATGTAAAGCAGTGCAGCGAAGCTATGTATGAGATTGCGGATGGCACAAAGGTGCCTACAGATGAAAAGGCAGAAAGCATTCCGATGATTGCGTATTAATGTGTTATTTTTTTCAATAGAAAGGAAATATTATGAGTAAATTGATGAAATCCGAATGGAGAGACCGCATCAGTCATTGGGTGCGCACACTCAAAGATGATTTTTATCAGCCACTTGGTGAGATTCAATGGGAGGCATTTCGCACAAATGAACAGCTCTCACTTGGGGAGGCAAAAAAAGAGCAGTTTGTTTCGGTAAAGCCAGGTTTTACTTGGGGAAATACATATGAATATTGTTGGATGAAGGGACACATTCAGCTAAGTGAGGAAGCTAATGGCAAACGTATTGTGATGAATTTGAAGCCAGATGGTGAGGCAACACTGTTTGTAAATGATAAGGCTTTTGGTACATACCGTGCGTCTTGGGTTAATGAGCCGCATCATTATATTGTAGACAATGTGTTAAGTCGCTGTGCAAAGGGAGACGAGCAGTTTGATATCATGATGGAGGTCTATGCTGGTCATTATTATCCAGAGGCACCGACAGGAGGATGTGCGACAGGTCCAGTGCTTCCGGGATCCTATACAGACAAATTAGAAGAGGGAAAGAGACGTACATTAGGACGCTGCACTTACGGAATTTGGAATGAAGATGCTTACCAACTTTTTATGGATGTAGATACACTTGGACGTTTACTTGAAGTGCTTGACAAGACAAGCCTTAGAGCGGCAAAAATAGCAAAGGCATTGGAACAGTTTACATTGATTGTTGATTTTGAGCAGGAACGGGATGCCAGAATTGAGTCCTATAAAAAAGCGCGTGAAGCTTTAAAGCCAGTGCTAGAGGCCGAGAATGGTTCGACAATGCCAGTCTTTTATGCAGTGGGAAATGCTCATTTGGATTTGGCTTGGCTGTGGCCGATTGCGGAAACCGGTCGTAAAACCGCGCGTACATTTGCGGCGCAGCTTCGTCTGATTGAGGAATATCCAGAATATAAATTTATTCAGAGCCAGCCAGCGGAGTATGAGATGTGCCGCAAACTGTATCCGGAACTTTTTGAGCGAATCAAGGCGGCTGTCAAAAAAGGACAGTGGATTGCAGAGGGTGCCATGTGGGTGGAACCTGACACGAATATGGCAAGTGGTGAGGCACTGATTCGTCAACTGCTGTATGGAAAGCAGTATTATAAGGACGTATTTGATGTGGACAGTGAAGTGCTGTGGCTTCCAGATACGTTTGGCTACACAGGGGCATTGCCACAGATTTTAAAGGGATGCAAGGTCAACTATCTGGTAACACAGAAGATCTTTTGGTCATATAACGAGGGTGAGCAATTCCCGTATCATTACTTTAACTGGGAAGGCATAGACGGAAGTAGGATTGTGTCATTTCTTCCGACAAGCTATACTTATAAGACTAATCCTATGCAGCTTGAAGAAGTGTGGAAAAACAGAAGTCAGCTTCAGGATCTGGATGCCTTTTTGCTGCCGTTTGGCTATGGCGATGGCGGAGGTGGTCCAACAAGAGACGATATTGAGTATGCAAAAAGAGAACAAAATCTTGAGGGTGCACCGAGAGTTGAACTGTCTGATCCGAAGAGCTTTTTCAAGAAAATGGACGAAGCGGGCTGAGCAGTCAATACTTATGGAGGTGAGCTGTATTTTAATGCACACAGAGGAACCTACACCTCTCAGGCAAAAGTAAAGCAAAATAATAGACGTGCTGAGTTTGCACTTCGCGAGATGGAGATGTGGGGAGCATTTTGTCTTTGTAAGGGAAATGTATATGACAGTGAGAAGGCTGATGCTCTCTGGAAGGAATTATTGTTAAATCAGTTTCACGATATTCTTCCAGGCTCCTCGATTGGAAGAGTTTACGAGGAAGCAAGGAAAGCTGTTGGCGGTGTAATTGAGACAGCAAATAAACAGGCAGATATATATATGAGTCAGCTTGTAACAAAAGAAAATGAAAATGATGTGACGCTCTTTAACTCATTTGGTTTTGAGAGAAAGACGGTGGTAGAGCTTCCAGAAGCATTTGCAGACGGTGCAAAAACCTTTGAAGGAGAGGAAGTTTTTGTTGAGAAGACACCGTTTGGCGTTAAGGCATGGGTAACAATCCCACCGTGCGGAGCTGTTACACTTGTTCCATACAAGAAGAAAAATGTGGAGCAAAAGGCTGTGTCAGCAGAAAAGACCACGGACGGCATTGCGCTTGAAAATTCACAGGTACGCGTCAAGATAAACAAAAAAGGCGAGGTGACAAGCTTTGTCCTAAAGGAATCAGGACGTGAGTTTGCAGCAGATGCCTTGAATCGTTTCCATTTTTATAAGGATGTACCACGCATGTTTGATGCATGGGATATCGACTCAAATTATAGGGAGCAGGAGCTTGAAGGAGCATTTGATGTGTGTACTGAGCTTGTGGCAGATGGAATAGAAGCAGTCATTAAAGTTACAGGAAAGATTGGAAATTCTTCATATACACAGTATATTCGTCTGGCAAAGGACAGCAGACGTCTCGAATTTGATACAACGATTGACTGGAAAGAGCTACATCGCCTGCTAAAGACTTCATTTCCAGTAGCGGTTTATGCAGAAAATGGAATCAATGAGATGCAGTTTGGCTATGTAATGCGCCCAACTCATCGTTCAAGGGAATACGAAAAAGATCGTTTTGAGGTATGCAATCACAGATATAGTGCGCTGTGCGATGCGTCTCACGGTGCAGCCGTATTAAATGACTGCAAGTATGGAATCAGCATGAATCAAAATGCGTTAGAACTAACTCTTCTTCGTGCAGCAGCAGCGCCAGAAATGCGTGCAGATAATCAGGTTCATCATTTTACATACGCGTTTACTGCTTGGGAAGGTGATTTTGCCGGATGTGATGTGGTAAAGCAGGGCTATGAACTAAATGAAAAGCCAAGACTGGTGATGGGATGTGTGCCTACATTTAGCATAGCTTCTGTAAAGAACGGCACAGTTGTCTTAGATACAATAAAGCCGGCATTAGACAGAAGCGGTGATTTGATACTTCGTCTGTATGAGTCTAAAAAGGCAGCGGGAAAAGCACAGATTTTGCTGAATGTTGATGCAAAGAAGGCTTGGCTTTGTGATATGCTGGAAAATAAAGAGCAGGAGATAGTAATAAAAGACGGCATGTTAGAGCTTGAGTTTGGTGCATTTCAGATTCAAACGATTCGTCTGTCGATTGAGGAAGCTATGGCATAAAAGAGCCTGCAAATGAAAAGGCAGAAAGCATTCCGATGATTGCGTATTAAATGCGTTTTTATGAGGTGGATAAAGGGGGCAGGAAACTGCCCCTTTTGTGTAATAAAAGACATTGTATAATTCTTGTATCAAGCAACTTTGCAAGTGTATCAGACAGGAAACAGTGAATAAAATTACTATGAAAGGAAGAAGTTGAGGATAAAAAATGGTGGATGAATTTTTTTTACAATCATTGATCCAAATTACACATGGTGAAATTAGATTGATTGATAATGACAGAAAGATTCGGAGAATTGGACAGACAAATGAAGATGAGGATCCATTTTTTACGGATCCCAATTTTCTAAATGATGTGTTAGAACGAAGACCAGAAGCGTCAATTGATGTTTTCTGGGAAGATGACGTTTATTATGCGAGGGTTCGTCGAAAAAACATACAGGGATGGATTCTTGCGGGACCAGTTCAGACAATTGTTGGTGCAGCACCTGCGCTTAAAATCGCTCAAAAGCATAAAATTGAAACAAAATTATATCGCCTTCCGTATTGTGAATTAAAAACATTTTTAGAAGCAATGAAGCTGCTTCTTTATGAGGAAACAGGTGAAAAAGTTTGTTTGGGTGAGTTGTATACAAAACAACAGTCTGAGACAGAGCAACAGAAATTTTTTAAAAAAAAGTGCTGGATGGAAAATGGGGAACATTTGCACAATCCTTACAAACATGAGCAAAAGAAGCTTGGAAGTATTCGAGCTGGAAATTTAAAACAATTGGAAGAATGTCAAAATGAAGTATGGACAGGAGAAATTGGCAAACTTGCAGATAATCCTCTTCGTCAAGAGAAAAATCTTTCAATTGTTGTAATTTCTATTGCATGTAGAGCAGCAATTGATGGTGGCGTGGCACCTCATAAGGCATTTTCGATGTCAGATGTGTTTATTAGTAATATCGAAAGAATGACTCAGGTATTGCCAATTCAGGCAGCAGTTGTTGAATATGAACGAGAATTTGCACGAGCCGTTGAACAGGTCAAGCACGATAGCGAGCATAATCGTTATGTGGAGAGGGCGAAGGAATATGTTGCAGAACATATGGATGAATCAATTAGAGTAGTACAAATTGGAGAAGCACTTGGCATTAATGAAAATTATCTGACAGGCCTCTTTCATAAATATGAGGGAATTACGTTGCAGCACTATATACGAAAAGAAAAGGTTCATCAAGCAAAAGAACTATTGTTATATTCATCATATTCGTGTAGTGAAATTGCAGCTATTTTATGTTTTTCCACACAAAGTCATTTTTCTAGTATCTTTAAGCGTGAAGTAGGAATGACACCTGCAAAGTATCGAGAATCAAAAATACAAAGTGTGTAAGATATCAAAAAACGATAATTGGTAAAGAAGTATATTTTGATAATAAAAAAATAAAATTTATATACAAAAGTGATATAAAACTGTAGGGGTATTAGAATAATACAAGGAAAAATAGATAAAACAAAAAGAAAAATATGAGATTTATGATAAAAAATGAGGAAAAATGATATAATGGCAAAAAGGTATCTGCTATAATAAGTTCATTCAAAGTTTTCGGTAGAAGGCGATTGTGAATAAACCATATGATAGCAGATATTTTTTATGCAGTAGCATAGGAAAGGCAAGGTGAAGAAAATGGACATGAAACACTCAAGAAAGGGCGGACTGACAGGACGGAAGAAGAAACAGATTCGGTTAGTACTTTTGCTTCTCCCGTTCATGATTATGATAGGAGTTTTTTCCTATGCACCGTTGTTTGGATGGAGTTACGCATTTGTAGAATTTACACCTGGTGTTTCAATTTTTAAATCGCAGTTTGTTGGACTGAAATATTTTAAAAAGATTTTCGAAAATTCTAAAGATTTTGTGACAGTAATGCGCAATACACTTAGTATTTCATTCTTAAATATTTGCTGTTCTGTGCTTCCAGCTATTTTTGCAATAGCAATTTCACAGCTTAAAAATAAGCGATATGCAAAACTTGTACAAACAGGAACTTCAATTCCAAACTTTATTTCTTGGGTGCTTGTGTATTCAATTGTGTTTATGCTTCTTTCATCAGAAGATAGCGCATTAAATATTATTCTTATGGGACTCGGTGTTATAAAGAAGCCACTTAATGTGCTGACAAATGAAAAACATGCGTGGGCAACACAGGTTGCTATCGGTGTATGGAAATCATTGGGCTACAATGCAATTATTTATTTGTCTGCGATCACCTCAATTGATCAAGAGTTATACCAAGCAGCAGAGGTGGATGGTGCTAATACATGGCAAAAAATTATTCATGTAACTGTTCCTGGTTTACTCTCTACATTTTTTGTTTTACTATTACTTGCAATTTCTAATATGATGTCAAATGGATTCGAGCAGTTCTGGCTGCTTGGAAATGGTATGACGTGGGATAAGCTGGAAGTATTTGATACATATGTATATCGTATGGGTATCAAAAATATGGAATACTCATTGGCGACTGCGATGGGCATTTTCAAATCTATTGTAAGTATTATACTTTTGACATTTGCAAACTGGGCATCTAAAAAGCTGAGAGGCGATTCTATATTCTAAGTAAAAGCTAGAAAAGGAGGTTTTCTCAGAAAGGAGATTGTGAGAATTATGAAAAAGAGAAAAAAGATAACAATTGCAGGCACAATCAACACGGTATTGCTTGGATTGATTACATTTATTTGCGTATATCCGTTATGGTATATTTTTATTAACTCGCTCTCTTCTCCGGGAGCAGTGAACTTAGGTGTATATTTGCTTCCGAAGGAGTTTACAACAGAAGCCTATACAGAGATGCTTCAGATTCCAGGACTTAAATCTAGTATATGGATTGCGTTTGCGAGGACGATATTTGGTACACTTTTAACATGTTTTTGCTGTAGCTTTGCAGCATATATTCTTGCTAATAGAGATCTTCCGTGCAAAAAGTTTTTGTACCGTTTCTTTATCGTTACAATGTATGTAAATGCAGGATTTATACCGTACTATTTATTGATCAGCAATATAGGACTCAAAAACAATTTTTTAGTATATATTCTTCCATCAGCAGTTCAGGCATATTTTATTATTTTAGTAAAGACTTATATTGAGTCTATTCCAGGGGAACTGATTGAGTCAGCAGAGATCGATGGAGCTGGATTAGTAAAAATTTACTTCAAGCTTATTATTCCACTTGCAAAGCCGATTCTGGCATGCATTATTGTGTTTGCAGCTGTAAATCAGTGGAATGCATGGGCAGATGATATGTATTTTATGCAGGGAAGAAAATCTGCAACGTTACATTGTCTGCAGTATTTGCTGTATACGAAATTACAGTCAAATGTAGTATCTTCCACAGCAGGAGCGGCAGCGGGAGCAGCAATTAAAGTATCATCGACAACGCTGCGTATGGCAATGAGCTTTATTACGGTAGTTCCAATACTTTGTGTTTATCCGTTCATGCAGCGCTTTTTTACAAAGGGAATTATGCTTGGTGCAGTAAAAGGTTGAGAAATGTTATTTTATGTTAGTTATGATTGCAATCGTGCAAACGTATGGTACGAATGTAGTCTGGCAGTAATAAAAAAGAAAAAGGAAGGAGATATTTATGAAAAAAACAGTAGCAAGAAAGGCATTTGCAGCAGCGTCCGCACTTATTATGTGTGGTAATACAATGGCATTTGCAGGAGAGAGCACGGGCAGCACAACAACACCTCAATTCGAGGATAGAGTGGCACTTGATGTAGTGGCATTCGTAGGATCAGGTGAACTTGATGGACTTCGTTCTGATCCAGTCAGCAAGTATATTGAAGATAATTTGAATATTGATCTGTACCTGACTGCTGTTACAGAGGCAGATTGGCCGACACAGCTGTCAGCTATGTTAGCAGATAATGATTTACCAGATGTTTTCTTATTATCGGACCCAACAAAACAGCTTCCGATGCTTCTTGAGTCTGCATCTGTATTGAATTTGGAGCCTTATCTGGAAGAATATGCACCAAATACCATGAATGACCCAGCAGGACAGCTGATGGTAACAGCAGAGCGTATGCCGGCAAATAGTCCAGATGGAAATATGTATCTTTGGGGTATGTGTAAAGGTTCTTGGGATGATGGCACAGTTCCAACATGTGGTCACTATTTGAGATGGGATCTGTATAAGGAAGCAGGCTATCCAAAGTTGGAAAATTATGATGAGGATCTGTTAGATGTTCTTGAGCAGATGGTGGCATTAGAGCCTGAAACAGCAGATGGACAGAAAACTTACGGATGCGGTGCATGGTTTGGTGCAGGTCAGGGATGGGGTGAATGGGTATTTACCTTTGGTCTTGGACCACAGGAAGGAGTAAATTTGATGGAGACAACGGGTCGTGTACTTGGTGTTTCTACAGTTGATTCTACACCTCTTGAAGCAAATCAGCTGACTGATCCTGAAAGTGTATTCTGGCGTGCAGTTCGTTTTTATAATAAGGCAAACCAGAGAGGTTTGTTAGATCCGGATTCCTTTACACAGACATCTGATGTTTACGAGGAAAATCTGAAGGCTGGAAAGTATATGTTTAATGTACCGGGTTGGATGTCTACCAATGCAAATACAGAGTTTAACAAGGCAGAAGGAAATGAAAAAACCTTTGTTTCAATGCCAAGTTTGACCGCAGATGCAGAAGATCGTTTTGGAAATATGTATAGAGGTGAGAGACAGTACGTTGTCAATGCAAATACTGAAAATCCAGAGCGCTGTGTAGCATTGCTTGACTTTGTATCTACATATGAATTTTCCAGAATTGCATGGAATGGCTTAGAAGGTGGTATGTGGAATATGGAAGATGGTGAGCCAGTACCGACGGATGAGTACCTGAAAGTAACAAAGGATGATGCTCTTGGCGTAGAGACTGGTATTAATGTATACCATCATTTCTGTGGATTTGGAAACGGAACAATTCAGCCAGATGGCTACACCACTGATCTGTATCAGTTCTCAACAAAGGCTATGGAAGCAAAGATGAATGATACCATTAAGGATTTCATTGATCATTATGGTGCAGAGTCTCAGGTAGATGTATATCGTCAGGAAACACCTGTTACTGATTCTATGAATTACATTTCATTTGGTGATCCAGAAGGTGATGTTGCTTCTTGGGTAAACGAAATCAATGCATACATGGGTAAGAACGTATTTAAGTGCGTAGCATGTGAGTCTGATGAGGAATTTGAGGCAATGCGTGACAGCATGATTGAAGAGCTGAAGGCAAGCTACCATGTTGATGAAGTATTTGATTACTTCTATCAGGATGCTTTGGCTCAGGCAGAAGATGTTGCAAAACTTGTAGAAATGAATAATGCAATCAAAAAATAAGCTTAAATGAAAGTGTTATTTGCAAGTTAAAAAGACATAATCCTAAATAAACACCCGGAATATATTGTATAGCTGCAATATATTTCGGGTGTTTTAATAACGTATAGTTTTATCCTCTTGGATCTTTTGCAAAGCTAGGAATTTCTACACATGGCTGTTCATAAACCCAGCCTTTGGCAGGGCCTCCAGCTGCATGAAACCAGTTCCCTGTAACTTCGTTTACGACATGAAGTCCATTTTCATCCTCTTCCATTTCGAATAAAAGAATACGTTTCTTTGGGTGATCATTTGGGCAGTGGCATGCCATCATTAGCTGACCGCCAAAGGTATAAAACAGCATTGCATGACCGCCGTCAAGTGCATACAGTGGTTCTAATTCCTGATCCCATGGCCCAAGAATATCACCAAAACGGCTTGTTGCGTAGCCCGCAGCATAAGCGCCTTTTTCTGTAAAGCTAGACCAAAGCATAATAAGTTTTCCGCCAGGAAGGCGATGCAAAAATGGTCCGTCTGTCACATAGCCGCCTTCTTTTGCGCCTTTAGCATTCCATTTGCCATCGGATGCTCTAAATAAAATGACAGGATCACCAATTGCTTCGCCCAAATCATCAGACATTGGTATGGCACAAATTTGACCATCACCAACCTGAAGCCACTCATGACAAAATACCATCCATGGCTTGCCTGATCGGTCAACGTATAATGTTCCATCAAGACTCTGCCATCCATCTGGTGTAACAGCTTCTTGACGAATGGGTTCAAATGGTCCTTTTGGTGAATCTGATACTAAGCACTGACATTTACGGTAATGTCCATCTGCACGAAATGAGCTGAACAGATAATAGCGTCCTTTCCAGATATGAACCTCTGGTGCCCAATAATCCTTATCTGCCCAGAAATTATTTTGACGAAAACAAATCTGTGGCTTTGACCAGTGAATCAAATCCTTGCTTTCAAGCACGTAAAATACACCATTTTCTTTGTCAGTTTCCACATCTGGGAAACGTTCTATATCCGCAAACTGTACATAAGTGTAGTAGCAGCGGCTTTTTGGATCTGCCAGAATAAATGGGTCGCTGATATGGACATCTCTCACATGGTAAGGATACTGTTCCAGATCAACTGTGTCGTCAGTACAATAAAAACGCATGTTGTTCCCTCCTTAAAATGATATCTTTGCTAATTTTTTGTTAGATAAAAATAGCTTCCTTTAATGTACACCATACCACATCGCTCATCAAAAAACGATGTCAAATTTTATATTCTTTTTGTGTTTTTTTGACGAGTAAAAAATAATATAAAAAAACTATCATTTTTTTGCGTTTTGAGCGATAATGGAAGTGATAAAAATCAAAACTGGGAGACATAAAAATATGGAAGCAGAAAAATTAATAGAAGCACTCCACACTGTGGAGAAATTAAAAAGAACGATGCGTCATTGCTATACATCTGATGACAGGAAGGAAAGTGTAGCAGAGCATTGCTTGAGAGTGGCATTTTTGCATAAAGATAAAAACGCGCAGAGCGCAGAAAAGAGGAAACTATGGAGTTGATTCATTATTATGAGAATCTGAACACGCTGCATGTAGGAACAGAAAAGCCACGCTGCTACTACCTTCCAAAAAAGACAGATGGAACAGATTCATACCGTTTGTTGAGCGGCAATGACTGGCGCTTCTTTTATTATCCAAATCCGCAGAGCGTGGACGAAAAGTTCATTCTTAAAGATTATGAAAACCTAGAGTATGTGATGATGGAGGTACCATCTTGCTGGCAGTCAAAGGGCTATGACTATAAGCATTATTCTGGTGGTGCATATGTAATTCCGTATGATCCGCCGTATGTGCCAGATGAGAATCCGTGTGGTGCTTATTATAAAGATTTTGATGTATCTAATGAGGAATTAGAAAAAAATTTGTATTTGTATTTTGAGGGAGTAGAGGCAGGATTTTATGTATGGGTGAATGGTCAGTTTGTTGGCTACAGCCAAGTGTCACACAGTCCGAGCGAGTTTGATATTACGCGCTTTGCCAAAGCAGGAAAGAACCGTCTTGAACGTATCTTGAAGCACAGGATAAGTACCGCTACAACGGAATTTTCCGTGATGTTACATTGATTGCTCGTCCAAAGAGCGCAGTAGTGGACTACACTGTGCGTACCACTTTGTCAGAGGACAACACAAAGGCAGAGGTTTTTGTAAGACTTGATTCATACAAAGGTTTGCCGAATGTAACAGTAAGCTTATTTGCACCAGATGGCAGTAAGTTGGCAAATGAAACGCTTGTGACAGAAAATAATGATCTAGAAACTGTGTTTAAAGTGAATGATCCAATTTTGTGGAATGCTGAGCATCCAACTTTATACAAACTAGTTTTGTCTACTGATGATGAAGTCATTGAGCAAAAGGTAGGTATTCGCGAGATTGAAATAAAGAATGGCGTCATGCTTTTAAACCATCGCCCGGTAAAGCTTCTTGGTGTAAACCGTCATGACAGCAGCCCAACAGATGGATACACGGTATCAAGAGAGCATGTAGTGCGTGATCTTACGATGATGAAAAAAAATAATATAAATGCAATCCGCACAAGTCATTATCCGAATGCACCGTGGTTTACTGAGCTTTGCAATGAGTATGGCTTTTACGTGATTGCAGAGGCTGATTTTGAGACACATGGAACGATGGATCTGGTTGGTGAAGAGCCGATTTATAGAAAGTTTGGAAAGATTGTTCAGGATCCGGCTTTCCACGATGCGATTGTAGATCGTATGATGTTAAACGTAATTCGTGACAAGAACGCGAGTTGTGTTGTTATCTGGTCTCTTGGAAATGAAAGCGGCTATGGAAAGAATCTGATTGATGCTGGAAAGTGGACGAAGGAATATGACCCAACACGTCCTGTTCACTATGAAGGAGCAACTTGGGCACCTCCAGGAATCGAGAATGATCAGTCTTGTCTTGATATGGTAAGCCGCATGTATCCGACTGTAGAGACAATTAAAAAGTATCTTGCAGACCCTACTAGCGTAAAGCCATTTATCTTGTGTGAGTTTGTTCATGCAATGGGTAATGGCCCTGGTGACATTGAGGACTATCTGGAAGTCATCTTACCAGAAAAGCGAATCATCGGCGCATTTGTCTGGGAATGGTGTGATCATGCAACATATGAAGGAAAGACACCAGATGGGAAGGATAAATATTTTTATGGCGGTGATTACGGTGAGTTCCCACACGATGGAAATTTCTGCATGGACGGACTTGTTTATTCAGACCGTCGCCCACATACTGGACTGCATGAGTGGAAAAATGCGATTCGTCCGGTAAGAGCTACCCTTCAGGAAATCAGCCCACTAAAGGTATCATTGTGGAATCGTCTTGACTTCACAAATCTTGATGATGCTGTAACAGTAACATATGAGATTAAGGAAGAAGGAAGACTGCTTTCACAGGGAAGTGTTGCAGTACCTTCAATTGAACCACATGAAAAAGGCTTTGTTCTGATTCCAGAGGCACCAAAGACAAATAAAAATACTTACCTTAAGCTGACCTACACAGCAAAGCAGGGAACTGCTCTTGCAGGAGAGGTACTTGGCTTTGATCAGATTGCTTTGTTTGAGGAACAGGATGAAGTGCTCACACCTGTATCTAAGACTGCGCTACCAGCATTTACTTCATGGAGTGTAAATGAGACAGCGGATATCTATGAGCTGACAAGAGACGGCGAGTGTATTGTATTTGATCGCCATTTTGGAACATTTGCAAAGATCGTTAAAGATAATGAGAACCAGATTTCTGAGCCAATGCGTTTTCTGACCTTCCGTGCGCCGACAAATAATGACTCGGCAGTATCAAAGGAGTGGAGAATGGCAGGATACGACAGAAGCACAGTAAAGGTATATGAGACATCTATTCAAGAAATAGATGGCGTAATCGAGATTCACAGCAGATTCTCTATTGCATCTCCAGCCAAGCAACCATTCCTTCGCCTTCAGGCAGTATGGAAAGTTGATCTTGAGGGAACCATTTACCTTTCCTTAGATGGAAACTTTGACAAGGTATTCCCGTATCTTCCGCGATTTGGTCTTGGATTAAAGCTTCCAAACTATAAGACCGATGTAACATACTACGGATATGGTCCATATGAAAGTTATTCCGATAAGCATCGTGCATCTTGGATAGATCGTTTTGATACAACAGTTGATGATATGTTTGAGGATTACGTTTTCCCACAGGAAAATGGAAGCCATTATAACTGTCAATATGCATCTGTTGGAAATTTGTACGCAAAGGGCAGAAAACCGTTCAGCTTCCAGGCATCACGTTACAGTGAAAAGGAGCTTGACGAAAAGGCACATAACTTTGAGCTTGTTCCATCTGATGGCATTTATGTGGCGCTTGACTATAAGCAAAGCGGAATTGGTTCTAATTCCTGTGGTCCGAGACTGGCAGAGAAATATCAGCTTCGCGAAGAAAAAATTGAGTGGGAGATCAGCATTCGATTTGACAATAAGAATTAAGTGAAAGTGCAGTAAATAAAAATATGATCTTGAATATTTATATTTTTTTTTGCAGACCGAAATTTTGATTATGCACTTGGTCAGTTTAGCCCTGATGGTCCTGGTTTTCCGTCAATCATATCTGCCGGAAATAACAATTTCTGCATCCACTACTATGGATATACCGGTCAGGCAAAGGACGGCGATATGATTTTAAATGATGTCGGTGCTCAGTATGACGGACTAATCACTGATGTTTCTCGTGGATGGCCATGCAACGGTCATTTTTCAGAACGTCAGCGCACATTGTATGAGTGTGCACTTGCCACCTCCAATTACATGTTTTCAATTATTCGTCCAGGCATGCGCATGTCAGATGTTGATGCAACAATTCGTAAATACAATGCAGAGCGTCTGGTAGAAGCTGGAGTGATGAGTTCTGTTGATGAAGTTGGAACATACATGTGTCATGGCGGAGCACATCATATAGGCTATGATGTACATGACAGATTGACATACTCCCACGGTTAAAACCGTGGGATTCCTTAACTAGTTCCGGCAGCAT
>OGEU01001023.1_pt1 | contig 25411 bp, 21 predicted proteins | sample 1570651 | NCBI WGS metagenome assembly OGEU01 (sample SAMEA2582129, study PRJEB24529) | metagenome | biome: Human gut stool | place: China | collected 2011 | reverse complement strand
ATGCTGTTTATCGGTGTCCTTTAGCAGTACACGGTTGTCTGGGATCTGGGCGATGTCGGGATCGGACTGATGACGCTGTTTAATATTGCGGTGCTATATCCGATGTCAAAGGAAGCACTGGAATTATTAAAACAGTATGAAGAGAAGAAACATTTGCAGTAATCATAAAAATATGAAGCTATAACAGAATTTATAGAGTTTCGAGAAAAAAGGGGGAATCATTCATGCCGCTGTCTGTCCTGATCGAGATGACCATTTCCGCCATTCTCACCGTGTGGTCACCGGGCCCCAACAATATCCTGTTGCTTTCCACGGCAAGCAAGTACGGGGTGTCCGGCAACCTGAGCTTTATGACCGGCATCTGGAGCGGTTCCCTCACGCTGATGTGTCTTTCCGGGTTTTTCTGCAGTACACTCGGCACAGTGATCCCAGGAATCCAGCCTGTCATGAAGTATCTCGGAGCAGCCTATATTTTGTATCTGGCCTGGCAGACTTTAAAGCGGCGTCCTCCATCCGACCAGGTCCAGGAGAAAAAGCCAACCTGGCTTATGGGTTTTATCCTGCAACTGAGCATTCGCCAGTTTGCCAACTTCCGGCTCAACATCGCGCGGAACGGCAATATCCACCAACAGCATTGGTTGGTTGCGACGGCTTTTTAATGCGCGCTCCACCATGCCTTTCCCGATAATCGGTAACGGGCTGGCGGTGGAACTGATGATGATATCGGCTTCGCGCAGACGTTCGTCGATCTCACTCAGGGCAATCACTTCCGCGCCAACTTCATCTGCCAGTATTTGGGCACGTTCGCGAGTGCGGTTGGCGATAATCATCTTCTGTACTTTATGTTCGCGCAGATGACGCGCTACCAGCTCGATGGTTTCGCCCGCGCCTACCAGCAACACTGTGACCGTAGAGAGCGATTCAAAGATCTGCCGCGCCAGCGTACAAGCCGCAAAAGCGACAGACACAGCGCTGGCACCGATATCTGTTTCAGTGCGAACGCGTTTCGCTACAGAGAAAGATTTCTGGAACATGCGTTCCAGTTCGCTGGCCTTCATATGGCCTTTTTGCGAATCGGCAAACGCTTTTTTAACCTGACCGAGGATCTGCGGCTCCCCAAGAACCAGTGAATCCAGGCCGCTGGCAACACGCATTAAATGGCTAACCGCGTCGTTATCCTGATGCCAGTAGAGGCTTTTACGCAGATCTTCTTCATTAAGATTGTGATAATCGCAAAGCCAGCGGATTAACGCCTCTTGCAGGTTATCCTGCTCTTCAACGCTAAGATAAAGTTCCGTGCGGTTGCACGTCGACAGCACCACGCCGCCCTGCACCATCGGCTGCGCAAGCAGGCTGTCAAGCGCCTGATCGAGCTTATCCGGCGAAAACGATACACGTTCTCGCAGCGATACAGGTGCCGTTTTATGGTTGATACCGAGTGCTAAAAGGGTCATGTCTGCGGGAAATAATACCAACGTTGATAGGGTTAGTCTGCTTGCATCATACAGGATGCGTAAGATCAATAAAAGAGAGCGCCCCCTTTTGGAGTAATTGCCGAAAGCCGTTAGATTCTGGCAATTAAGACAACTTGAACATAGACGATAGCGGACGGTAACGCTAGCATTAAGGGTTATAACTGCAACGTATCTCAAGGACTTGTCATCACTATGCCCCTGCCCGATTTTCGTCTTATCCGCCTGCTACCGCTGGCTGCTCTTGTGCTCACTGCCTGTTCCGTTACCACGCCCAAAGGTCCTGGCAAAAGCCCGGATTCGCCACAATGGCGTCAGCATCAGCAAGACGTGCGCAATCTTAATCAGTATCAGACTCGCGGCGCGTTCGCTTATATTTCTGACCAACAAAAAGTGTACGCCCGCTTTTTCTGGCAGCAAACCGGCCAGGATCGCTACCGTCTGCTGCTCACTAACCCATTGGGCAGCACGGAACTGGAGCTGAATGCTCAACCGGGTAACGTGCAGTTAGTCGACAATAAAGGTCAGCGTTATACCGCCGATGACGCCGAAGAGATGATTGGCAAATTGACCGGAATGCCAATTCCGCTCAACAGCTTGCGCCAGTGGATTTTAGGTTTACCGGGTGATGCAACCGACTACAAACTGGACGACCAGTACCGCCTGAGCGAAATTACCTACAGCCAGAATGGCAAAAACTGGAAGGTTGTTTATGGTGGTTATGACACCAAAACGCAACCTGCGATGCCAGCCAATATGGAACTCACCGACGGTGGTCAACGCATCAAGTTAAAAATGGATAACTGGATAGTGAAATAATGCGGACACAGTGGCCCTCTCCGGCAAAACTTAATCTGTTTTTATACATTACCGGTCAGCGTGCGGATGGTTACCACACGCTGCAAACGCTGTTTCAGTTTCTTGATTACGGCGACACCATCAGCATTGAGCTTCGTGACGATGGGGATATTCGTCTGTTAACGCCCGTTGAAGGCGTGGAACATGAAGATAACCTGATCGTTCGCGCAGCGCGGTTGTTGATGAAAACTGCGGCAGACAGCGGGCGTCTTCCGACGGGAAGCGGTGCGAATATCAGCATTGACAAGCGTTTGCCGATGGGCGGCGGTCTCGGCGGTGGTTCATCCAATGCCGCGACGGTCCTGGTGGCATTAAATCATCTCTGGCAATGCGGGCTAAGCATGGATGAGCTGGCGGAAATGGGGCTGACGCTGGGCGCAGATGTTCCTGTCTTTGTTCGGGGGCATGCCGCGTTTGCCGAAGGCGTTGGTGAAATACTAACGCCGGTGGATCCGCCAGAGAAGTGGTATCTGGTGGCGCACCCTGGTGTAAGTATTCCGACTCCGGTGATTTTTAAAGATCCTGAACTCCCGCGCAATACGCCAAAAAGGTCAATAGAAACGTTGCTAAAATGTGAATTCAGCAATGATTGCGAGGTTATCGCAAGAAAACGTTTTCGCGAGGTTGATGCGGTGCTTTCCTGGCTGTTAGAATACGCCCCGTCGCGCCTGACTGGGACAGGGGCCTGTGTCTTTGCTGAATTTGATACAGAGTCTGAAGCCCGCCAGGTGCTAGAGCAAGCCCCGGAATGGCTCAATGGCTTTGTGGCGAAAGGCGTTAATCTTTCCCCATTGCACAGAGCCATGCTTTAAGCCGGGCAAGCTGAGTTTCGGTGACAACGTCACCTTGTTCCAGACGTTGCATCGCGCTCTTTAATACACCGCCTGGAAAGGATCATGCCTGGCCCGCACAGTTTTCGGCAGATTCTTTCCACCAATGGACGCATGCCTGAGGTTCTTCTCGTGCCTGATATGAAGCTTTTTGCTGGTAACGCCACCCCGGAACTAGCACAACGTATTGCCAACCGCCTGTACACTTCACTCGGCGACGCCGCTGTAGGTCGCTTTAGCGATGGCGAAGTCAGCGTACAAATTAATGAAAATGTACGCGGTGGTGATATTTTCATCATCCAGTCCACTTGTGCCCCTACTAACGACAACCTGATGGAATTAGTCGTTATGGTTGATGCCCTGCGTCGTGCTTCCGCAGGTCGTATCACCGCTGTTATCCCCTACTTTGGCTATGCGCGCCAGGACCGTCGCGTCCGTTCCGCTCGTGTACCAATCACTGCGAAAGTGGTTGCAGACTTCCTCTCCAGCGTCGGTGTTGACCGTGTGCTGACAGTGGATCTGCACGCTGAACAGATTCAGGGTTTCTTCGACGTTCCGGTTGATAACGTATTTGGTAGCCCGATCCTGCTGGAAGACATGCTGCAGCTGAATCTGGATAACCCAATTGTGGTTTCTCCGGACATCGGCGGCGTTGTGCGTGCCCGCGCTATCGCTAAGCTGCTGAACGATACCGATATGGCAATCATCGACAAACGTCGTCCGCGTGCGAACGTTTCACAGGTGATGCATATCATCGGTGACGTTGCAGGTCGTGACTGCGTACTGGTCGATGATATGATCGACACTGGCGGTACGCTGTGTAAAGCTGCTGAAGCTCTGAAAGAACGTGGTGCTAAACGTGTATTTGCGTACGCGACTCACCCGATCTTCTCTGGCAACGCGGCGAACAACCTGCGTAACTCTGTAATTGATGAAGTCGTTGTCTGCGATACCATTCCGCTGAGCGATGAAATCAAATCACTGCCGAACGTGCGTACTCTGACCCTGTCAGGTATGCTGGCCGAAGCGATTCGTCGTATCAGCAACGAAGAATCGATCTCTGCCATGTTCGAACACTAATCGAACCCGGCTCAAAGACCCGCTGCGGCGGGTTTTTTTGTCTGTAATATCCATTTGTATGACCTATGCCTCCTTCACCTGCCATTTAGTTGACAGATGATGCGCTCACGGATGAAACATTATTGTGAACAAAATATTTTCCTCACATGTGATGCCTTTCCGCGCTCTGATCGACGCTTGCTGGAAAGAAAAATATACTGCCGCACGGTTTACCCGTGACCTGATTGCCGGGATAACCGTCGGGATTATTGCTATCCCGCTGGCGATGGCGTTGGCTATTGGTAGTGGTGTGGCACCCCAGTACGGTTTATATACCGCAGCTGTTGCGGGGATTGTCATTGCTCTGACGGGTGGGTCACGCTTTAGCGTTTCCGGTCCGACTGCGGCATTTGTGGTAATTCTCTATCCCGTGTCGCAACAGTTTGGACTGGCAGGACTGCTGGTTGCGACCTTGCTGTCGGGGATCTTTTTGATTCTGATGGGTCTGGCACGCTTTGGTCGCCTGATTGAGTATATTCCGGTTTCCGTCACCTTAGGTTTCACCTCGGGTATCGGGATCACCATCGGTACCATGCAGATTAAAGATTTTCTCGGTCTGCAAATGGCCCATGTCCCGGAACATTATCTACAAAAAGTCGGCGCATTATTTATGGCGCTGCCGACCATTAATGTGGGTGATGCTGCCATTGGCATTGTGACGCTAGGTATTCTTGTTTTTTGGCCGCGTCTGGGCATTCGTTTACCCGGTCACCTTCCGGCCTTGCTGGCTGGTTGCGCGGTGATGGGGATTGTTAACCTGCTCGGCGGACATGTTGCTACCATCGGTTCGCAATTCCACTACGTCCTGGCCGATGGTTCTCAGGGTAACGGTATTCCGCAACTGCTGCCGCAACTGGTGCTGCCGTGGGATCTGCCTAATTCAGAATTCACGCTAACCTGGGATTCTATTCGCACACTGCTGCCTGCGGCATTCTCAATGGCAATGCTCGGCGCAATCGAATCTCTGCTCTGCGCCGTGGTACTGGATGGTATGACCGGGACGAAACACAAGGCGAACAGCGAACTGGTTGGACAGGGACTGGGGAATATTATCGCTCCGTTCTTTGGTGGTATTACCGCTACAGCTGCCATCGCGCGTTCTGCCGCTAACGTCCGTGCCGGGGCAACTTCCCCTATCTCGGCGGTGATCCACTCTATTCTGGTTATTCTTGCCCTGCTGGTACTGGCACCGCTGCTCTCCTGGCTGCCGCTTTCCGCTATGGCAGCCCTGCTGTTGATGGTGGCGTGGAACATGAGTGAAGCGCATAAAGTGGTCGACTTGCTGCGTCATGCACCGAAAGATGACATCATTGTCATGCTGCTGTGCATGTCGCTGACCGTGCTGTTTGATATGGTTATTGCCATCAGCGTGGGGATCGTGCTGGCATCGCTGCTGTTTATGCGTCGTATCGCACGTATGACTCGCCTGGCACCGGTAGTCGTAGATGTTCCAGACGATGTCCTGGTTCTGCGCGTTATTGGCCCGCTGTTTTTTGCTGCTGCTGAAGGCTTGTTCACGGACCTGGAGTCACGTCTTGAAGGCAAACGGATTGTGATTCTGAAGTGGGATGCCGTTCCGGTACTTGATGCTGGTGGTCTTGATGCGTTCCAGCGTTTTGTGAAGCGTCTGCCCGAGGGATGTGAACTGCGCGTGTGCAACGTGGAATTCCAGCCACTGCGCACTATGGCTCGCGCAGGCATTCAACCGATCCCGGGACGCCTCGCGTTCTTCCCGAATCGTCGCGCGGCGATGGCGGATTTATAAGTACGAGATTGACCAGTCAGCGCAAACTGACTGGTCAGCAAACTGCATTATTTGTTAGCTATGACGGCGATTATCGCTACGGCGGCAACGTTTGTCATAGTGGCGAACCCACCAGTAACGGTCGCACACCTGTTCATGCCCGCCAACACGGGCACCCGCCAGCCAGAGAATGGCACCGACGAAAATACTTAGCACTGCACCATGTGCGAAATACTGGGGCATATTAAACTGTGGTAACTGGTTGAGGATTGAATACCCCACGCCGACCACCATTACCACCAGACCCAACCCCATGAGCACGTTACCGAGTAACGAAGCGTTTTTGCGTTTCATATGTCACCTCCGGAACTTTCTGGGTTGTAACAGGGAATACCCCTCTTCCTTATGTGTAAAGTATAGACAACACCCAGTGGGTTATGTGCGGGCGTGATCACAATTACAACCCTTATTTCAACAAAACTTTACAAATAAACGCCTGAACACCTTGACTTTCTAATAGTCCACTCAGGCAATTATTACGTTATCTGCATTTGATACGCAGTTTTTTGTCAAGCGGGGCCGCAACCAGTAAACTACGCGCCAGTTATGTACACACTCAGGACAAAAAAACGTGACGATTAAATTGATTGTCGGCCTGGCGAACCCCGGTGCTGAATACGCCGCAACGCGACATAATGCTGGTGCCTGGTTCGTTGACTTACTGGCAGAGCGTTTGCGCGCTCCGCTGCGCGAAGAGGCTAAATTCTTTGGTTATACTTCGCGAGTCACTCTTGGAGGCGAAGATGTCCGCCTGTTAGTCCCGACTACATTTATGAATCTCAGCGGCAAAGCCGTTGCGGCGATGGCCAGTTTTTTCCGCATTAATCCGGACGAAATTCTGGTGGCCCACGACGAACTGGATCTGCCTCCTGGCGTCGCCAAATTTAAATTGGGCGGTGGCCATGGTGGTCACAATGGACTGAAAGACATCATCAGTAAATTGGGTAATAACCCTAACTTTCACCGTTTACGCATCGGAATCGGTCATCCGGGCGATAAAAATAAAGTTGTCGGTTTTGTGTTAGGCAAACCGCCTGTTAGTGAACAGAAGTTAATTGATGAAGCCATTGACGAAGCGGCGCGTTGTACTGAAATGTGGTTTACAGATGGCTTGACCAAAGCAACGAACCGATTGCACGCCTTTAAAGCGCAATAAGTCGTTGTCTGCGGCATTTTTGCCGAGTGCCGTGTATAATAGGCAAAGTTATTTCCATTTCTGCAATCTGTTAGCAATAACAGGTTGATTATTAAGATATTAAGGTGATTTAAATCATGGGATTCAAATGCGGTATCGTCGGTTTGCCCAACGTCGGGAAATCTACCCTGTTCAACGCGCTGACCAAAGCCGGTATTGAAGCGGCCAACTTTCCATTCTGCACCATTGAGCCGAACACAGGCGTCGTACCAATGCCTGATCCTCGCCTGGATCAACTGGCTGAAATCGTAAAACCGCAGCGTACGCTTCCCACGACCATGGAATTTGTCGATATCGCCGGTCTGGTAAAAGGCGCATCGAAAGGCGAAGGTCTGGGTAACCAGTTCCTGACCAACATCCGTGAAACCGAAGCGATCGGTCACGTTGTTCGCTGCTTTGAAAATGACAACATCATTCACGTTTCCGGCAAAGTTAACCCGGCTGACGATATTGAAGTTATCAACACCGAACTGGCGCTGGCAGACCTCGACACCTGCGAACGTGCGATTCATCGCGTACAGAAGAAAGCCAAAGGTGGCGATAAAGACGCGAAAGCTGAGCTGGCGGTCCTGGAAAAATGCCTGCCCCAGTTGGAAAATGCAGGTATGCTGCGCGCGCTGGATTTAAGCGCTGAAGAGAAAGCGGCTATTCGTTACCTGAGCTTCCTGACGCTGAAACCAACAATGTACATCGCCAACGTCAACGAAGACGGTTTTGAAAACAACCCATATCTTGACCAGGTGCGTGAAATCGCGGCGAAAGAAGGTTCTGTTGTGGTTCCGGTTTGTGCTGCTGTTGAAGCAGACATTGCCGAACTGGACGACGAAGAACGTGACGAGTTTATGCAGGAGCTTGGGCTGGAAGAGCCGGGCCTGAACCGTGTGATCCGTGCCGGTTATAAACTGCTGAACCTGCAAACTTACTTCACCGCTGGGGTGAAAGAAGTGCGTGCATGGACCATTCCGGTTGGAGCAACCGCGCCGCAGGCAGCGGGCAAAATCCATACTGATTTTGAAAAAGGCTTTATCCGTGCACAAACCATCTCGTTTGAAGATTTCATCACTTACAAAGGTGAACAAGGCGCGAAAGAAGCAGGCAAAATGCGTGCAGAAGGTAAAGATTACATCGTGAAAGATGGCGATGTGATGAACTTCCTTTTCAACGTCTAATTAATTTATTGTCTCATGAGGTTTCGCTAAATCTCATGAAGAGCGCAAAAGTATATAAAATCCACGCAATTGCGTGGATTTTTCATTTCACCGAGTCCTAATCATTCTTGTAACATCCTACACTTTTGTGCTTATTGCCTATAGTGAACCACGAGAATAATTAAAGACATAAGTGTTCAGATGACGGATATCTCATTAGCAGTGATATAACGTAAGTTTTTGTATCACTACACATCAGCCCCCTTCACAGCTGATCAAAATTGATCACGCTCCAATATGCTGGCAAGATGAAAATGATAACCAGTAGCACAATAACAACGATAGGCCAGAAAACCCATTGACCAAAAATGAATATCGATGTTTTTTGCTTTTTCTTATTAGTAATGCAAAAATGGCGCATATTGTTTTTGTTATGCAGATACATCAAGCGAAATTCCCATAACTAATTAGGATTATTACAAAAAATCTTCACCAAATTTTTTAACCGCTGTTTGTTGTAATATTTTTGCCATATTTATAGTAACGAATTGGAATAAGTAACGACAACTTAGGGAATAACTCGATATAAACTCACCTTTGTAAGGGGGATGTTAAATATATATTAATTCCTGTGTTCCTGATTTTGCCCGGTAATAGAGAATTATTCTCTGAGAAGCTCATCATGATTGCACCATACAAATATCATGATGATAAGAGGATATTATTCATTGATTTAAACAAAATGACAAAATCCATAGACCCATAGTCTGGGTACTATATAGGAGTGGTATGGGCATCAAACAACACAATGGGAATACCAAAGCAGATCGTCTCGCTGAATTAAAAATCCGTTCGCCCTCAATTCAACTGATAAAATTTGGCGCTATTGGTTTGAATGCAATTATCTTTTCCCCCCTGCTGATAGCTGCTGATACAGGAAGTCAATATGGCACCAATATTACTATTAATGATGGTGACAGAATTACAGGAGATACCGCCGATCCATCAGGAAACCTCTATGGTGTAATGACCCCAGCAGGAAACACGCCTGGCAATATCAACCTGGGTAATGATGTCACCGTCAATGTCAACGACGCCTCTGGATATGCAAAAGGAATCATTATTCAGGGCAAAAACAGCTCCCTGACAGCTAACCGACTCACAGTAGATGTTGTTGGTCAAACCTCTGCCATCGGCATTAACTTAATTGGTGACTATACCCATGCTGACTTAGGCACAGGCAGCACCATTAAGAGTAACGATGACGGCATCATTATTGGGCATAGCTCAACACTAACAGCCACTCAATTCACCATTGAAAACTCGAACGGTATAGGCCTAACCATCAATGACTATGGCACCAGTGTCGATCTTGGAAGCGGAAGTAAAATCACGACCGATGGAAGTACAGGTGTTTATATCGGTGGTCTCAACGGCAATAACGCCAATGGTGCTGCGCGTTTTACGGCTACAGACCTGACAATCGATGTTCAGGGCTACAGCGCCATGGGGATAAACGTACAGAAAAACTCTGTTGTCGATCTCGGAACAAACAGTACCATTAAAACCAATGGCGATAATGCTCACGGCCTCTGGAGCTTTGGCCAGGTTAGCGCGAATGCACTCACTGTTGATGTAACTGGAGCCGCGGCCAATGGCGTCGAAGTTCGTGGTGGTACAACCACTATCGGTGCAGATAGCCATATTTCTTCCGCGCAGGGCGGTGGCCTCGTCACCAGTGGTTCAGACGCGATAATCAATTTTACTGGCACGGCAGCGCAACGAAACAGCATCTTTTCCGGCGGTTCTTATGGTGCCTCGGCCCAGACGGCAACGGCTGTTGTCAACATGCAAAATACCGATATTACAGTTGATCGTAATGGCAGTCTGGCGCTGGGTTTGTGGGCGCTCAGCGGCGGTAGAATAACCGGAGACAGTTTGGCTATCACCGGCGCGGCAGGAGCCAGGGGAATTTATGCCATGACCAACAGCCAGATCGACCTCACGAGCGATCTGGTCATTGATATGAGTACACCCGACCAGATGGCCATCGCAACGCAACATGACGATGGTTATGCCGCCAGCCGCATCAACGCCTCGGGTCGTATGCTTATCAACGGTAGCGTTCTTTCCAAAGGTGGGCTAATCAATCTGGATATGCACCCTGGGTCGGTTTGGACAGGTTCCTCCCTCAGCGATAATGTCAATGGCGGAAAACTGGACGTTGCAATGAATAACAGCGTCTGGAACGTAACAAGTAATTCTAATCTCGACACGCTGGCGCTGAGCCATTCAACTGTCGATTTTGCCAGCCACGGGTCAACTGCCGGCACATTTGCCACATTAAACGTAGAGAACCTGAGCGGTAACAGTACCTTTATTATGCGTGCTGATGTTGTTGGCGAGGGTAATGGCGTTAATAATAAAGGGGATTTATTGAATATCAGCGGGAGTAGTGCTGGTAATCACGTATTGGCTATCCGCAACCAGGGCAGCGAGGCCACAACGGGAAATGAAGTTCTGACAGTGGTAAAAACCACTGACGGCGCGGCCTCGTTCAGCGCGTCTTCTCAGGTTGAGTTGGGGGGATATCTGTACGATGTGCGTAAAAATGGCACTAACTGGGAGCTTTACGCTTCCGGGACAGTTCCGGAACCGACTCCTAATCCTGAACCCACACCAGCTCCCGCTCAGCCTCCCATAGTCAACCCCGATCCTACGCCTGAACCCGCTCCCACGCCTAAACCCACCACGACCGCAGATGCTGGCGGCAATTATCTCAATGTCGGTTACTTATTGAACTATGTTGAAAACCGTACGCTGATGCAACGGATGGGTGACCTGCGAAATCAGAGTAAAGACGGTAATATCTGGTTGCGCAGTTATGGGGGAAGCCTGGACTCCTTTGCCAGTGGCAAACTGAGCGGCTTTGACATGGGTTACAGCGGTATCCAGTTTGGTGGGGATAAACGTCTCTCTGATGTAATGCCGTTGTATGTCGGTCTGTATATTGGCTCAACACATGCATCGCCGGACTATAGCGGAGGCGACGGTACCGCACGTTCAGACTACATGGGAATGTACGCCAGTTACATGGCACAAAACGGTTTTTACAGCGATCTCGTTATAAAAGCATCGCGCCAGAAAAATAGTTTCCACGTACTGGACAGTCAGAACAACGGCGTTAACGCCAACGGCACTGCGAATGGAATGAGCATCTCCCTGGAAGCCGGGCAGAGGTTCAACCTGTCCCCTACTGGTTATGGGTTCTATATAGAGCCGCAAACCCAGCTTACATACAGCCACCAGAATGAGATGGCTATGAAGGCGAGTAATGGCCTCAATATACATCTGAATCACTACGAATCGCTGCTGGGGCGTGCCAGCATGATACTGGGGTATGACATCACCGCAGGCAACAGCCAGCTGAATGTCTATGTGAAGACTGGCGCTATCCGCGAGTTTTCAGGGGATACCGAATATCTGTTGAACAACTCCCGGGAGAAGTACAGTTTCAAAGGTAATGGCTGGAATAACGGCGTGGGAGTCAGTGCACAGTATAACAAACAGCACACATTCTATCTCGAAGCGGATTACACGCAGGGTAACCTCTTTGATCAGAAGCAAGTCAACGGAGGATATCGCTTCAGCTTTTAAGTGCGGGATAGACAAGCCCTTAAACGATGCTGAAAAATGTTAGCGTGCGCCGGAATGAAATACAGATCACTCTGATGTATCAGAAATCGTTTCTGTCTTTCATACCCGGCGCTTAAACTGCCCTGCATCAATGCCATGTTGCTTCATTTTCCGCCACAGCGTAGTGCGGCCGATCCCAAGTAAAGCCGACATTTCCTGAATGCGACCGCCTGTGACCTGGGCTGCGTTAATAATTGCCTCTTTTTCAACTTCCGCAAATGACAGACTGGTGGAAAGGCGGGTGGCGCTGACATCATCTGTCGCCTGCTCGGTAAACAGATGTTCCGGCAAATCACTGACGCGAATGCGCCCGTTATCACTACTCAGAGCAAGATTCTCGATGACGCTGTAAAGTTCAAAATCGTTGCCTGGCCATGCACAAGAAACCAGGCGAGCGAGGGCATCGTCATCAATTTTCAGCCGCGTAGAGAAGCGTTTTTCAAGACTGCGTAATTTGTTATTCACCAGCGCCGGAATGCTGCCACGCCGCATACGCAGAGGCGGGATGGTAATTTCAAATGCATGCAGCGCGTAATACAGCTGGCGACTAAAACGATTTTGTTCCACCAGCATTGCGAGGTCCGCGGTCGTTGTTGCAATCACTTTGACATCAATTGGTATTAAACGCCGCGCATCCAGTCGCGTGATAACACCCTGCTTGATAACCTGAAGCAAAGCAGACTGTAACTCCACCGCCAGATATTCAATCTTTTCAAGAAACAGCGTGCCGCCGTGTGCCAGTTCCAGCCGACTCAGACGGCCATTTTCATTGTCCGTGCGATCGCCACCAATAAATTCTTCCGCCAGCGCCGCATCACCATATAACTCACAATTGACGGCGATATAAGGACCTGCAGCACGCTCGCTTTCATTATGAATTGCCTGACTTAGCAGTGCCTTGCCCACGCCCTCTTCTCCACAAAGCAGGACAGGAAAGCTACTGCGCGCCGCCTGGCGACCAAAATGAATCAAGCGGCGGGTTTGCGGATCGTCCTGTGGCATATGAGCGAAGGTATGGCTGACTTTTCCTAATTGACTGGTCATCAACTGCCGCATCTGTTCCACAGGATGGAGCAACAAAATAAAGCTGGTTCCCTGCGTTTCTATTATCGGTTTAAGGGTTATCACCGCATCAATAAACTGGTGCTGGCTTTCAAAGGTTGCTTCTACGTGTTTGAGCGGATGTGCCTGTTTTATTGCTTGTTGCAATACGGCGGGTAACGTTAAGAGTTCAGTGATTGCCCGTCCCTGACTTGCCGTCGCGTCAAGGCGCAAGACCCGCGCCGCCTGGGCATTAATAAATTGCAAATTACCCTGCTCGTCCCAGCTAATCACGCCATCATCCATACTTTCTAACAGGGCATTAAGTTGATTTAAATGACGGTTAGTTTCAGCGAGCAAACTGTCCGTCAGCAGTAAATTTCCGACCTCACGGGCGATTGCCAACGTCAACGGCAAATCAGCTGCGGTAGTTTGCTCAACCGGACACGCCAGCGCTATTGTTCCCGTCAATCGGCCCTTGCTGTCAAACAACGGCGTTGCACAAAAGGCCCAGTTCCAGAGTGCCTGTTTGAAATGTTGATCGGCCATCGTTTTCACGGCCTGACCAGAGATAGCCGCTAACGATAGCGCACAAGTACCAATAATTCCCTCGGCGCAATACGTGCCGTCATTGAATCCCAGTGCACTTAGCTGCTGCAAGGTTTGCGGATCGCCATTACGGCTGAGAATGCAGGCGGTTTCATCGAGGATAAACAGCGCACACTCTCGCGGTGCCATATATTCCCAGGCATCTTCCAGCGCAGCCTGCCCGAGCGTCAGCATCGCTTTCTTACGCCGATAAATAGAAGCAAATGTCACGCCCTGGGCCTGATGTGGTACGTTCCATGTCTCCCGTTTCATCAGCTTATTGCATCGCTCCCAGGAGGTTGCAATTAAGGGAGATATGCCCCGACCATCGTTGTTAAAAGCGCCACTCATATCCCGCATCCCTTATGACAAAAGGTGTTCCGGCTCGCAATTTTAAGTATTAATACACGTAAAAGTTTCAATATGGAACATTCATTAAAGCATATGTTTCACTATGAAACATAATTTGGGCTAATTTTCTTTTCCCTTGCCTGATGCACAATGGATTCATCGGCAGTCAGTGGTCGCCGTGTCGTTGAACATCATCCATGCCCTACCGTAATTGCTGGAGCAAAATAATGAAAAAATTGATCAATGATGTGCAAGACGTACTGGACGAACAACTGGCAGGACTGGCGAAAGCGCATCCATCGCTGACACTGCATCAGGATCCGGTGTATGTCACCCGAGCTGATGCCCCTGTTGCAGGAAAAGTCGCCCTGCTGTCGGGTGGCGGCAGCGGACACGAGCCGATGCACTGTGGTTATATCGGTCAGGGGATGCTTTCGGGGGCCTGTCCGGGCGAAATTTTCACCTCACCGACGCCCGATAAAATCTTTGAATGCGCCATGCAAGTTGATGGCGGCGAAGGTGTACTGTTGATTATCAAAAATTACACCGGCGATATTCTTAACTTCGAAACAGCAACCGAGTTACTGCACGATAGCGGCGTAAAAGTGACCACTGTGGTCATTGATGACGACGTTGCGGTAAAAGACAGTCTTTATACTGCCGGGCGACGCGGCGTTGCCAACACCGTATTAATTGAAAAACTCGTAGGCGCAGCGGCGGAGCGTGGCGACTCACTGGACGCCTGTGCGGAACTGGGGCGTAAGTTGAATAATCAAGGCCACTCAATAGGTATCGCTCTCGGTGCCTGTACCGTTCCTGCCGCGGGCAAACCTTCTTTTACCCTGGCGGATAATGAGATGGAGTTTGGCGTCGGCATTCATGGTGAGCCGGGTATTGACCGCCGCCCCTTCTCTTCCCTTGATCAAACCGTCGATGAAATGTTCGACACCCTGCTGGAAAATGGCTCATACCATCGCACTTTGCGTTTCTGGGATTATCAACAAGGCAGTTGGCAGGAAGAACAACAAACCAAACAACCGCTCCAGTCTGGCGATCGGGTGATTGCGCTGGTTAACAATCTTGGCGCAACTCCGCTTTCTGAGCTGTACGGCGTCTATAACCGCCTGACCACACGTTGCCAGCAAGCGGGATTGACTATCGAACGTAATTTAATTGGCGCGTACTGCACCTCACTGGATATGACCGGTTTCTCAATCACCTTACTGAAAGTTGATGACGAAACGCTGGCACTCTGGGACGCCCCGGTCCACACCCCGGCCCTTAACTGGGGTAAATAAGGAGAAAGCAATGTCACTGAGCAGAACTCAAATTGTTAACTGGCTCACTCGTTGTGGCGATATTTTCAGCACCGAGAGCGAGTATCTTACCGGACTGGATCGCGAAATTGGCGATGCTGACCACGGGCTAAATATGAACCGAGGCTTTAGCAAAGTGGTGGAAAAACTCCCTGCTATCGCAGATAAAGATATCGGTTTCATTCTCAAGAATACCGGTATGACGCTGCTTTCCAGCGTCGGTGGTGCCAGTGGTCCGCTGTTCGGTACCTTCTTTATCCGCGCCGCACAGGCGACCCAGGCACGGCAAAGCCTGACACTGGAAGAGCTTTATCAGATGTTCCGCGATGGCGCGGACGGCGTAATCAGTCGCGGGAAAGCCGAACCTGGCGATAAAACCATGTGTGATGTGTGGGTGCCGGTGGTGGAATCGTTACGTCAGTCCAGCGAGCAAAATCTCTCTGTTCCGGTGGCGCTCGAAGCTGCCAGTAGCATCGCCGAATCCGCTGCACAAAGTACGATTACGATGCAAGCCCGCAAAGGCCGCGCCAGTTATCTCGGTGAACGCAGTATTGGTCACCAGGATCCCGGCGCGACCTCGGTGATGTTTATGATGCAAATGTTGGCGTTAGCCGCAAAAGAGTAAGGAATTGGTGATGGTAAACCTGGTCATAGTTTCACATAGCAGCCGACTGGGAGAAGGTGTCGGTGAATTAGCCCGTCAGATGTTAATGAGTGATAGTTGTAAAATCGCCATTGCCGCGGGAATTGACGATCCACAAAATCCCATTGGTACCGATGCCGTCAAAGTGATGGAGGCCATCGAATCTGTTGCTGATGCCGACCATGTGCTGGTCATGATGGATATGGGTAGCGCATTATTGAGTGCTGAAACTGCGCTGGAATTGCTGGCTCCCGAGATCGCCGCAAAAGTACGTTTGTGTGCTGCGCCGTTGGTCGAAGGTACACTGGCAGCAACGGTCAGCGCGGCCTCGGGGGCGGATATCGACAAAGTTATCTTTGACGCCATGCATGCGCTGGAAGCCAAACGTGAACAACTGGGTTTACCGTCCTCCGACACTGAAATCTCTGACACATGTCCTGCGTACGATGAAGAAGCCCGTTCTCTGGCGGTGGTCATAAAAAACCGTAACGGCCTGCATGTACGTCCGGCCTCCCGGCTGGTTTATACCTTATCGACATTTAATGCCGATATGTTGCTGGAAAAAAACGGCAAATGCGTCACACCAGAGAGTATTAACCAGATTGCGTTACTACAAGTTCGCTATAACGATACGCTGCGCCTGATTGCGAAAGGGCCAGAAGCTGAAGAGGCACTGATCGCTTTCCGTCAGCTGGCTGAAGATAACTTTGGTGAAACGGAGGAAGTCGCTCCACCTACTCTGCGTCCCGTTCCGCCTGTTTCGGGTAAAGCCTTTTATTATCAACCAGTTTTATGTACGGTACAGGCAAAATCAACCCTGACCGTGGAAGAAGAACAAGATCGATTACGCCAGGCTATTGACTTCACGTTATTAGATCTGATGACGTTAACAGCGAAAGCAGAAGCCAGCGGGCTTGACGATATTGCCGCAATCTTTTCTGGTCACCATACACTGTTAGATGATCCGGAACTGCTGGCGGCGGCAAGCGAACTCCTTCAGCATGAACATTGCACGGCAGAATATGCCTGGCAGCAAGTTCTTAAAGAACTTAGCCAGCAATACCAGCAACTGGATGATGAATATCTACAAGCTCGCTATATTGATGTGGACGATCTTCTGCATCGCACCCTGGTCCACCTGACCCAAACGAAAGAAGAACTCCCGCAGTTTAACTCGCCAACTATTCTACTGGCGGAGAACATTTATCCTTCCACAGTACTGCAACTGGATCCGGCGGTTGTAAAAGGTATCTGCCTTAGCGCCGGAAGTCCGGTATCCCACAGCGCCCTAATCGCCCGTGAACTGGGGATTGGCTGGATTTGCCAGCAGGGTGAGAAACTGTATGCGATACAACCAGAAGAAACGCTAACGCTGGACGTTAAAACGCAACGTTTCAACCGTCAGGGTTAAGCCACCGTTCGGATGGCATCGTTCTGATGTCATCCGGCAATTTACTCAGCACTAATGGTTTTTAACTACCTGTTATATTTTTCACCAATTTATGATGATTTTTCTTCGCTAATCACGAACCCAACGCCGCTGGCTGGCTAATAAACAGACGTTATTTGATCACTCTATTTCGCCGTTATTTATCCCTTTAATTCCCTTTTCTAAAATGCCTGACAGTTCGCAGAATGAGATTTCGATCATGCAGCTAGTGCGATCCTGAACTAAGGTTTTCTGATACTTGAATACCGTTTTATTCGGTTTCGCCAAAGGAGAATGATTGATGAAATCCCCCGCACCTTCTCGCCCGCAAAAAATGGCGTTAATTCCAGCCTGCATCTTTTTGTGTTTCGCTGCGCTATCGGTGCAGGCAGAAGAAACACCGGTAACACCACAGCCGCCTGATATTTTATTAGGGCCGCTGTTTAATGATGTGCAAAACGCCAAACTTTTTCCGGACCAAAAAACCTTTGCCGATGCCGTGCCGAACAGCGATCCGCTGATGATCCTTGCTGATTATCGGATGCAGCAAAACCAGAGCGGATTTGATCTGCGCCATTTCGTTAACGTCAATTTCACCCTGCCGAAAGAGGGCGAGAAATATGTTCCGCCAGAGGGACAGTCACTGCGCGAACATATTGACGGACTTTGGCCGGTATTAACGCGTTCTACCGAAAACACCGAAAAATGGGATTCTCTGTTACCGCTGCCGGAACCTTATGTCGTGCCGGGCGGACGTTTTCGCGAGGTATATTACTGGGACAGTTACTTCACCATGTTAGGACTTGCCGAAAGCGGTCACTGGGATAAAGTCGCGGATATGGTGGCCAATTTTGCTCATGAAATAGACACTTACGGTCATATTCCCAACGGCAACCGCAGTTACTATTTAAGCCGCTCGCAACCGCCCTTCTTTGCCCTGATGGTAGAGTTACTGGCGCAGCATGAAGGCGATGCCGCGTTGAAGCAATACCTGCCGCAAATGCAAAAAGAATATGCTTACTGGATGGACGGTGTTGAAAACCTGCAAGCCGGACAACAGGAAAAACGCGTTGTCAAACTTCAGGATGGTACCCTTCTCAACCGCTACTGGGACGATCGCGATACGCCACGACCAGAGTCATGGGTGGAAGATATTGCCACCGCCAAAAGCAATCCGAATCGACCTGCCACTGAAATTTACCGCGACCTGCGCTCTGCCGCTGCGTCTGGCTGGGATTTCAGCTCGCGCTGGATGGACAACCCGCAGCAGTTAAATACCTTACGCACCACCAGCATCGTACCGGTCGATCTGAACAGCCTGATGTTTAAAATGGAAAAAATCCTCGCCCGCGCCAGCAAAGCTGCCGGAGATAACGCGATGGCAAACCAGTACGAAACGCTGGCAAATGCCCGTCAAAAAGGGATCGAAAAATACCTGTGGAACGATCAACAAGGCTGGTATGCCGATTACGACCTGAAAAGTCATAAAGTGCGCAATCAGTTAACCGCGGCCGCCCTGTTCCCGCTGTACGTCAATGCGGCAGCGAAAGATCGCGCCAACAAAATGGCGACGGCGACGAAAACACATCTGCTGCAACCCGGCGGCCTGAACACCACGTCGGTGAAAAGTGGGCAACAATGGGATGCGCCAAATGGCTGGGCACCGTTACAGTGGGTCGCGACAGAAGGATTACAAAACTACGGGCAAAAAGAGGTGGCGATGGACATTAGCTGGCACTTCCTGACCAATGTTCAGCACACCTATGACCGGGAGAAAAAGCTGGTGGAAAAATATGATGTCAGCACCACCGGAACGGGGGGCGGCGGTGGCGAATATCCATTACAGGATGGCTTTGGCTGGACCAATGGCGTGACGCTGAAAATGCTGGATTTGATCTGCCCGAAAGAGCAACCGTGTGACAATGTTCCGGCGACGCGTCCGACCGTTAAGTCAGCAACGACGCAACCCTCAACCAAAGAGGCACAACCCACACCTTAACCAGCGCTTACTCCGACAACGTCATTCGGCTTCTCCGGATGGCGTTGTCGGCAGATAACACCATAGCTATGGTTTTTTCTACACAGACGGTTTTTCAAGTCCTGGCGGGAAGTATTGCGCAAATGTTTGCCATACGTGGTTGCCGAAGATAGCGTCATTTCTACGGGTAAGTGTTTCACTTTCATCACCCGGCGATTTACGCCGACGTTGGCTATATAAAGCATCAATTGCTACCTGAATATTGTTACGGTGTTCACTCATCAACGTTTTTTTGCTTTCTGGAGTTAAATTAATAATCACATAATCCAGACACTCCAGAGAATTTAGCAACCAAAAAAAGAATTCAGACCATTCCTCTTCGCGTAACTGAAGCATTGCCGAACGGGTATTTTGGCTTAATCTGCCAGAAGGATTGATCAATTCTAAATGTTCAATAAGCGCAGCCAAAACCGCCTCACTATCCGCCCCATTTTTAACGCCTGACTGGCTACTGTCTAAAATATTTATTTTCTGAATCACACCAAAAACAACGAAACAATAATTAAAAAAGGATTCTGTTGTTGTTACCGGGAACCGACTTTATCGGATATCGAAGTGCTATATTGATTTTTTTCACCCGTAAAGCAGGTGTCGAGTATACGTTCTGATGTGAAAGCGGATAGCGGCATCTGTATCGCTATCCGCCTTATGAAAATCTTATTCTCTTCGCAGGAGGCGGAATATGCCCAGAACGAGAATAGCTCCCACCACCGCCACCAGGAAGCTGTGCAGATTAAAACCACTGATGGAGCCGCCAATGCCAAACATGGTCGCCAGCCAGCCGCCGACCACCGCACCGACTATCCCGAGAATACAGGTCAGGAAAAATCCACCACCATCACGCCCCGGCATGATTAGCTTGGCGATAATGCCGGCTATCAGGCCAAAAATAATCCAGGCAATAATTCCCATGTTCAGGCCCTCGTTTCGATGAATCGGACGCAAGAAATGCTTACATCAACGCTCTAAGTATAGGCAAGGGCGGGATCGATGCTGGGCGTATGTCGGCTGATTTAAGAACAACATGTAAAAAATATTCACGCATTTGTATTAAGTTTTGTTAACTGTGACCGATAAACCAAAGACAGTTTGTCAGTCAGGAGTTTTTCCGCGTGAGTCATTACCATGAGCAGTTCCTGAAACAAAATCCGTTAGCCGTCCTGGGCGTGTTACGCGATTTGCACAAAGCCGCAATTCCTTTGCGTCTCAGTTGGAATGGCGGGCAGCTGATCAGCAAAATACTGGCAATAACCCCGGATAAACTGGTGCTGGATTTCGGCAGTCAAGCCGAAGACAACATCGCCGTGCTAAAGGCACAGCACATTACCATTACCGCCGAAACTCAGGGTGCGAAAGTCGAGTTTACTGTTGAACAACTACAGCAGAGTGAATACTTGCAGCTTCCGGCATTTATTACCGTACCGCCTCCCACCTTATGGTTTGTACAACGACGCCGATATTTCCGCATCTCCGCCCCACTCCATCCGCCTTATTTTTGCCAGACCAAACTGGCGGATAACAGTACGTTACGTTTCCGCCTGTATGATTTGTCGTTAGGCGGCATGGGCGCATTACTGGAAACAGCAAAGCCTGCCGAATTACAAGAAGGCATGCGCTTCGCTCAGATTGAAGTCAACATGGGGCAATGGGGTGTTTTTCACTTTGACGCCCAGTTAATCTCCATCAGCGAGCGCAAAGTGATTGATGGCAAGAATGAAACCATCACCACTCCCCGTCTGAGCTTCCGTTTTCTTAACGTCAGCCCGACGGTGGAGCGGCAATTACAGCGGATTATTTTCTCTCTCGAGCGAGAAGCCCGGGAAAAAGCGGACAAAGTGCGCGACTGATTTACATCGCGTCCAGTGCCTGCTCAAGTTTGTAGATATAGCGCGGAGCCTGCGGCGCAGGGTGATTTCGCGCTACGTGTTCGAGGAACTCGTCAGCATCCAAATCGTTGATTTTGCTGATCGCCTTTTTCCGATCTGACGAGAAAGTCCGTAGCAGCGCACCTGCCCCGTTAGCGTATGACACCACCAGCGCATATTGCAGTACCTTCGGATCTTCAATGCCTGCCAGCGGGCCGGTTTCCAGAATATTCAGGTAAGCCGCCCCCATTGAAATATTACGCTCTGGATTTTTCAGCTCGCTGGTCGTCGGCTCACCACTCCAGCCCATACGGCGATAAACATCACGTCCGGAGGTTGAAGCTTTTAACTGCATCAAACCAATGGCATTCGATTTACTCACCGCGTTCGGATTACCACCCGATTCGATAGCGATAATCGCCGTGATCAATTGTGGATCGACGCCCCAGGCTGCACCGGCTTTCTGGCTTATTGGCATCCACTGCATCGCACGTTGCACCGGAACTTTCGCGTTCCACGGCGGGTTCGTATAGTCATGCTTTGATGAACAACCCGCTAATAACACAATCAAAAAGGCAAACCATCTCAATTTCACTTCTTCTATCCTTATAGCCTGGAATCGCCGTTGAGGTGACAACGGCACACCTAAGCGGCATGATATACATTTCGTTTCTGTTGTCAGCAAGGAATTGCCATGTCTCTGTTTCACTTAATTGCCCCATCGGGTTACTGCATTAAACAGCACGCCGCGCTGCGTGGTATCCAGCGCCTTACCGACGCGGGGCATCAAGTCAATAACGTCGAGGTTATTGCCCGTCGTTGTGAGCGTTTTGCGGGTACGGAAACAGAGCGTCTGGAAGATCTCAATTCCCTTGCCAGACTGACTACCCCCAACACCATCGTGCTGGCTGTACGCGGCGGTTACGGTGCCAGTCGTTTACTGGCAGATATTGACTGGCAGGCACTGGTGGCTCGCCAACAACATGACCCGTTGCTCATTTGCGGACATAGCGATTTTACCGCCATTCAGTGCGGTCTTCTGGCGCATGGCAATGTCATCACCTTTAGCGGCCCCATGCTGGTAGCAAACTTTGGCGCGGATGAACTGAACGCCTTTACCGAGCACCATTTCTGGCTGGCGTTACGCAATGAAACCTTCACCATTGAATGGCAAGGGGAAGGCCCGACATGTCAGACCGAAGGCACGTTGTGGGGAGGCAATCTTGCGATGCTGATTTCACTGATCGGTACACCGTGGATGCCAAAAATTGAGAACGGTATTCTGGTGCTGGAAGATATTAACGAGCACCCTTTCCGGGTCGAACGTATGCTGTTGCAGCTCTATCATGCGGGAATTTTGCCACGTCAGAAGGCGATTATTCTCGGTAGCTTTAGCGGCAGCACGCCCAATGATTATGACGCAGGTTACAACCTGGAGTCAGTGTACGCGTTTTTGCGTTCCCGCCTGTCGATTCCACTCATTACCGGCCTCGATTTTGGTCATGAACAACGCACGGTTACGCTGCCGTTGGGCGCACATGCCATTCTGAATAACACCCGGGAAGGCACTCAGTTGACGATTAGCGGTCATCCTGTTCTTAAAATGTAAAAAAATCACGCTTCAGGGCTAAGTAAAACGCTGTCTCTGCCGCTAATATGGTAGGGTTTATATAAGAGACAGCGTAATCAGGAGTAACCGACCGTTGGATGCCACAACAATAATTAGCCTTTTCATCTTAGGATCCATCCTTGTCACCAGCAGTATATTACTTAGTTCATTTTCTTCCCGTCTTGGCATTCCTATTCTGGTTATTTTTCTGGCGATCGGCATGCTGGCAGGAGTCGATGGCGTCGGCGGTATCCCGTTTGATAATTACCCCTTCGCCTACATGGTAAGTAACCTGGCACTGGCGATTATTTTGCTCGACGGCGGGATGCGCACTCAGGCCAGTTCCTTTCGTGTGGCGTTAGGACCGGCACTGTCGCTGGCGACGCTGGGCGTGCTTATCACCTCTGGTTTAACCGGCATGATGGCGGCGTGGCTGTTTAATCTTGATTTGATTGAAGGCTTATTAATCGGCGCTATCGTCGGCTCTACCGATGCTGCAGCGGTCTTTTCTCTGCTGGGTGGTAAGGGGCTTAACGAACGTGTTGGCTCGACGCTGGAAATTGAATCCGGCAGTAATGATCCAATGGCGGTCTTTCTGACGATTACCCTGATTGCGATGATCCAGCATCATGAGAGCAATATTAGCTGGATGTTCATTGTCGATATTCTGCAACAATTTGGTCTGGGCATTGTAATAGGTCTTGGCGGCGGTTATTTACTACTGCAAATGATCAACCGCATCGCCCTGCCCGCCGGATTATATCCATTGCTGGCATTAAGTGGCGGTATTCTGATTTTCTCATTAACTACTGCGCTGGAAGGTAGCGGTATTCTGGCGGTGTATCTGTGCGGTTTTCTGCTGGGTAATCGCCCTATTCGCAACCGCTACGGCATCCTGCAAAATTTCGACGGCCTCGCCTGGCTGGCGCAAATCGCCATGTTCCTGGTGCTGGGGCTGTTGGTTAACCCAAGCGATCTGCTGCCTATTGCCATTCCGGCGCTCATTTTGTCCGCATGGATGATATTCTTCGCCCGTCCCCTTTCGGTATTTGCTGGATTGCTCCCCTTCCGCGGTTTCAATCTGCGTGAGCGCGTGTTTATCAGCTGGGTAGGATTACGCGGCGCGGTGCCAATCATCCTGGCCGTGTTCCCGATGATGGCGGGGCTGGAGAATGCACGTCTGTTCTTTAATGTCGCCTTCTTTGTGGTTCTGGTTTCACTGCTCTTGCAGGGAACATCACTCTCGTGGGCGGCTAAAAAAGCCAAAGTGGTGGTTCCGCCAGTGGGACGTCCGGTGTCACGCGTTGGCCTGGATATTCATCCGGAAAATCCGTGGGAGCAGTTTGTTTATCAATTGAGTGCCGATAAATGGTGCGTGGGCGCGGCACTGCGCGATTTGCATATGCCAAAAGAGACGCGTATTGCGGCACTGTTTCGTGATAACCAGTTGCTTCATCCTACCGGCAGCACCCGACTGCGCGAAGGCGATGTGTTGTGTGTAATTGGTCGGGAACGCGATCTTCCGGCGCTCGGTAAACTGTTCAGCCAGTCGCCGCCGGTCGCGCTGGATCAACGCTTCTTTGGTGACTTCATTCTCGAAGCCAGCGCCAAATATGCTGATGTTGCGCTGATATATGGCCTGGAAGACGGGCGAGAATATCGTGATAAGCAGCAAACGCTGGGTGAAATTGTCCAGCAGTTGTTAGGCGCGGCACCGGTTGTCGGTGACCAGGTAGAGTTTGCCGGGATGATCTGGACGGTGGCCGAGAAAGAAGATAATGAAGTGTTGAAGATTGGCGTACGGGTGGCTGAAGAGGAAGCTGAATCTTAAATTTAATGAAGCATCTATCGCCGGTTACGATGCTTTGCTTAACGCAGCCTGAGCCTGTATATAAACTTGTCATTTCCTGATTTTGATATGCACATTCTAACATCAGAAGAAGGTTAAATTATGGATGGCAAACCATTGCAGGCTCTGGCCAATAAACTCAAAACACCGGCTCAAGAAAGTCAGCGTAATGGCTTCTTCCGACTGCAACAGGTGAAGAATAACCAGCGACGCATTACCGGTATCCCCGTCAACCATCAGGGCCCCAGCCTGACATCGCCTGAACATATTCCCCCACGCAACCTGCCGCACTGGCGTAGCCCACACAATACGCGTTTCAGACTGCTCAGTAACTGTAGTGGCGTTTCATCCGCCTGTAGCACCGGATGCATGAGCGATTTCTTATAGTTATTCCTTTGCTTAATAACGATTATTTCCGGGTCGTTCGCTCTCGTATTTTCTTTAATACGTCAGAGCTACCTGGGCCGTAATACAGCATGTACCAGACCCGACACGGCATTTCTGACCAGGGAAAAAGTCAACGATGAGTAGTTATATCAGCGCAAATGACGTCCTGTGGC
>OGEU01001019.1_pt1 | contig 25557 bp, 16 predicted proteins | sample 1570651 | NCBI WGS metagenome assembly OGEU01 (sample SAMEA2582129, study PRJEB24529) | metagenome | biome: Human gut stool | place: China | collected 2011 | reverse complement strand
TGACCCTCTGCTTGTAAGGCAGATGCTCTCCCAGCTGAGCTAAGATCCCATATTCCTGCGGGTTACTCATCTGCAACCCGCTTTGCTAGTATACTATATAGGAATAGTGAAGTCAAGCACTTTTTCAAAAATATTTTTCAAATATTTAAAATTTTTGAAAATATTTCAAGATTCAAAATTACTCCAATAATTCTGTCAAGCTGCCGGATACTTGCCTTATGAGATATCCGTTTAAATCGAATAACGCTCCCTACTCCTTCGCAATAAACAAAACACCCAGTGTTCCCGGTCCACAATGGCTGGATACTACACCGCCGGCTCTTGTTTCTAAAATTTCATGAAAGACATGCAGGTCATTGAGATAAGCACGTACCTTATCTACGATTTCCGGAGCACTGCCGGAATGAGTGATAAATACACGTTCCGACCGGGCATTCTTCATTGCTTCTTCCATGTCTTTCACATAAGAGAGCACAACCTTTTCCATATTGCCACGATATTTCTTTCCCGGTCCCATTTTACCATCTTCCACACTGATGCGGGGATGGAGTTTTAACGCACCTCCTGCTAATGCAGCAAGTCCGCTGCATCTGCCGCCACGATAAAGATAGGTCAGTGTATCCACCACAAAGCTCGCTCTTACCAGTGGCTTTAATGTCTCAATATAGGAAGCAATCTCTGCTGCACCCTTTCCCTGCTGTGCCATTTCGGCTGCTTCTATGACAAGAAGCCCAATACCGGTAGAAAGATTTGCAGAATCAATTACAGTCACCAGATTTTCCGCATTCAGTTCTTCCGCTGCAAGACGCATCACATTCATGGAAGAAGACATCCCGGATGCAATGGCAAAACAGATAACCTCCTGACCTTTTTCTACATAAGGCTTTAACAATTCTACTGCCTGCTCTGCAGATGGTGCTGAAGTCTTTGGAGTGGTCTTGTGTTCATCCGACCAGTCAAAAATCTTCTGCGGAGTAATATTTACTCCATCCAGATATTCTTCGTCACCTAATAAAATGTGAAGCGGAAGAATGGTAATATCATAACGTTTTACCAGTTCTTCAGATAAATCACAGGTACTATCTGAAATTATCTTTACCATATCAAAAACCTCCCAAAATAAAAATTTACATTTCTTCCAGCAGACGCTCTACCAGTTTTACACAATCAGCTGCATCCGGGGAATAGCCATCTGCACCGATTTCATCTGCAAAGCTCTGTGTAATTGCTGCGCCACCGACGATAATCTTGCTATTGCAGCCGCGCTCTTTTGCCAGTTCTACCACATCCTTCATACGCATCATGGTAGTGGTCATCAGGGCAGAAAGTCCGATAATCTGGGCATTTTCTTTTAACGCTGTATCCACAATAATATCCGCTGCCACATCCTTGCCAAGGTCTAAGACACGATAACCATAGTTACGGAGCATCAGTGCTACCAGATTCTTACCGATATCGTGTATGTCACCTTCTACGGTTGCAATAATAATGGTTGCCTTTGGCTCTGCGTCCTTATCTTTGGAAAGCATTGGCTCCAAGTATTCAATGGCATGCTGCATGGTCTGCGCGCTGGAAATCAGCTGCGGCAGGAAATAAATCTGTTTGTCAAAAAGAACACCTACTTCATTAATGGCAGGAATCAACTGTCCATTAATAATCGCTCCCGGTTCTTCTCCTGCTACCAAAGCTTTATCTACTTCTTTTAAAATATTGCCCTTATTTCCCTTTAATACACAGTCAAATACCGGATTTGCCGGCTCTAAAGTGCATGCCGAAGCTGTGTTATCGGTTGCCGGAGCTTCTTTCTGTGCCCGCTGATTCATGCGGTTAATATAACGGATATCCGAACCTTCTTTATGTAAGAGCATGTCCGATGCCACTGCCGCATTCATCAGCAAGTCCTGGGATGGATTTGCGATTGCCATCGTAAGACCTTTTGCAATTGCCATGGTAAGAAATGCACTGTTTACATAAATACGTTCCGGCAGACCGAAGGAAATATTGGAAAGTCCACAGGCTGTGGCAAGGCTCAATTCATCCTTACAATACTGGATGGTATCAAAACATTCCAATGCTGCCAGCGGATTGGCACCTACCGTTGCTACCAGTCCGTCCACGATAATATCTTCTTTATGAAGACCGATTTTTAAAGCTGCATCTAAAATGGTACGGACAATCTGCCGCTTCTCTTCTGCGTCTTTTGGAAGTCCCTCGTCAGAAAGCGGAAGCAAAATAAACATTGCTCCATATTTCTTTGCAATCGGAAGCAATTTTTCGAATTTCTCTTTTTCTAAGGAAATAGAGTTAATCAAAGCTCGTCCCGGATAAATACGAAGTGCTGCTTCAATAATATCCACATGGGATGAATCGATACAAAGCGGACAATCCACTGTATAAGTAACCTCATGAATGGTATTTAACATCATCTGTTTCTCATCAATTCCATTCATACCCATATTGACATCCAGAATGGCTGCACCATTTTCTTCCTGTGCCCGTGCCATATCACGAACCATATTAAGGCTGCCTTCCCGAAGCTCTGCCTGCAATTTCTTCTTTCCGGTCGGATTAATCCGCTCACCAATTACCATAAATGGTCCGTCCAAATCAATTTCTACCGTCTTACGCTCGGAAGTAAGCACTCTTCGTCTTGGTGCTTCCACATGATGGATTCCCATTGGTTTTACTTTATCTGCCAATGCTTTGATATGTGCCGGGGTCGTTCCACAGCATCCACCAATAATCGAAACGCCTTCTTCGATTAATTTTGCACCAACTTCTGCGAATTCTTCCGGTGTGGTCTTGTATACCGTTACACCATCCTCTAATTCCGGTAATCCGGCATTTGGCTTTGCCAAAACAGGAACATAGGCATATTCTACAGTCTGGCGAATCGGCTCTAACATTTCCTCTGGTCCTGTGGAGCAGTTCATTCCCACTGCATCAGCACCCAGGCTCTGCAACGTAACTACCGCAGTTACCGGATCTGTTCCATACAAGCTTCTGCCATCCTCGTTATAAGTCATACTTGCCATAATCGGCAAATCACAGGTTTCACGGATTGCCAGCACAGCGGCTCTTGTTTCCTGCAGACTCATCATGGTCTCAATGATAAATAAGTCTACTCCCGCATCTGCCACAACTTTGACCTGTTCTTTATAAATATCTACCAGTTCTTCAAACTGCAATTCACCCATCGGATAAAGCTGTTGACCGGTCATGGTAATATCACCGGCTACCAGCGCTTTTCCGCCTGCTGCCTCTTTGGAAATGGCAACTAATTGCTGGTTCATCTCTACCAGCTTATCTGCCAGTCCATATTCTTCTAATTTAATGCGGTTTGCAGTAAAGGTCGGTGCCAAAAGAATCTGTGTTCCAGCCTCCACATAAGCCCGCTGCAAATCTATCATGGTCTGTGGATGCTCTAAAATCCACTGCTCCGGGCAGACTCCTACCGGCATTCCTGCATTCTGAAGATTGCTTCCGGTTGCACCATCTAAGATAACCGGTCCATTTTTTACTAATTCCTTAAATTCCTCTCTTGTCATCTGCGTTCTTCCTCCTGTCGGATTGCCTCAATAATTCTCGCAATTAAGCCCGTCCGGTTAAATGGTGTCATAAAATAAAATCCGTCTGCAATATCATATAATTTTGCTGCGATTTCAACAGATAATTCAATTGCCACTTCTTCTGCCTCTTCTCTTGTCATATCTTCCCGATACCGGTTTACAATTTCATCGGAAACATGGATGCCCGGCATCTCATTTTTCACAAACATTGCATTCTTATAGCTTACCAGCGGCATAATACCGCACATGATTTTGGTGTCAATGTGTTCCTTGATATAAGTCAGTCTTTCCACATCTTTCTCGGTATATACCGGCTGTGTCAGGAAATAACCGCATCCTGCTTCCGCTTTACGCTTCATCCGTTCAATAATCGCATCCGGATTGGCGCCATGATAATTCAATGCACCACCATAATAAACCGGCTCCTGTGCAAAAACTTCTAAATTCATTTCCTTAACATACTGCATCAGTTTGATGGAATTGAAATCAAAAACAGAAGTCACTCTTTCGCGGTCTGCCCTTGAAACCGGGTCTCCTGTCACAATCAGGAAATGGCGGACATCATTCATATGCATGCCTAAAAGACCTGCACGCAACGCAATCACATTGCGGTCACGGCAGCTGATATGCGGCATTACTGCCACACCGGTCTTCTGCTGGATTTTCACTGCCAGCTGTCCGGCATCCATTCTCGCCCGCGCCATCGGGGAATCGGAAAGGGTAATCAGATCCACATTACATTTTCTTAAATCTTCTGCTCCTTTCATAACCTTGGATGCATCCTCGGAAAATGGCGGATCCAATTCTACAATATAAGCCTTCTCGCCACGGGAAAGCTTCTCTTCAAAAATAGACGGAGTTCTTGTAACCTCCTGCGTTACTACATTTTCAATTTTCTTTGCTGCCTTCGGCACATCCTGTAACTCGCCAGAAAGCAAAGCAATATATTCCGGTGTGGTTCCACAGCAGCCACCTAAAATATCTGTGCCAAGGGCTGCAATATCCTTCATTTTTTCTGCATAATAAGATGCATTATTGGAATAAATTGTCTTTCCTCGCAAAGTATATGGGTACCCTGCATTTGGAAGTGCTGATACGAATTTGTCACTGGAGAACTTCAGGTTCTTCATAAACTGATACATGTGGGTACTGTCCAGTTCACAGTTAAATCCATAGGCATCCACATTTTCCATCTCGGAAGCTTCTACTGCCACACGCTGCATGGAGAGACCGGAGCGGGTGTATCCACTTTTGTCAAACGCAAACTGCACCAGAATAAATGCGTCTGATTTTTCTTTGATATATGCCGTCACCGGCTCAATATAGGTAAAGTCACTCTGTGTCTCAAATACAAAACAGTCTGCGCCACAGGAAAGGAAGGTGTCACAAATTTCTTTGTACTCCTGTAACACATTGTCATAGTCCTGATGGTCAAGATCATAAATCGGTCCTAAATCTGCTCCGATAAATACCGGAATCTCTTTTCCATTTTCTGCCTGAAATGCGGTTACTGCTTCCTTTGCAATCTCATAGCCCGCCCAGACTGTCTCTTTTACTTCCTGCATATCTGCAAGAAACATGGTATTTGCTGCAAATGTATTGGTGCGGATCAGCCTTGCTCCCGCACGCAGATATTCTAAATGAATCTCCTTAATCTGCTCCGGATTCTTAAGATTCTCCTTTTCTGCAATCACGGTATCTTCGCTGTATTTTTCCTCATAATAAGTGCCCATGGCACCATCGGTTATCAGTCTTTGTTCTTTGATATATTCTTTTATATTCATAGTATGCTCCAGTTTATCTTACATTTGAATTCCTACTAATTATATATGTAAGCTCCTTTTCCTGCAACTTAAAAATATCAATTTAATCCGGTGAGTTGCTTTTTTCATTTTCTGTGCTACACTGTTATTCATTGACAATGATATTTTCAAATACAAAGGAGTACACTTGATGAATTCAGTAAAGCTAATTGCCTTAGACATCGATGGCACCCTCTATAATAAAGACGGTGTCATTACCTCTTATAATAAAGAAATGATTCGAAAAGCCGTAGAAAACGGGATTACCGTTATTATCTCCACCGGCCGGCCTTATATCGGTCTTCCTGTGGATGAAATGAAGGAGCTTGGCATCCAATATGCCATTACTGCCAACGGTTCTGCGGTATACCGCGTCCCGGAAAAGGAACTGCTCTTAGATGAAAGCATGGATACCGATTTAAGTGTCCGGCTGTTACGCAAGCTCTATACGCAGTCTCTTCATATCGATGCCTTTATCAATGGTGACGGCTATACCCAGTTTTCCACCAGCGAGCTTACCAACCTATTAGATATTCCGGATTCCTTAAAAAAATATATCCAGACCACCCGGAAGACGATTACTGACTTAGCTGCTTATATCGAAGAACATAAACTTTGTGTTTCAAAACTGACTTTAAACTTTGCACCGGATGCAGATGGAAGCTATACCACAAGAGAAAAAACAAAAGAAATCTTAGACACCTTCCCGGAAGTCACTTATGTGTCCGGCGGTTTTCATAACTTAGAAGTTACCAGATGCGGCATTGCCAAATCCAAAGGACTTAAATTCCTCTGTGATTACCTCCACATTTCCATGGAAGATACCATGGCGGTAGGTGACAGCGAAAATGATCTCGATATCGTCAAAGCTGCCGGCATTGGCGTTGCCATGGGAAATGCGCAACAGCTCTTAAAAGATTCGGCTGATTTCATTTCCCTTTCTAATGAAGAAGATGGTGTTGCATACGCAATCGAGCGGTTCTGCTTTTAACAGAACCGCTCGTTGTATACGCTAGAACTTTGTACATACTTTATATTTATGTCGTAAAGTATTCATCGTATAGTCGTTATAATCTATTTTCTTATCCTTCTGAAGTCTTCCTAATACAATACCTGGATCACGATTTATTTTATTTGCAAATTTCTTAATAGCCTGTAAATCAAATTCACCCTGTCTTATAAATTCCTGATAATACCCTTTCGGAATCAGACTATCTTCTGCGAAACGATTCGCCGCTTTCTCCTGCTCACCACTTTCCTTTTCAAATGAAATGCCATAATCTCCATTCATAATATGTCCAATTTCATGAAATAATGTAAACCAGAAAGAATCTGCATTAAGTCTTCTGTCTCTACGCTAGATTTATTATTCTTCCACACTCAGATTACTTAACATGCTATCAATATTTTCCGACGTTGCTTCATACCATACAAGTGGAATCTCATTTCCCCTGCATAAGTATTCATATAGAGCATCTCCTTCTTCTCCGCCATAAATATTGCCATCCTCATCGGCGATTTCCGCATGTGTTTCACGCTCATCTGCCGGAAGGTCAAGACTTCCTTCCACTGGCTTGTATTTTGCGCCATTCCATCTGTCTCCAGTATTCAAATCCCAGAACACGGTATATCCCCAGCCATCCCAGAGATATGTTTTTAAGATGCCGGTATCATATAATGTAAAATCTGCCTGATTATCATATAAATGGAATCCATCATAGTCAGAAGCAACACCATTTTTCTCTGTTAAAATATTCACAATTCTCTTTGGTGTCTCTTCTCCAACAAGATACTGGTCTGTCAGGAATACCTCATTGCTGCCATCTCCATCAATGTCAGCTAATGCAAACCATAAAGTTGTTGTATCAATTTCAGCATCCTCCGGATAAAAATCCATATGCTCAGATGGAGAAGCCACGACATCCTTTGCGGTCACTCCATGTACCAGTTCTGTTTCTGTTTCTGTTTCTGTTTCCGTTTCCGTCTCCGTCTCTGTCTCTGTTTCAACTTCTGTTGCTTCTGCCTGCATCTGCTGCTCTATAATCTGCTCCTGTACGGCAGCTTCCTCCGCTTTTTTCTGTTGTCCTGCAACATAAACTGCCACTGCAACTCTTCCTACTATGCAGACCGTAAGTACCACAGCTACAACTTTACTGACTGTTGACATTCCGGCTATTTTTGCAAAAATCCCCTTAGATGCACCTGCTGCCGGATTCGGCTGACCTGTTGGTGCTGACTGGGATGCTGGCTGACCTGTCAGATTCACGGATGAAACCGCTGCATTTACTGCTGATAATATCCGTCCTTCTAAAACGCCTGCCGGTGCCGCCTGCATTTCGTCGGATAAAAGTAAAAGCATAAACGGTGCAATATTGTAAAGTCTTGTTCCTTTCTTTTCTTCTAATGTGAGCACGCCTTCTTTTATTCTTGCCTTTGCCCTGGAAAGATTTGTCTTTACGGTATTTTCCGGTATTCCAAGTTCTTTTGCAATCTCTGACGCTCATTTCCATAATTCTTTGTCTCTACAACAATAAGTCCTTTTTCTGTGATGATATAGGTATCTACCTCCGAAGTCTTCCCCTGTGAATCCTCGGAACGGATTACGATATTCTGTAAGATATGATATTTATTTTCATAGAGTTTGAGCTGTTCATTTACATAACTTTCTCCATATGCGCCCTTCTGATTGATGCCGATATCCTTTTCTACTTCATCAATGATCGCACCAGCCTGATGATAAACTCTCTGCAGATATTCTTCTGTCGGAAAATTCAGTCCGTTATTTTCCAGATATTCTTCTGCATTTTCCAGTCGTTCATTATATCCGCCTTTTTCTAATGAATCGCTGCTTCGTCCTGCACTTATTCTGCCAGCTGCCTTGTCAAAAGTTCCTTCTAATGGAAGTTTGCTAATTCTATCAAGCATTGCATCCCTGCGGCGGATCAATTCTTCTCTTTCCTTCTCCAGAAAATCAGCTGTCTCTTCATTTTTCAAGCTTACCTTCTCATCAAACCAGCCTTTATTGGTAATATCTACTTGCATCTGCAAAAGATTCTGTCCCCGGATAATGCCATATTTTTCTGCTGCGCTCGCACAGAATCTGCTCATCTCTTCGTCAATCGTTTCTTCACATTCTGCTTTCCTTTTATCTGCAATTTTATCTTCGATTCTTGCCATGAATCCATATAAACCTAATCCGTGTTTCATTTTATCTCTCCTTGTATTTCTATTTTTCTTATCTTTTCTATCATAAATATAAATGCCACATACATTTCACTTTTTATAGTGTATTATAAAATATTATATCTGTCTGTATTGCATTTTCTGAATATCTATTTTTGCCTCATCCGGTAATATCACACCATCAACATGGATGATACCCTTTCCTCTGATTTTAATTTTCTGTCCCTTATGAATAAATATATTATCTTTTGCTGACTGGATTCCCTGTGTAAATACCAGATAGACTTTATCCTGCTCTTTTAACAGATATGCGGAACAGCCATCCAGCGAAACCGGATTCACCACTACTTGTCCTTTTATACACATAAAACAGCCTCCTTCTATACTTTTTTGTTGCCTTATATCCTATAGAGCACTGTTGGGGCAAAAAGGTTTCAGATTTTAGGAAATTTTATTTTGCATATAAATCCTATAAAAAAAGACCTTGCAGAAAGGATTTCTCCTCTCTACAAGGTCTTGCTCTTCTTTATCCCTATTTTTATTTGAAGTAAGCTACTCCACTTTCAAATAACTTCATATCCTGCTCGCCATAAATGTTGACTGCAACAGATTCTCCACGACGCTCTGCATGAGCCATCTTACCAAGGACACGTCCGTCCGGGCTGGTGATACCTTCGATTGCCATGTAAGAACCGTTTACGTTCCACTCTTCATCCATGGTTGGAACACCGGCTTCGTTTACATACTGGGTTGCCACCTGACCATTCTCGAAAAGCTTGTCTAACCACTCCTTCGGAGCAACGAAACGACCTTCTCCGTGAGATGCCGGGTTACAGTATACGCCGCCAAGCTCAGCCTGTGCTAACCATGGAGACTTGTTGGTCACTACCTTGGTATATACCATCTTGGAAATATGACGTCCGATGGTATTGTAGGTCAGAGTCGGTGAATCCGGTCTCTGGTGCGTAATCTTTCCGTAAGGAACCAGACCTAACTTAATCAGTGCCTGGAATCCGTTACAGATACCAAGTGCAAGACCGTCACGCTCATTTAAAAGCTTGTTTACAGCTTCTTTCATCTTCTCATTACGGAATGCTGTTGCAAAGAATTTTGCTGAGCCTTCCGGTTCATCTCCTGCGGAGAATCCACCAGGGAACATGATAATCTGTGCTTCATCAATTGCTTTTACAAATACATCAACAGAATCACGGATGTCTTCTGCATTTAAGTTCTTAAATACCTTTACGGTTACATCTGCACCTGCATTTTCAAATGCTTTCGCACTGTCGTACTCGCAGTTGGTTCCCGGGAATACCGGAATAAATACATGTGGACGGGCAACCTTGTGCTTGCAGACGTAAATGTCTTTGGTATCGTAAAGTCCGCTCTTCACTTCTTCTGTTCCGGTGGTTGCTCTGGTTGGGAATACTTTCTCTAAAGTCTGTCCCCATGCTTCGATTGCTTCATCCATGGAAATGCTCATATCACCATAGATAAAGTTCTTGCTGTCATTTACTGCACCCACAACAGCTCCGTTCGCTGCAAGGCCTGCTGCTGCAAGGATTTCCTGTGCTTTTGCAACTTTATTTTCCGGAACTTCTGCTACGATATTTCCAAAGCCCGGTGCAAATAATGTTTCTTTTGTTACATCTGCATTTACAGTAACGCCAAGTTTATTACCAAATGCCATCTTGCTGACTGCTGCTGCAAGACCTTTTCCGTCTAATGCATAAGCTGCTACGATAACGCCTGTCTCAGTCATCTCATGAATTGCATCATAAAGCTTCATAACCTGTGCGTAATCCGGCATATCATAAGCATCTTTTTCGATGGTAAATAACATCAGCTTATCATTTTCTTTCTTAAGCTCCGGTGTGATAACATCTTTTTCTTTTGCTACATCAACTGCAAAGGATACCAGTGTTGGCGGTACATCAATTTCATTGAAGGAACCGGACATGGAGTCCTTTCCACCAATGGATGGAAGTCCGAAACCAATCTGCGCATTATAAGCACCAAGCAGTGCTGCAAATGGCTGGCTCCAACGACTTGGCTCCTCCGACATTCTGCGGAAGTATTCCTGGAATGTGAAACGAATCTTGTGGAAATCACCACCGGCTGTTACGATACGGGAAACAGACTCTAATACTGCATAAGCTGCTCCATGGTATGGGCTCCATGAAGATAAATATGGATCAAATCCGTAACTCATCATGGTTACTGTATCGCATTTTCCATTCATAACCGGAAGTTTTGCAACCATACTCTGTGTCTCGGTCAACTGATATTTTCCACCATATGGCATGTATACACTGCCTGCTCCGATGGAACCGTCAAACATTTCTACGAGACCCTTCTGGGAACATACGTTAAGGTCTTTTAATTCATTTAACCATGCTGCTTTCATATCGCCTGCTGCAACTGCTTCTTCTACAGCCTTTGTGCTGATTTTATTTAAATAATTCTCTTCTTTTACCGGAAGCTCTACCTTTACATCAGTCTCCTGATGTGCTCCGTTGGTATCTAAGAATGCTCTGGAAAGATTTACAATTTCTTTTCCTCTCCAGGATAATACTAATCTTGGCTCTTCGGTTACAACAGCAACTTTCACAGCCTCTAAGTTTTCTTCTTTTGCATAATCTAAGAACTGCTGTGCATCTTCCGGTGCAACAACAACTGCCATACGCTCCTGAGACTCGGAAATAGCAAGTTCTGTTCCGTCCAGTCCGGCATATTTCTTTGGTACTTTATCCAAATCAACTTGTAATCCGTCTGCAAGCTCTCCGATTGCTACGGACACTCCACCGGCACCAAAGTCATTACATTTCTTAATAATGTGGGCAACTTCTTCTCTGCGGAAAAGTCTCTGAATCTTACGCTCGGTAGGTGGGTTACCTTTCTGGACCTCTGCTCCACAGGTATCAATGGATTCTGTATTGTGTGCTTTAGAGGAACCGGTTGCTCCACCGCAGCCATCACGTCCGGTACGTCCGCCTAAGAGGATAATAATATCTCCCGGATCAGAAGTCAGTCTCTGAACGGCACGACGAGGTGCTGCTCCCATAACGGCTCCGATTTCCATTCTCTTAGCAACATAATCCGGATGATATACTTCTTTGACATATCCGGTAGCAAGTCCAATCTGGTTACCATAGGAACTGTATCCCTGTGCTGCGCCGCGAACCAGTTTCTTCTGAGGAAGCTTTCCTTCCATGGTATCTTTTACAGATACGGTAGGGTCAGCAGCTCCGGTTACACGCATTGCCTGATATACATAGGTACGTCCTGACAACGGGTCACGGATTGCTCCACCAAGACAGGTTGCAGCTCCACCAAACGGCTCGATTTCGGTTGGGTGGTTGTGGGTCTCATTTTTAAAGTTTACAAGCCATTCTTCTGTCTTGCCATCTACTTCAACAGGCACTACGATAGAGCAGGCATTAATCTCATCGGACTCTTCCTGATCCTGTAATTTTCCTTCTTTTTTCAGACGCTTCATTGCCATTAATGCAATGTCCATTAAGCAGACAAATTTGTCATCTCTACCCTCATACATTTTCTTATGTGTATCAAGATAATCCTCATATGTCTTTTCCATTGGCTCTTTGTAAAAACCATCTTCAAATGCAACATTTTTCAGTTCGGTAGAAAATGTGGTATGACGGCAATGGTCTGACCAGTAGGTATCCAGTACACGAATCTCTGTCATGGATGGATCTCTATCCTCTTCTCCATGGAAGTAGTTCTGAATATGTAAGAAATCCTTGAATGTCATAGCCAGTCCAAGGGAATCATAGAGTGCTTTTAATTCCTGCTCCGGCATATCCTTAAATCCGGTCATAATCTTAACATCTGCAGGCTCCGGAAACTCTGTTACCAAAGTCTCAGGCTTCTCCATGCCGGTCTCTCTGGAATCTACCGGGTTGATGCAGTGATGCTTGATTGCCTCTAACTGCTCTGCATTGATATCTCCATAAATAACATACGTTGTTGCAGTACGGATAACCGGTTCTTCATCCTCTTTTAAAAGCTTCACACACTGCTCTGCAGAATCTGCTCTCTGGTCGAACTGTCCAGGAAGGAATTCAACGGAAAATACTTTTCCATCCCCCATTTCAAAATTCTCCTCATAGACATCATCTACCGGCGGCTCTGAAAATACAGTCTGAACTGCTCTTTTATATACATCATCGGAAATGTTTTCAATATCATAACGAATCAGGACACGTACCTTATCTACTGCGCTGATTCCAAGATAACTCTTAATCTCTGCATGTAACTCTTTGGCGCGTACTGCGTAAGCGTCTTTTTTCTCTACATACACTCTTCTTACCTTACTCATCTTCTACCTCCTGAATGTTTACTTTCTTATGCTCATTATAGCACGGCATTATGAATAAGAACAATTAATATATTTAATTTTATTTATAAGAGTTACTAATGTTGACACAGTTATAAGTGTCACTTATAATAAAGGAAAATATGCAAGATATGCATTCTGATATGATAAAGGAGCCATTATGGATATTAATTACGAATTATATAAAGTATTCTATCACGTTGCTACTTCCTTAAGCTTCTCGGAAGCCAGCAAGCAACTTTACATTTCCCAGTCTGCAGTAAGCCAGTCCATCAAGACCTTAGAAAAGAAATTAGAGCAGCCGCTTTTTATCCGGAGCACCAAGAAAGTCCAGCTTACTCCGGCAGGACAGGTTCTGTTAAAACACATTGAGCCTGCCATGAATCTCATCGCCCGCGGGGAAAACCAGCTCTTAGAATCCAATACTCTTGGGTTGGGGCAGCTTCATATTGCTGCCAGCGATACTATCTGCCGCTATTTTTTAGTACCTTATTTAAAAGAATTTCATAAAAAATTTCCCAGCGTTCCCATCAAGGTTACCAATGCAACCTCTCTTGGCTGCGTTGACCTCTTAGAGCAGGGAAAAGTCGATATTGCCGTTACCAACTGCCCGAATGTACGATTAAATCAATCCTACATCCGCAAAATGGTACTGGATTTTACGGATGTATTTATTGCGAATCCATCCTACTTTAATTTAAAACAACAGGAATTAAGTTTCCGGGATTTAACAAAATATCCTCTGCTGATGCTCGATAACAAGAGTACCACCAGCGAATTCATGCACAATCTCTTCCTTTCCCATCAGTTGGAGCTGATTCCGGAAATTGAACTGAGCAGTAATGACCTTCTGATTGACCTTGCCCGTATCGGTCTTGGTATCGCCTGCATTCCGGACTATTGCTTGAAACATGAATCTAAGGATTTGTTTATCTTAAAAACTTTAGAACCTCTTCCACGAAGACAGCTTGCCGTCTCCGTAAATCCGAATCTGCCGATTCTTACTTCCACAGAAGAATTCTTAAATCTGCTGCCGACATTATAAATGCTTTTCCTCCCAGAAGGTTGTCAGTTTCTCTTCCAGATTGGAAAGCTGGCACACGCTTCGCTGTTCCCACTCTCTTGGGAACAGCCGCTGATAATCATTCTGCAGAAAGCGTTCATCCAAAAGCTCGATAATTCCCACATCTTCTGCAGTCCGGATAACACGTCCCGCTGCCTGAAGTACCTTATTCATCCCTGGATACCGATAGGCATAATCGAATCCCATGCCCTCTTTCTTATCATAATATTCTTTTAAAATTTCCCGCTCATTGCTAATCTGCGGCAGACCGGTTCCTACGATGATTGCGCCAATCAACTGCTCCCTCTTTAAGTCAATTCCTTCTCCAAAGATGCCGCCCATAACACAAAATGCCACCAGGGACTCTTCTTTTTCCTCCTGAAATGCTTCTAAGAAAGCTTCTCTTTCCTCTTCCCGCATGCCGGATTCCTGACAGATGCAGGTAATTGTTTCATCCATCCGTAACTCAAATGCCTCATGCACTTTTTTCAGGAAAAGATAGGATGGGAAAAACACCATATAATTGCCCTTTTTCTTCTTTATTGTACGATAAATATAATCCGCAATCCTTCCATATTCTTCCGGTGTTCTTCTGGTATATTTACTGCTGACATCATTTCCGATTAACAAAAGTCTCTTATCCTGGGAAAATGTTGTCCTTGCATAAACTGCATAATTATCCGTTTTATTCGTCAAAAGCTCCTTATAATACTGAACCGGCAGCAGCGTTGCCGAAAAGAAAATCGTAGTATTTCCCTTATCCAGACACTCCTGCAGATTAAAGGACGGATCCACGCAAAAAAGCTTTATGACAAATCTGCCCTCTTCATCATGCTGCCCGTAAATTACATAATGTTCATCCACACGCTCGTAGATATTCAAAAAATTTCTCAATTCAAAATAAAAATCAAGAACCACATCCCGCCCCGGAAACTCCGGATTCTTCTGCATATATTCTTCGATTTTTGCAGCAAGGCGCATACAGGAGAAAATGAGATTCGGAATGCTTTCGTAAATCTGATAAGTTTCGCATTCTCTCTTATATTCTAACATCAGCTTATTGCATTTGCTCAGTTCCTTCTCAATGGCAGAGCTTCTTGGCTTCATAATTTTCCGCACCGCAAGAATATCCTCTTTGACAAGGGCGGCACTATACATCTCCCGTCCACGTTCCACAAGATTGTGTGCCTCATCTACCAGAAAGATGTAATCACCCTTGATGCCATCTGCGAAAAAACGCTTTAGATACACATTCGGGTCAAAGACATAATTATAATCGCAGATAATATTATCCGCCCAGGTTGCCGTGTCCAGACACATTTCAAAAGGACAGACCTGATATTCTTTTGCATGTGCCAGCAAAACTTCTCTTGTCAGATTATTCTCCTTCTGCAATAAATCATAAACCGCATCATTTACCCGGTCAAAATGTCCCTTTGCATAAGGACAGCTTACCGGATTGCACTCCACTTCTTCCCAAGGACACAGTTTCTCTTTCGCCGTAATCTGCACACTCTTTGCCCGATAACCCTTTTCACATAAAATGCCAAGGGTCTCTTTTGCCACATTTGCGGTAACAGTCTTAGCAGTTAAGTAAAAAATCTTATCACCTAATCCTTCTCCCACCGCTTTGATTGCCGGATATAATGTAGAAATGGTCTTGCCAACTCCGGTAGGTGCCTGAATAAACAGATTCTTTTTTCTGGCTATCGTACGGTAAACCCCGGCAGCCAACTCTTTCTGTCCCTCCCGGTACGGAAACGGAAATGCCAGTTCTTTAATGGATGCCTGCCGTTTCTTCCGCCACTCATACTGAAAATCCGCCCATTTCTTATATTTTAAAATCAAATCTGAAAACCATTCCTGCAGCTGCTGCATGCTATATTCATAAGAAAAATATTTTAAATCTCCGGTATCGAGATTTCCATATGTCATCTGAACATTGATTTTCTGTAAATCATTCTGGATTCCATATATGTACGCATAGCACTTTGCCTGTGCCAGATGCACCTTTATGGGTTCTTCCAATAAGTCAAGGCTTAAATATACGCCTTTTATCTCATCAATGGTAACTGTTTCTTCTATTATAATGCCGTCTGCCCGTCCCCAGATTCCAAGCTCATAATTTTCTTCCTCAATGATAATATTTAAAGGAACCTCGGCATGGTAAGTGCTTCCCATCTTCTTTTGAATCTTCCGATGGAGTCTGCTGCCCGCCTGCATGGCTTCCATCGTATCAAGACTGGCTCTGCGGTTATCAATGTCTCCGGAACGCAAGATAAACTCCACCAGATTTCGTACCGATATTCTTATCTGCTCACGTTCCATTCCGCTGTCACCCCTTTTCATCCCATCTTATACTTATTTCTATTTATGCTATTCACTATTTTTTCTATTTATCAATTTTTGAAAAATCTCATTTTTCTAGCAGACTTTAAAGGAATTGAAACGTACTCTCATTTCATAATAACAAAAAAATACCAGATAGAAAAGACAATATCCAAATTGTCCGCTACCCGGTATTTCTTCTTACCTTATGAACCTGTATTTTCTGGCTGCCAGAAAACCTGTGCCATCATTTAAGCAGTTGCATACTTGCTTAATACATTCTCAAAGTTCATATCATGTCCGCCATACTTAACAGTAAGCTCTCGATTCAGATCAAGACTTAATACTCCAAGAAAAGACTTTGCGTCAATTATTACTCTATTGTATGAAATATCAATGTCAAAATCACATTTTCCTGCCTCACGTACAAAGTCTCTAACCTCTTCTGTGCCAGCTAATTTGATTTTCTTTTCATTCATTTTTTTCACCATCCTCAAAAAAATAACTGATTTACTTTTGATTCTTGAGCATTATGACACCATTTCTTTTTTTTGTCAATTTTCGCTTACCATCTTAGTATATGAATTTTATGAGCATTTTACACAATAAATTTTTCTGTTTTTCTCCATTTTGGTCTTACCAAAATTAGTTTGCCTGTCACATTTTGTCGTTTTTTATGGTACTTTAGTCACATTTACAAGTTTTTTTTTACTCAGTCAATATTTTTTATCGTTTTTCACAAATTTTTGTGTCAAAAAATAAGGGAATAAGCCTCGCATTCCTTCAAAAGTCTTCAAAAAAGCTCCAAATTCCATCATTATTCCTAAACTTCTTTCTACACATAACATTTACATAATACTTACTATTGCACTTTTTTCCGTACATTCAGCGTTTTTCCATATAAGTGGACATTTCGTGTATTATAACGTGATTGTATCACTCATTAATTTCGCCGATTTTAAATCATGCAAGTATCTTGACTCGCTTGCGCTCATTATATTACGTCTTTCGAAGATATCCAGATCCGCTTTTTCTTGAAATATACTATCTCTATAATAATAAGAAGAACGGACACTCCGATTACTGCCAGATAACCATATTTCCATTGAAATTCCGGCATTCCCGGAAAATTCATTCCATACCAGCCTGTAATTAGTGTCAATGGCAAAAAGAGCGTTGTTACAATGGTCAGAATACTCATAATCCGGTTCTGGTGAATATCAATCTGCGTCTGATACATTTCACGGATTTGCTGTAAATACTCGCGGATTGTCTCTACGTAATTATGCAGCCGCTCCACACGATTCATATAGCGTTCCCAGCCCTGTTCCTCTTCTACTAAAGACTCCCGATTCATATACATCTGCATGAAATCTCCCATATTCATTAACTGTTCATAATATGCCCGGCTCTCTGAAAGCTGCTTCCGATAACGCATTATTACTTCATTAAAATGCTCCGGTATCCTCTTAATTACAACATCCTCTACCTTCTCCAAATTTTCCTCTATCTTTTGCAGATAAAGAATATCATTGTCAATTAATGCATTACAAATAAATAGCAACACCATATGAAGTGTGCAGCCATCAAACATATCATTTTTGACCTTTGCCAATATTTCCTGTAATTCCTCATCTTCTTCTATTAAAAATAGTTTATTTTCAAAGAGATAAAAGCCAAAGGAAAACTCTTTTTCCTTTTTACTTCCCTGTTTTGGTACATGTATAATCCCCTGTACACATTCATGAAATGCCTCTACTTTGCTATAGCGGATAAAACGCATGCTGCTAATCAGATTCTTTCGATGCGGATAATTTCCTTCTAATTGCTGAAATTCTTCCATATTTAATAGTATTATCTGCGGTTCAGATTCCTTTTCTATATTTTTCCCATTATCCCTTGCTAAAGAAAGTTCTCCTGATGCCGCATGCAACCAATACCTGTTCATTTCTCTTACAGCTCCCTTCCTCACAATCCTGTTTTCATTCATCACATATTTTCTTCTATGTCAGCAGACTGCCCTTTATAAAAATTTTCTTTCATTACTTTCTCTTAGATTTTAACACTCTTTGTCTCTTTTATACCACTTTTCTTTTTTATACAAAATTTACTGCTAATAGCTGTTTGTGAATTCATGCTAAGTCTGCCAGTAGCTTCTTACGAATACCTGGCACAACTACGAGAAACACGCTTTGCAAGGTTCTCGCTACTCGTATAACGAAGAATGTGCCTTGGCGCATTCTTGCGCCTGCGGCGGTCGCTTGCGACATCTACCTTATACGCCGCAGTGTGCATCCTCGCAGAGCGTTTTTTATTTTACAGGAAAGCAATTTCCTGTAAAGTAAAAAAAGAAAGTATAGAATATACTTTCTTTTAAAGAACAGGGGTGGAAGGAATCGAACCCTCCTCTGGAGTTTTGGAGACTCTTATTCTACCGATGAACTACACCCCTATATCTTATGGTGTGTCACTCACAAGCGACTTTTGAAGTATACTACATAATAAAAATCCTGTCAAGCTTTTTCTACATTTTTCTGTTGACAGTATGAGCCATTTTTCTGTAGGAACCTTTTCTGCATTTTTCTGTTGACCCAAACTGCATTTTTAAGATATTGGGAAACTTCTTTTGCAGGAAAATCTGTACTCTGGATGTTCTTCACTTGAATTGTATTGCTCCACAATCGTTTTGTGGAGCAATTCCTTTCACGATTCACTGCTAATTTCAACTGCATTGCTTAAGTATACAAGTACGTTTCATTTTCAACATATTATATTATTCTCCCTTTTTATTGCGGCATAACTTTACTAATTGAATAATTACTGTCGGTATAAAGCTCAGTCCGATAATCTGCGCAATCGCTGTTGCAGACAAATTCTCCACACTGAACACACTGTGTAAAAACGGAACAAAAATTACCAATGCAAGGAGACAGACACCAGCTGCAAATGCATATAAACTGTACTTATTAGAACCAAGTCCAATTTCAAAAATGGATTCTTTGCTTCTGCAGTTAAAACCGTGGAACAATCTTGCCATTGTAAGTGTGGCAAATGCCATTGTAGAAGCCTTCGCCGGATTGCCTGCAATTCCAATATGATATGCTGTCATTGTTACAACGGCAATCAGTATGCCTTCTGCTATCATAGTCATTATAAAATCTCTGGTCATTATTCCGGTCTTAGGGTCACGAGGTTTTTCATCCAAAAGTCTTTCATCTGCCGGCTCCATACCAATCGCAAGTGCCGGCAATGAATCCGTCAACAGATTAATGAATAACAGGTGCACAGGTGCAAAAGGTACCGGTAATCCCATAATTGAAGTATACAATACTGAAAAAACACCTGCCGTATTACCTGATAGAAGGAATAATATTGCGTTTTTAATGTTACGGTATACATTTCTACCATTTGCTACAGCTTTAATAATAGTTGCAAAATTATCATCTGATAAAATCATGGCTGCTGCATCCTTGGAAACTTCCGTTCCCGTAATCCCCATTGCAACACCAATATCTGCCTTTTTCAGCGCAGGTGCATCATTTACACCATCACCCGTCATAGATACAATGTTGCCCTTTCTCTGCCATGCTTCTACAATTCTAATTTTATTTTCCGGTGAAACTCTGGCATATACAGATATCTTCGTTATCCTGTCATCAAGCTCTGCGTCTGTCAAAGCATCCAGTTCTTCCCCTGTAAGTGCAATATTGCCATCCTCAAATATGCCTATCCGCTTTGCAATCGCTACTGCTGTTATCTTATGATCGCCTGTAATCATAACCGGACGTATACCCGCTTTCTTTGCATCAGCAACCGCCTCTGCAGACTCAGGTCGTGGCGGGTCAACCATGGAAATCAATCCAAGGAAAATAAAATTATATTCTGTATCAACACTTAAAGGTTCGTCTGATTCCTTATATGCAAAGGATAACACTCTGAGTCCGTTTTCAGAGAAAATCCGGTTCTGCTTACGAATCTTTTCTTTTTCTGATTCTGTCATAGGGCGAATACCATCAGAGTAACGTACTGATGTACAACGGTCTAGCAAAACATCCACTGCTCCCTTAGTTAAAATTGTGGGAACACCATGAAGACTATACTTGGTACTCATCAGTTTTCTGTCAGAATCGAAAGGAACTTCTTCCATTCTATCCATTGACTTTCTTAATATATCCTCATAAATGCCTGCACTTCCAAATAATTCACTTGATTCTACCCGAATATTACGAAACATTTCTAACAAGGCATATTCTGTAGGATCTCCGATTCCTTTACCTTCTACTATACTCGAATCATTGGTAAGTACCACATCATACAGCAGATATCTCTGCGTCTGATCAGTAATGTCTAGCTCTTTAGGTTCATATACCTTACCGTCAATATAAATCTGCTGCACTGTCATTTTATTCTGTGTCAGTGTTCCTGTCTTATCAGAGCAGATAACAGATACACATCCAAGACTTTCTACAGCTTTCAAGTCTTTGATAATAGCATTTTCTTTAGCCATTTTCTGTGTCCCAAACGCCTGCACAATAGTCACGATAGAGCCTAATGCCTCCGGAATTGCTGCTACTGCCAATGCAACTGCAAACAACAGAGAGTCGAGAATTGTCATTTTGCGATAAATACATAAGCAAAAAACTACTGCGCATATTATCATGATCAACATTGCAAGTCTTCCGCTGAACTTGTCAAGACTCTCCTGTAAGGGTGTCTTTCTTTCCTTTGCTGCATTCATGAGTCCGGCAATTTTACCAAGCTCTGTTTTCATACCGGTTCCTGTCACCAGAACCTGTGCGCGTCCGTAAGTAACAAGACTGCCTGAGTAGACCATATTTACTCTGTCTGCCAATGCCGCTTTTCCTTCAATCACCATATCTGTCTTCTCTACATTGGTAGATTCCCCTGTAAGGGAACTTTCATTTACCTGCAATGAATAATTGTGCAAAATCCGTCCATCTGCTACTATCATGTCCCCGGCTTCCAGCATAACAATATCTCCCGGAACAATTTCTTTGGAAGGAATCTCTTGTTTCACACCATTTCTAATAACTTTGGCATTGGGTGCAGATAATTGTTTGAGACTCTCCAATGAACGCTGCGCCTTGATATGCTGTACCGTTCCGAGAACTGCATTCATAATAAGTACCAGCAATATTACAATGGTACTTTCTACGTTACCTGAAAACATTGAAATAATTGCAGCAATAATCAAAATTACTACAAGCAAATCACAAAACTGGCCTAAAAATACCTCTAGAGTGCTTTTCTTCTTTCCCACCTGCAGGATATTCTCACCTGTCTGCCCGCGAGTTTCTTCCACCCGGGCATTGTTCAAGCCCTGCTCTGTCACGTCAAACTTCTGTAAAAGTTCCTGTGTGGAATAGTTCCAATCTTCTTTTTGTGTCATACACAACTCCTCCTTATAGATTAGTTTTCCGTTTATTGCTCATATAAGATTCTCTGTTTTGTTTGACGCAAAAAGAGACCCCTATTGTACAACAAACGTACAATAAAAGTCTCGTTCCATTTCTACGAAGTGTACTATCCGGTTATCTGCACGACTTATCTGATATATCGCTCAATAACGTGATGACGAACAGTACAACACCGGACAAACCGATGCGAACTACTCCCTAATATCAAGTCCATCCTAACATATATATTTCTGATATGTCAAATTATTTTATTTATCTTTTTTGCATCCGTTCTGTTGACCACCTTTTTTTACATTTTTCTGTTGAATGCTTTTTCTACATTTTTCTGCAGGAATTATGAACCATTTTCTACAAGAGCTTTTTCTCATCCCTTCCTACAAATTTCTCTCTTATCACAAATGCCCTCACCAGAGTAATAAGTATCCGGTAAGGGCATTTTATCATTCTTTCTTTTCCAGAAAGATCCAATGCTTTTAATTTATTATGGTCACAATATAATTCTTTTAACAATGCATTAGAAGACAAATTTACTGTTGAAATTTTGTTTCCTTCACAATGTAATTTCTGAAGCTTGGGATTGTTTGTCAGATCCAGTTCTGTCAACTGATTATAACTACAATCCAGCTCTGTCAGTAAAGGATTATTCAATAGATCAAGTGTCTTCATACCATCTTCCCAACTCATACCGCTTTCGAGCTGTCCTTCCTTTTCCTTATTATGACTTGCTGCTGTTGATCTCGGTGTTGCTGGTATCAGTAAAAAAATGCACAAAAAGAACGCCAACATACCATGCCACCGGCTGGCAGATTGACGATGCTTTGTTTTTTGGTTGTTCTTTTTCCCAAATCGCATTCTTTTCATAAACATCTTCTTCCTTAGTATCTAACGTAGTGTCGCTTGCTTTTCTTTTTGGCTCATTATATCATGAATTCGCAACACAAGAGAACTTGCTTTCTTGCGCAGAATTCATGAACGACAAAATCATTGAGCACGAAGTGCGTCAAGCATGTCATGCTTGGATTTTGGAGTTATTATATCATGTTGGATTTCTATTATTTTAGAAAGTAAATATTCAATCATGTTGTTTCTGATTGAATTATTCCGAAATAGTTGTATTAAATAATATTATCTCTGTATTTTTTTGCATTGGCAAAGAACTCGGTCAGATCTTTGGAATCTCCGTTCTGAATATGTTTTTTGATCTCGTTTAGACGGTCAATATATTCGTCAAGAAATTCAACAATGCATTTCTGATTCGTCATACAGATATTTTCCCACATTTCCGGTGAAGAAGAAGAAATACGCGTGATATCACGAAATCCACCGGCTGCAAGTTTAGCATAATTTCCATTCTGGTCACGACAGGCAACATTGTTGACAAGTGCAGCAGAGATCACATGCGGTCCATGGCTGATCCCGGCTGTAATACGGTCGTGTTCTTTTTCGTCTAGGATCATACAAAGAGAACCGGCTGCTTTGACGAACTGTTCCATCCAGTCTATATATTCAGGTTTTGTTTTCTTTGTTGGTGTCAGAAGATAATAATAACCTTTTAAAAAGTCAGAAGAGGAATATGTATAACCTGTATTTTCCGAACCTGTCATCGGATGTCCGCCAACAAATTGTTCTTCTAATCCAAGTGAAACAACTGTCTGATAGATATTTCCTTTGACACTTCCGACATCGGTGATCAGACATTCTTTTGCAATATAGGGAGCCAATTGCTTCAGATACATTGCGTTTTTAATGACCGGAGCGCATAGAAAAATGACATCACATTCTGAAAAAGCAGACAGATCGGTACAGATTGATGATAAAACCCCATCTTTTTTGGCAAGTTCTAACATCGGATGGGGTTTTTCAATATAATAGTTGTATGCCATGATGTGGCTTGAAGGATACAATTCGCGAAGAGCATGTGCGATCGATCCACCGATCAGACCAAAACCAATAAATCCAAAATGAGAGCGTGTATTTTCTATATTCATATGTGAGCCTCCCGTTGTATGAAACGATTCTAAGGAGTACAAAGAATCCCCAGAAAGTCTTTTTTGATTTTAAAGTGCTTTTGCCAAATGATCCATTCCGGTGACAAAAGACACTTCTTATTATTTTATAGAAAGCCAATAAAGGTGTCAATCATTTCTGCTTTCTTTTTGACAACAGTTCTGCTTTCTTTGGTGACAACAGTCTATGAACTGTTTTATAATGACCTGATATATCACAGCGAAAATTGTCAAAAACGGCATATAAAAGCATGAAGAAGGAGTGGCTGTAAAACTTGAAAAAAATACATCAAAGAAGTATAATACTAAAGTGTGTCTTGAAATAAAAAAAGATTATAATGTGAGAAAATATTGGACACGCATTGCGATAGAAAATAAAATGGAGGTTGTGTATGAGCAACAGAAACGGTAAATTCAACATAAAAGATATTGTTCAGATCATTGGTAAAACGATCGGAAGTTATCTCGGTGTGGTTTCGAGTGTTTTTGGCAGTATTCTTGGCATCCTTGCATCTGTTCTGGTGTTAAGTCTGATCGCAGGAATCTGTGTGTATATTAAAGTTCTTCCGATGTTCACTGAAGCAAGAGAAGAAGTTTTTGACAAATTAGTCAATATGAGTGAAGAAGATTTTATCATGAGTGAGGATACGGTTGTGTATGACGCGACCGGCAAAAAAGTCGGTTCCGTGAATACAGGGCGTTATACATATGTTTCGATTCAAAAAATCTCTCCTTATATCTATAATGGCTATATCGCTGTAGAAGATAAGCGTTTTAGAACGCATGGCGGTGTAGATGTTCTGGCAACACTTCGTGCCGGTGTATCCCTTTTAAAAAATAACATGGAAATTACGCAGGGTGGAAGTACGATCACCCAGCAGGTGATCAAGAATAACTTATTGACACAAAATAAGAGCTTTACCCGAAAGATTGCGGAGATTCTACTTGCTCCTTCTGTAGAAGCAAAGTTTTCGAAAGATAAGATCATGGAATTTTACTGTAACAGTAACTTTTACGGTAACCGCTGTTATGGTGTGGAAGCGGCAAGTAAATACTATTTTGGGAAGAGCAGTGCCGACCTTGAACCACAGGAAGCAGCTACATTGATCGGAGTGTCGAATAGTCCGACACGATATGATCCGGTGGCAAATCCGGATGCATGTCTGGCGAAACGAAATAAAGTGCTTCGTACCATGGCAAATGAAAAAGTCATTACAGAAAAAGAATACGAAACAGCAGTAAAAAGTAAGTTAAAAGTATTGCAGCAGGCAGAAGATGGAACGAATGAGACCTATATTACCAGTTATGCGATCCATTGTGCGGCAATCGCATTGATGGAAAAAGAAGAGTTTGATTTTCAATATACATTTTCTGACAAGAAATCCTATCAGGCATACCAGAAGAAATATTCAGAAGAGTATAGCAAGAAGTGTAATGACATCCGTGCAGGCGGTTATAAGCTGTACACTTCGATCAATATGAAGAAACAAAAACAGCTTCAAAAAGCAGTTGATAACGGATTGGCTTATAACAAGTCCCGTAACAAAGAAACGCACAAATATGAGTTGCAGGGTGCAGCAGTCTGTGTGGATAATACAACGAATTATGTGGTTGCTGTTGTGGGCGGTCGTGGTACAAAAGATGCCTATAACCGTGCCTATCTTGCTGCCAGACAGTCAGGCAGTGCGATCAAACCGCTGATTGATTATGCACCGGGCTTTGAATCAGGTGTATATTCGCCATCTACGGTTGTCAATGATCATCCGATCACAAACGGACCAAAGAATTCGGGTGGCGGTTATCGTGGC